>VAOY01003721.1_pt1 | contig 12559 bp, 15 predicted proteins | sample 3393881 | NCBI WGS metagenome assembly VAOY01 (sample SAMN08290430, study PRJNA428436) | hydrothermal vent metagenome | isolation source: Deep-sea hydrothermal vent chimney | place: Indian Ocean: Southwest Indian Ridge
CTGAGAGTTTCCTCTCTGTTTAATGCCCCACTTACAGAGCAGGGGACTTGAGGAGCATCCCCTGGTGTGTTCTTGAACTCTACCAATAACTTCTGCATTTTCAATGCCTCCTAATCAACCAATTGCTCTTATCCCTCACGAGACAAGCCCCTTCCGAAAGGGAGGGATGATTGACTGAACAGAGTTGCATAATGTCATATTTAAAGATTATCCTGAGCGAACAATTTTGAAATCTCAGATTCTCAAGCCTTCAGTAATCTCTCAATATCCTCAGCCTTAATAATTCCATCCAGCCTTCCAATCTCCTTACCATCTTTATAATATACCAGCGTAGGAACACTTGTTATATCATTTTCCTGAGCAAACTCTGGATATTCATCCACGCTTATTCTCAGAAAATCCACCTTCTTTCTCCAGTGATAATAGAGTCTGAGCATCACTGGTTCCAGGTTTCTACAGGGTACACAGCCAGGTGACGTGAACCACACAAACACTCTACGTCTCTCTCCCTCTTTAATATTTTCAGGCGAGATAAGAGGAATCATCTATTCTTTCTCCTGATTTCCGGCGTGTACCTCTTTAACAGGAGAGAGTTAGTCACAACAGTAACGCTGGAAAAAGCCATCGCAAAAGCTGCAATAGCTGGCTGAAGCAAAAATCCAAAACTCGGGAAGAGTACACCCATAGCAACCGGAATTGCTGTAATGTTATAGAAAAATGCCCAGAATAGATTCTGCTTTATCTTGGATATGGTTTTTCTGCTCATCTGCATTGCGGCAACAACATCCAGAAGATTATCCCTTATAAGAACAATATCTGCAGTCTCTATGGCAACATCTGTACCCGAGCCAAGAGCTATACCAACATCAGCCTGAGCAAGAGCGGGACTGTCATTAATACCATCGCCCACCATGGCTACCTTCCTTCCAGCATTCTGAAGCTCCTTAATCTTGCCTGCCTTACCATCTGGTAGAACCTCAGCAAAAAACTTCTTTATTCCAGCTTCCTTTGCTATAGCTTTTGCTGTTCTTGTGTTATCACCTGTAATCATTATAACCTTCATGCCCATCTTCTGTAGCTCTGCCACAGCTTCAGCAGAGTTAGCCTTGAGATTATCTCTGATAGCTATAGCTCCAATAGCTCTCTCATCATAGGCAACAAGAACTGCTGTTTTCCCCTGTTCCTCAAGTTTTTTAAGTTTATGCTCAAGAAAAGAAATATCAATTTCATTATCAGTCAGAAACAATCTTGTACCTATAACCACTCTCTTGCCATTATAGGTTGCATCTATTCCATAACCGGGAATAGCTATAAATTCCTCAGCCTCCTTAAAATCTATCCCCTTCTCTCTGGCTGCTTCAACAATTGACTTGCCAAGAGGATGTTCAGAACCAACCTCTGCCGCTGCAGCAACCTCAAGAACCTCCTTTTCGGAAACATTTTCTCCGGCAACCACACCCGTCACCTTTGGTTTTCCTGTTGTTAGAGTTCCTGTTTTATCCAGCACAACAGTATCAACTTTATGGGCCTGCTCAAGTCCTTCCCCACCTTTTATTAGAATGCCCTGCTCTGCACCCCTGCCTGTGCCCACCATTATTGCCGTTGGAGTTGCCAGACCAAGAGCACAGGGACATGCTATTACAAGGACTGCAATAAATATTGTAAAGGCAAAGATGAAGGTATCGATACTATTAGATAGAATTCCCAGAGGGTTGAAATACCAGAATAAAAAGGAAAGCACAGCTATACTGACAACTATTGGCACAAAAATTCCTGCTATTCTGTCTGCTAAATTCTGAATTGGAGCCTTGGAAGCCTGAGCATCCTCCACCAGTTTAATAATCTGGGCAATAGCTGTATCTGCACCAACTTTTACTGCCTTAACCTTGAGAACTCCATCCTTGTTTAATGTGGCACCTATAACCTCATCCCCGGGCTTCTTATCAACAGGTATACTTTCACCTGTCAGCATACCTTCGTCAATACTGCTGTGTCCTTCTACAACAACACCATCAACAGGAATACTCTCTCCGGGTCTGACAACAACAATATCACCGGGTACAACCTTCTCTATGGGCACTTCAACCTCCTTGCCATCTTTAAGCATTCTGGCAGTTTTTGTCTGAAGTCCAACAAGCTTTTTGATTGCCTCACTGGTTTTTGACTTTGCCTTTGCCTCAAGGTAGCGCCCCATTAAAATAAATGTAACTATTAAACCAGCACTATCGAAGTACACAACCCCCGGGAATGCTCCATGAAAAAATGTTACAAGCGTGGAGTATAGATAGGCAGAACCTGAGCCGAGAGCCACAAGAACATCCATATTTGCAGTTCTGTTTTTAAGGGCACCGTAGCTACCCCAGAAAAACTCTCTTCCTGCATAGAAGAGCACAGGTGTTGTGAGGATAAAGAGGAGATAACTAGAAGAAAATATTTCAGGAAGATGGAAAAGATGCCCATAACTTCCAATCACAATAGGTATTGAGAGAATCGCGGCAATCAGAAGATTTCTTTTTTTCTTCTCTGTTTCCTTTCCTCTTGCTATCTTCTCAACATCTTCCTCAATAATATCAAAACCAGCCTCTCCCACCTTTCTCTTTATTTCTTCAATATCTATATCCTGCAGGAATTCAACAAAGAGACGCTGGGTAGCAATATTTGCCGAGGCATTGATAACCCCCGGAACCCTGAAAACTGCGGTTTCAAGGGTTTTTGCCTGATTCACATCCCTCAGCTCTGAAACCTTAAGTCTTAACTTTTCTATGGCTACACTGTAACCAACCTCACGTATCTTCGCAATAATATCTTCAAGAGTTACTTTCTCTAGATTAAACTCAACATAGGCAGCTTCAGCGCCAAGATTAACTTTAGCCTTTTGTATTCCCGGAGTTCTTTTAAGAGCCTTTTCTATTGTTACAACACAGCTTGCACAGTGCATTCCAATTATAGGCAGCTTTATTTTTTGCATGCTTTTATATCTCACAGGAAAAGAATATATATCTTATTATTTACAAAATGTAAAGATGTCTACAAAATTTAAAAACTAGAGGTGAATATTTTGAGACTTGATAGCACTGATATTAGAATTCTGAAACTTCTCGAGGATGATTCTAGAATAAGCCATAAGAGAATATCTGAGCTTCTGAACCTGAGCAGACCAACTGTTAAATCCAGAATTGGAAAGCTTATCAATAACGGAGTTATAAAAAAGTTTACTGTCCAGATTGGGAAAGAAGCTTTAAAGGAGAACATAACTCTTTTTATTAGAGCATCATCTTTAAATAAAAAAATCCTGGAGATTGACGAGATAGTAGAGATTTACAGGGTTACAGGTGAGAAGCCCCTTCTGATGAAGGCTGTTGCGGGAGGTATGAAAGAAGCAGTTGAACTTGCAGATAAACTAAGTGAATTTTCAGGAGATATAGTTGTTGAAATTGCTCTTGAAAATCTGAAGTCTGAAGAGGCCGAACCTGTGCTAAAAGCAGAGTATACCTGTGATTACTGCGGAAGCACAACATATAACCCAATAGTTTTCAAGCACCACAATGTGGAGCGCTATTTCTGCTGTCCCGTGTGCCTGAAAAACTACAGAAGAGCAGTGAGAGAAAGCAGATAACCACTCCCTTCCCTCACTTTTTAAACGTTGACTTTTAAATAAAGGCTATGGTTATTATCATAAGATATGACGAGATAGGGCTGAAATCAAAACCTGTCAGGGCAAGAATGGAAAAAGCCTTAATCCAGCATTTAAAGAGAGTTCTCGGTGATGTGAAAATTACAAGAGAGTACGGAAGAATTTTTGTTCATTCCGATAGCAGAGATGATACAGAAAAGGCTGCAAAGGTTTTTGGTGTTGCCTCGACATCTGTTGCTGTGACAGTTGACTCAGAACTGGAAAATCTGATAGGTAAAATATCAGAGTATGCCAGAACCAGAATTTCTGGTGATGAAAGCTTTGCCCTAAGGGTCAGAAGAAATGGAAATCACAGTTATTCAAGTATTGAAGTGGCAAGAATAGCTGGAGCCGAGGTCGTCAGAGAAACAAACGCAAAGGTCAATCTAACAAATCCTGATGTCGAAATTCATGTTGAAATAAGGGAAGATAAAGCCTATATCTTTGACGAGATTATTAAAGGTGCAGGAGGACTCCCCTATGGCACTCAGGGAAGAGCTATATCTCTTGTAAGCGGAGGTATAGACTCTCCAGTATCAACCTATCTGGCAATGCGCAGAGGAATAAAGCCAATTTGCGTTTTTATGAACCCCTCACCTCTTGTGGATAAAAGAACTGAAGACAGAGCTTTGGAGACTATAAAGGTTCTTTCTGGATTGGCAGGAGAAAATCTAAAAACTTATTTTGTTCCCTACGGGGAGGTACTGATGGAGCTTATCAAAGTTAAAGACTATGCTCTGGGTTGTGTTCTCTGCAAACGTATGATGTACAGAACAGCTGAGATTATTGCTGAAAAAGAAAGAGCAAAGGCCATTGTTACAGGTGAAAGCCTGGGGCAGGTAGCTTCTCAAACCCTTGACAATCTGGCTACGATTTCAAAAGCAATTTCAATACCTGTTTTAAGGCCGCTCATAGGTATGGATAAAAATGAGATTATAAAAATTGCCAGAAAGATAGGTACCTATGAGATTTCAATAATGCCTGCCAACTGCTGCCTTGGCCCTCCTTTAAAGCCAGCCACAAGTGCTACACCTGAAAGGGCTGAGAAAGCAGAATATGGAATTGAAGTTGAGAGGCTTGCCAGAGAGATGACCGAAAAGGCAAAAGTTTTTCATGCCTGAATCTATAAACCCTAAATATTACTGATATTCCCTCCAGGTATATTTGCACTTGGTGCATCTGAAAAATCTTGTCTCGCTCTCATCAGCCTTTCTTGTCTGCACAAGCCACCATTCGGCCTCCATATTACCACACTTTGGACACTCAGCTTTTATCCTTGGCATAGTATGAACATCTTCTTCTTCGAGAAGGAGCAACCTGTCTCTTTTCTTTTCCTTTCTCTTTATCTTATATTCATCTTCATTCTCGATGGGCTTCTCCTGACCACAGGTGGTACAAACAAGAACATCACCCTTAGGGTGCATCAGATTCTTACACTTTTCACAAAAAACTACCATTTTTCCAGCCTCTTCACATAATCTTTAAGGATATTGTTATGGTCAAATGCAAGTTTTAAGCTATCAACTTCCGAAATATTAAAGAACTTAGCTTCACTTGCATCATCTCCACCTATTGGGACTCCTTCTGCAGAACCCAGAAAGCAGATACTCACAACATGACCTCTCGGGTCCCTATATGGCTCAGAGTAGACTCCCAGAATATCCTTAACAATCATTTTTAAACCAGTCTCCTCTTCAATCTCTCTTACCACAGCTTCTTCAACAGTTTCACCGCACTCGACAAAACCGCCCGGCAATGCCCAGAAGCCTCTGAAAGGCTCCTTACGTCGTCTGACAAGAAGAATTTTCTCATTAATTTTAATAACCGCATCGACAGTCAGGGCGGGAGCTTCATAACCATTGCATTTACACAGGCATTTAATTATTCCCGACATGCTATCTCTCTCAAAAGCTCTGCAAAAGCATTAACCTCAGTTTCCTCACTTCCATCACCCAGCCTTGCTTCAAGAATTTTAACACATTCTTCAATTGTAATCTTATCCCTTGCCCAGCCATAAAAAATCATATGCTCTGCAAAATTCCCGAGGGTATGATAGTTATGCCTTGTGCCTGCTCTATCCCTGAGCCCTGCCTCTTTCAGAGCCCTTGCCAGAACTCTGTTGGAGAGCTTTTTACCTACAGGCTTTGAAAGAGTATTGGACAAGGCAAGAGAATAGATGAAATTTGCCAGACTATCACCAATACTGGAAAGATTTCCATTTATGTCAAAATTCAAATTTACTTCTGCCATTTCAGTTCAACGATGAAAATTTCTCTTTGAGCTGGATGTAATCCTGATTTATCTTCTTAAGAGATTCCATGAGCACATACCGTGCTGCCGTCAGCCTGCCATAGTCCAGCTTCTCAGCCTCTTTTATCATCCTCTCGAGGGTTTTCTCAGGTATTCCTGAGCTTTTTGATAGCTCTTCAATATCAGCCTTCAGAAGGTCATTGGCATTATTTATTCCCGAAGCAATAAGCTGCTCCTTCCTCTTGGCACCTATCCCCATAACATCATCGAGCTCCACTATTTTCTCCTGCTGCTGGGGAACCTCGATTCCTTCTTTAACCTTAATATATACCACAGGCGAGCTTATAAGAGGATGCTCAATCCTGTACGCAAAAACTACATCTTTAGTGACAGTCAGCCTGTCAGTAAGTATATTACAGAAGGTATGGTCTTCACCTGCGAGCTCAAATTCAAGTTCTTCATTGGCCTCTTTAATAACTTTTATCTGCATTTCCTACCACCTAGACATTTCCATTACCATAATCAGAGCTGCACTTCCTGCTTTCAATAGAGGAGCAGTTTGGACACTTTAGCTTACCATTTTCAAGCTCCAGAGCTATATTACATCTGGAACAATAAGCCTTAATTACTCCAAGGTCTTTTTCAACCGTACCGAGAGATATGGGATGCCTTTTTATGTCGACAACCTTGGCCTTGACAATATCTCCTCCTGAAAACTCCATGCTTATGTCCTGAACATAGCTCGACTTTGCTCTGGAAATATGAATTGTACCTATTGTGCCCGGCAGCTCTCTAGGATTGCCCAGAAGCCTTATGACTCTAACCACAGCAAACTGCTGTTTTACATCCAGAATCTTGCCTATAACTATATCCCCAATCTTTGGCTCAGGAATTATATTTGTCCGTGGCTCAACAATTATCTTTCTTTCTTTCATGTCAATTTTAAGAGTTCCGGTCATAGCAGAGTAGACCTTTCCATCGTCCTCATAGGTTCCTATCCCTGGCATGAACTCCTCCGCAAATCCAAGCTCTGTTCCAGGAAGAACAAAGTCACCACTTTCCATTCTAATTCCTCCTTATTCTATATATGTCTACAAGAATTGTTTTCCTATCTTTTTCATGGAACTTATAGCTTCTGGGCAATATGAAGCTCACCGGAAGTATTTCCAACTCACTTGCCCCTAAACCTTTAACAAATTTTATAATGAAATCTCTCGTTTCCCTTTTGTGCATGGAATAAACCACATCTGCAATTTCTAAAGCTTTTTCGAGAAAGGCTCTGTCAGCCCTCCGCCAGTGAACTCCAAAGGGAGGATTCTGAAGCACTATATCAGCCTTGCCTGTAATCTTTCTTATATCTGAATTGTTAAATACAATATTGCCAAGAGAAAACTTTTCAGCATTTTCTTCAGCAATGTTTATAGCCTCTTCATCTATATCAACAAGAACAACCTTCCTTGCTCCAAGAAGAGCAGCTCCTATGCCAAGAATTCCCGGGCCACAACCTAAATCATATATGACCTTATTATAAATATCTTTCCTGAGATATGCTATATTCAAAAGTTCTGCGGCAACAGTTGATGGCGTTGTATACTGCTCCAGTCTTATATCAGGTGTCCTGAAACCATCCAGCTTTTCAAGAGTTATCTCAAGTTCCTTCTTCTTCATACCCTAATCAAAAAGTTTACCTTTGTTAATATTAAAAGTTCAAGATAGTTCAACATATATAGAGTGATATGCTGGGAAAACTTTTTGTTGTTGCAACCCATGGTGCAGATGATCCAAACAGGGCAACACTGGCCTTTCTGGCTGCCAAAGCTGCAAAGGAGAATAGCTACGATGTGGAATTATTTCTGATGAATGATGCAGTACTCCTTACCAGAGAGGGTGTTGCAAAAAATATACAGGGTGTCGGTCTGGCTCCATTTCCAGAGCTTCTTGAGATACTTCAAATCCTCGAAGTTCCCATTCTGATATGTAAACCCTATGCCGAGGCAAGAGGAATGACAGAAGAAGACCTGGTGGAAGGCGCAGAGATGTCAGGTATGTACGACCTGGCAGAGAAGGCTGTAGAAAGCAGTGTTTTAAGTATTTGATTTTCTCCTCTTCTGTCTTTTTTATTTTTGAGGTTATCCCTATCAATTAGCCTATGCCCTCGAAAGATAAAGCCTCACTTCTTTCAGAATGGTTCATGAACAGAGGTAAGGTGATAGTGGCCTTTTCAGGCGGTGTTGATTCTAGTGTTCTGGCAGCAGCAGCCAGAAAAACACTTGGAACGAATGCTCTCGCAATAACTGCTGACTCCTCTACTATGCCCAGAAGAGAGCTGGAAGATGCTATCAAACTTGCCAGAGAGATAGGAATATCCCACGAGATAATAAAGGAGGACGAACTTGAAGATAGTAGATTCGTTGAAAATCCTCCTGACAGATGCTACTTCTGCAGGAGCAGACTGGCTGAAGCTCTGAAGAGAATAGCCGAAGCCCGTGGCTTCTCAACTATCGTTGACGGAGCAAATGCCTCTGACCTTGAAGAGCATAGACCAGGGTTGAAAGCTCTAAAAGAGCAGGGAATAGAAAGCCCCCTTCTGGAACTGGGCTTCACCAAGAAAGATGTCAGGGAGATAGCAGCATATTTCAATCTCAGAGTGGAGCAAAAACCTTCTCAGGCATGTTTGGCCTCAAGAATTCCTTATGGTGAGATTATAACAGGAGACAGGCTTAGAGCTGTCGAAAGAGCAGAAGACTTCCTTATAAGTCTGGGTTTCTCACAGGTGAGGGTGAGGTCTCACGGGAATATAGCAAGAATTGAGCTGCCGGAAAATGAAATTTCAAGGGCAATAGAATTTAGAAGAAAAATTTCAGAAAAGCTTGAAGCTCTTGGCTTCAATTATATAACCCTGGACCTTAAAGGCTACCGCTCGGGGAGCATGGATGAGGTGCTCCAGTAAAGCTTTATGGGAGAAGAGAAATATTATGCCCATGCGCAGGCTTGAGGCACATCCCTCAGAGGATATGAATTCTCTTGTGAAGTGGCATATAATTAAAAATCCCCTGAGAGTAACTTTTAATTTTACATTATTTACCTCTGCCGTGTTATTCCTTCGCTGTGGCTCAAAAGAAAGCTTTTAAGGCTAACCGGAATGAAACTTGGAAAAAAGGTTTCAATAGGTCTGTTTGCCATGTTTGACATATTTTTTCCAGAGTTCATTGAGATAGGCGAAGGCAGCGTAATTGGATACAACACAACCATTCTGGCCCATGAGTTTCTGGTGGAGGAATGGAAAACAGGGAGAGTTAAAATAGGCAGGAAGGTTATGATAGGGGCAAATTCAACAGTTCTGCCTGGGGTCGAGATTGGTGATAACTCAAAAATTTCAGCCATGAGTCTTGTAAATAGAGATATACCCGAAGGTGCATTTGCCGGAGGAGTTCCTATAAAGATTTTAAAGGGTGATCAAATATGGGCTCTGGACAATGCTGGTGATAGTATACTTTTCCAGCCACTTCCTTTCGCCAGCCAATAAGGAATACTACTATCTCATGTTTTTACTTCACTTCGGAATGGTAATTCAGCCTGTTCTCATAATTCATCTTGTAAAAATTGGAAGGAGAGATATTGCCATAGCCCTTCTGTGGCTTCTAATTAATGACTTTTTTGACTATGTATTATGGCTCAACCCCCTCATAATATACAATTTCCCGAGAGAGGCGATTCTGAAAGTCGGAGTGATAACAACCTTTTTCAGCTTCCTCTCGGTGTTCAGCCTCTACTACCTTTCAAAGAAAAGGAAGTTTTTCGCCAGATTCTGGTCCAGAGTATAACTTCAACCCGCAATTTCTTTTCCGAAAATCTCACTCATGTTCAAAACCTGCATAGATAATATTACAAAATATATTGCAATGGTCTTAAAAAGGTAGAATTAGTACTAAGAATATTGTATATAGACTCCCAAAGCTCATCCAACACTCATAAACCGTCTCATCACTCAAATATTAATAGCACATGTGAGAAAAGTATATAAAGCCTATGTATAAGTTCTAATAGGTGTATAAAATGTCTGAAGAAATAGATGAGAATGTAATTATATTGAAAGTGCATTATACTGGAAAGCTTGAAAATGGAGAGATTTTCGATTCTTCTATTGAGGAAGTTGCAAAAGAAGCTGACATCTATAATCCATCTCGAGATTATGAACCACTGGAAGTTAAACTGGGTTCCGGTCAGCTTATTCTTGGCTTTGAAAAAGCACTTGTGGATATGAAAGTTGGGGAGAAAAAAGAAGTTACAATTCCTCCTGAAGAAGGTTATGGTCATGAGATACAGGAACTCTTTAACACTATTAAAATGGAAGTCTTTAAAGAGGCTGATATAGAACCTGAGATTGGTATGCTACTCGAAACAGATATGGGTGTAGGAATGGTACATGAGATTAAAGAAGACAAGGTAACCCTGAATTTCAATCATCCCCTTACAGGAAAAACTTTGATTTTTACAATTGAAGTTATCGAGATTCTGGAGTAGTTCCTCTTACAGTCAGGCAGAACTTTAAACCTTCAGTTACTCTGCTCTCCTACTTAATTTTGTCTCCTTAAGTGGATTTACCGAATAGATTCTCTATATATGTCACTTTTTTCTCCAAACTTTGCCTCTCCTATTCTAATTACATCTCTCTTGAGAATTATACCCAGTGGCTTTTGTGGAGCTCTTGGTGTTATAATTACAAGAGTGCCGACATCCCTCTCTTCCATAATATCAAGAGCTTCTCTCAAAGAGGTATCAGGTGTAACTGTAGCATATTTATGGCGCATCAAATCCCCGATACACATATCCTGCCATTTTTCCATCGGATGTTCGAGTAGGTCACGAAGCCTTATAAGACCTCTCATCTCCCCTTCTTTTATCACAGGCAAAGCTGAGATACCGTGGCGCATTTTAAGCATTGCCTGCTGGAGACTATCTTTTTCCTCTACAGTTGGAAATTCTTTGCGCATGGCATCCTTAACACGGTATAACTTTAAAAGCAGATTGAAATATTCATTGGAATGAGCTGGAGAATGTATTCTTGTATCAACCTGTTCCATGAACAGTGAATGGCTTCCCGTGAGCGCATAAGAACCAACTATTGCAACCATTGCTGGCATGAGAAGAGAATAATCACCAGTCATTTCACTAACCATAATAAGAACTGCTATTGGAACCTTTCCAATACCGCCCAAGAGGGCTGCCATTCCTATCATAGCAAAAGCAGGCACCATGTCAGGTGAAACCAGCCAGGGTAAAGTTATTGCAAAGATTTTACCCAGAGCCTCACCTGTCATTGCACCTATCAGAAAACCCGGAACAATTTCACCACCGGAACCACCGGAACCAATTGTCAATGAAGTCATGGCAATCTTCGCAAATATGAGAATAACTATAACATCGATAGGTAACGCATTGTACAGAGCAAGCTGAATAAAACCATAACCCATACCAATGGCACCAAATCCAGCAGCTCCTTTAAACTGGGGAAACAGAAAAATCAGAATTACAGCAATAACTCCTACAAGAAAAGCTCCGATAGCCGGTTTAAAATAGTTCCTGACCTTCAGCCTATCAAAGAAAGATTTTGTGTAGGAGAATGACTCTTTATAAAGGATTCCAAAGAAAGCTGCAGCTACACCAAGAATCATATAGAGAGGTATCTGATATATGTTCCAGTGGTATATCTGTGCTGAAAATAGAGGTGTGAATCCGTCATATAGACAGAATATTGAATAACCAACAATACTTGCTATAACACTTGATATAAGGACATCATTTTCATAATCCCTCTTATATAGAATTTCAATGCTGAGAAGGGCACCACCCAGAGGTGCCTTAAATATACTTCCAATGCCTGCTCCAATACCAACAGCCACAGCTATTCTTCTATCCCTTTCATTGAGCTTAAGGGCATCCGCAACGAAAGAGCCAAAACCTGCAGTAATCTGAGCAATTGGCCCCTCTCTTCCTCCGCTTCCACCTGTAGACATGGTCATAACAGAAGCTATCATCTTAATTATGGGTACTCTCTTTCTGATTTTCCCTCCTTCTTTGTGAAAAGACCTTATAGCAACATCAGTTCCTCCTCCAGCAGCTTCGGGTGCATATTTATATACAACAAATCCAGATATCAATCCTCCAATAGTTATTATGGGAATAAGTAAAAGAGGATTGTGTGAAGGAACCCAGGATATAGCTTTACTTAAACTCTGCCCAGCCGTAGGGGGCACGAAACCAGTACTACCAAGGAATAGTCGGGTTCCAATATTCAACAGACTATAAAGCAGTATTGACCCGATTCCTGCACCGATTCCAATGAGAATCCCGATTATTGACCATCTTTTGAAATATCTAAACTCTGAACTATAGAAGTACTTTGGAAGCATCCATTTACATAGTCTTAAGAGGGTTATATAATTTTTGCGATTTACAGTCTCATTAAAGTCTCATGGTTGTGCAGCAGATATGACTAACGTAACCTTTATATATCATATGAATACCATACAAGTAAAACTAATTGGTAGAAGTAAGTCAATTAGGTGATGGGGTTCACCTGCTAAAAGCAAATTGCGGCAAAGCTGCTGATAGCTCCTCTTAAAAAGATGGCAG
>VAOY01036044.1_pt1 | contig 12483 bp, 12 predicted proteins | sample 3393881 | NCBI WGS metagenome assembly VAOY01 (sample SAMN08290430, study PRJNA428436) | hydrothermal vent metagenome | isolation source: Deep-sea hydrothermal vent chimney | place: Indian Ocean: Southwest Indian Ridge
AATTTACTATAAGCTATTGAAATATAGCATGTTAATGGTTGTTTTTCAATGTTTGATCGTTCGTTTTTCGCTCAAATTTGAACTGCAAAACTTGAGTTAATTACTATTGAAAACTGGAAAAAACTAAAAAGTGGTTTATATTAGTCTTTATGAAGATTCTATTAATAAATGGGCCCAATATGCAGCTTCTGGGAAAACGGGAGCCGGAAATATATGGCGAACTTACTTTAGATGAGCTCCAGGGCAATCTGAAGAAAGTAGCTGTTGCTTTGGGCGTTGATCTGCTTTGTCGCCAGTCCAATCACGAGGGAGATATCGTGGATATGATTGGGAACGCGGGAAAAGACGGCGTTGACGCTATCATTATAAATCCCGCCGCTTATACTCATACCAGCGTGGCAATTCACGATGCCCTGAAAGCAGTCGCGCTGCCCGCGGTGGAGGTGCATATAAGTAATATTGACGCCCGCGAAGGGTTTCGCCATGAATCTTTAACCGCCCCAGCCTGTATCGCGGTGATCGCAGGCCTGGGTGCTGACGGCTATGAATGGGCTTTACGTTCATTGTTTAAGTTAAATAAAAAATAGTACTGCAATATAAATACAAAGGATTTTCGTATGAAAATTGATGAAATCAAAACAATTGTGAAAATGATGTCGGAAAACGATTTAACTGAGTTTAAAATCGAAGCTGAAGAGTATAATCTCTGCATTAAACGCGGCGGCGACAGAACTCAGGTTTTCACCACTACTCCAATCGCCCCGGCCGCGGCGGCGCCGGCTGTTCCCGCCGCGGTTGCGGAAACAGCTTCAGCCGAGCCTGAAAATACCATTAACGCTCCTATTGTCGGGACTTTTTACATTTCTCCATCCCCGGACGCGAAACCTTTCGTTAAAGTCGGCGATAAGGTAACAGTTGATACTGTTGTCTGTATTGTCGAAGCAATGAAAGTGATGAATGAGATTAAAGCGGAAAAAAATGGTGTTATCAAAGAAATACTGGTTGAGAATTCCACTCCTGTAGAATATGGACAAGCTCTTTTCGTCATCGATTAACTCAACAGGAAAGTGAATTATGTTTAACAAAATACTCATTGCCAATCGTGGTGAAATCGCTTTGCGCATCATTCGCGCCTGTCGTGAACTCGATGTTAAAACCGTTGTAGTTTACTCGGAAGCGGACAAGGATTCCCTGCCGGTCAGACTGGCGGACGAAGCCGTTTGCATCGGCCCGCCGCAACCGCTGAAAAGTTATCTCATGATAGAACGGATTATCAGTGTCGCCGAAATATGTGATGTTGACGCTATCCATCCGGGATACGGTTTCCTTGCCGAAAACGCTCACTTCGCAGAGGTATGCAGAGATTGTAATATCACCTTTATCGGGCCGACCCCCGAAGCAATGCGCGCACTTGGCGACAAAGCTGTTGCCCGTGATACGATGAAAGCCGCCGGCGTGCCGGTCACGCCCGGCAGCAACGGACTTATTCATCACGAGAAAGACGCTCTCAAAATAGCTCATGGACTGAAATATCCGGTCATCATCAAAGCGACTGCCGGCGGCGGCGGGCGCGGTATGCGTATCGCTCACAATGACGCCAGCTTGATTCAGGGATACCATTCAGCCCGCACTGAAGCGGAAAACGCTTTCGGCAACGGCGCTGTCTATATGGAAAAATTCCTGGTCAATCCCAAGCATATCGAAGTTCAGATTATCGCGGATAATCACGGTAATGTTGTCCATCTCGGAGAACGTGACTGTTCGATTCAACGCCGCCAGCAAAAACTTATCGAAGAAGCGCCGTCTCCGGCGATCAGCGAGAAAATGCGGGAGAAAATGGGCCGCGCCGCGGTTAAGGCCGCGAAAGCCGCGAAATATAATAACGCCGGAACTATCGAATTTCTTTTCACTGAAGGGGAGTTCTATTTCATGGAAATGAATACCCGTATTCAGGTGGAACATTGCGTTAGTGAAGAAGTTACCGGCATTGACCTGATTAAAGAACAAATTTGCGTTGCCACCGGCAAGAAATTATCTTTTTCTCAAAAAGACGTCAAAATTACCGGGCACGCGATTGAATGTCGCATCAACGCTGAAAATCCGGCGAAAGACTTTACACCCAACCCGGGCAAAATCGATTTATTTATTCCTGCAGGCGGCATTGGAGTGCGGATTGATTCGCATGCTTATTCAGGATATGTTATCCCGCCGTATTATGACAGCATGATCGGCAAATTGATTGTTCACGGCAAAGACCGTAAGCAAGCTCTCGAAAGATGCCGGCGCGCGCTCGAAGAATTTATTGTCGAAGGCGTTAGCACTACTATTCCATTCACCCTGGAAGTGCTCAATAAAAAGGATTTTATACAGGGAAAATTCGATACCGGGTTTTTGGAAAAAATGATTGATGAAAAGATTAAGTAGTTTCGCTGCTTAAATAAAAATTGTAAAATTAAAGGAGTATTTTTTATGAAACAAGCAGTTTCAAAACAAGAAAAATCCGCTGAAGTTACAGAGGCCGCCACTTGCGAAAAAGGAACGGAGCTCGGTCTCATTAAAATTCACGGAAATGTCGTGTCGTCAATTGTTCGCCGGGCAGCATTGTCAATAGAAGGAATCTCCAGATTAGCGGGAAGTTCCTTTGTCGATAATATCGCCGAAATCGTCGGCAGCCGTAAAATTCATGACCGTGCGATCTCAATTGAAATAGACGAGGATAAAGTAGTTATTGAAATAAAAATTAACCTCATTTTTGGCTATAATGTGCCGGAAATAGCGGGCCAGGTTCAATCTGTAATTATTGAGGAAGTCGAAAAAATTACCGGCATGAATGTTACCAGTGTTAATGTCATAATTCAAGAAATCGAAGAAGCTCAGATTCCTGAAAAAACAGAAGCTGAAGAAGAATAAAATTGTACCGTTCAGGCCATCCTTCAGGGATGTCAGGCCTGAACTGTTGTCATTCGTTAAAGTATAATGAAGCCGTTTGGAACTTAAACTAACAAACAGGAATAAATAAAATGTTAACCTTTCTAAAAAGTACTTTGACTGCGTTGAATATACCAGTTACTGATTTTAATTTAGGTTATTTCTTTGCGTTATACATTGTGGCGCTGACCTTGTTAGGCCTGTTTATAATTCGTATTGTATTGAAGATTATTTTTCGAAAAAAACGATGCCATACTATCAGCATAAAATCCGATAACGGTAATGCTTTAATTTCCTGCTCGGCGATTATGGCGGTAATTAAGGCTTTGGAAAAAGAATTTGCAGCACTTACAATAAACAAAGTGAATCTGTTTCGTTACCGGAACAAGCCCTTTCTGGAGGTGCATTTGGATTTTGACGCTTCAAAAGGCGGACTGCCTTCTCATGCCGAGAAATTTAAATTAAGGGTTATTGAATCTCTGGACGCTCTTTTCGGTATTAAGAACATCAAAAAAGTACATTTACATTTGCATCATGTTCAATTGAACGACGCGGAAATTTTAAAAACTGAAAAGATGGTTTTGGAAAAGTCTCCAGCAACAGCGGAAATCTCAGTTGGTTCCATGAAGCTTCCAGCCAAGAAACAGAAAAAGACTCCGGCTGAAACAAAAGAAGTTCCAGTCAAAGTCAAAGTCAAAGCCAAAGCTGAAAAATAGTTCGATGCGGGTAATTTTAGCATCTGATTCCGAACGCCGCAAACATTTACTCAATGAGATGGGACTGGATTTTATCCAAGTCCCATCTTCTGTTACAGAACTTTCCGGGACCAGCCATGTTGTGGTAAGCGCGGTAAGTCTGCAATCGCTGAACGCCAAAAGCCGCAGCAGTGCTTCGCCACCAGCACCGCATATTTTGCTCCGGCTGCGACGGCGCTTTCAACCCATTGGTCGGTGTTAAACTCATCAACGAAGTACTTAGCCGCTATTTTATGTTTTCATCATTTATCATCGAACTTTTGACAGTACCAGATTTTTTTATTGATAATAATGTTACCTTACTATTTCCTAAAATGACGCCATTCTTGAAATACTCTTTATACCGGCCGCCCTGCCGCTTTGCGGATCGTAAGACACAATAACCGCGTCCAGGCGAATACCTTCCTCAATTACTGTAAAACGCCGCGGCAAGCCATAACGGAACTTCGCGACAACCGCGTCCGGGTCCCGGCCCAGAACCGAACGTTCGGCGCCGGCCATGCCGACGTCGGTAATGTAGGCCGTACCACCAGGTAAAATCTTCGCGTCAGCAGTCTGGACATGGCTGTGCGTTCCCACTAAGGCGGTAACTTTACCCTCCAGGAAATAAGCCATGGCGATTTTCTCGCTCGTCGCTTCCGCGTGAAAATCAACCAGAACGCACTTTACCGCCGGCGGAATCTCCCTGAGAATATTTTCTACAGTCTCAAAAGGACAATAAGCACTTTCGCGCATAAAAACCTTACCCAGCAGATTTATCACCGCAATATCCCCGCAAGCCGGGTTGCGAAATACCTTCCAGCCGTATCCGGGCTGCGCACTGCTGAAATTCGCGGGACGCAAAACATTGTCAAATTGAGTTATTTCCTGTTCAAAAGTTTTTTGATCCCAAACATGGTCACCCGTTGTAATAACATTCACTTCATCAATAATATCTTCAATACATTTCGCGTTAAGCCCCGCTCCCGAAGCCATATTCTCGCCGTTCACAACGCAAAACTGACAGTTAAATTCACGGCGCAATCCGGGCAGCAGTTCTTTAACCGCCTTACGGCCGCCCCTGCCGACAATATCGCCCACAAAAAGTAAATTCATCAAAACCTCTAATTTTTTATTTAATATTTGTAATAAGATAAAATAAAGGCGTTTTGATATTTATCAATAGAGCTAATTGTAAAAGTCCAGCCCAAGTATGGTTTTTCCATAAGAATTATGCTTGAATCAGGCTTGTAAACAGCAAAAAGACTATTATATTTTAAGACGTCATAAAATATTCGGATAAATACTAACATATTTTAGTAAAAAGCTTAGCTTCACTCATGAGCAATACAGTTAAAAAACTTACGGATACTCAAGTTATCTCAGAGCGCAGAAATGCTCAAAGAATACTTAATGATACTCAAGTTATCTCAGAGCGCGGGGATGTCCGGGTACTGCTGGCGAACCGCGACGTGAAAATGCATGATGCCGTTAAGGCAATATTTATTGAAGAAGGTGTCGAGGTAACAGACGCCCGGAATGTGTGGGAAGTTTTCGAAGCATTAATCGATTACACCTTTGATTTGTTTATCACTGACTCCAATCTTCCCGGTACCACATGCATCGAATTGATGAAATACTGCAAAAAACGCCATCCGGCAATGGAAGTTTTAATTCTCGCGCATGAGCCAAACATCACTGAAGCCGTGAAAGTTACAAAGATGGGAGCTTTCAACTACATTGAAATGCCGGTGGATGAAAAAAAAATAATGTCTCAAGCCCAGACGGCTTTAAAAGAAAAGAAAGACAAATTAATAAAAAATTTAGTGCCGAATTTAGCTTTTGATAAAAATATCTTTAAATTTCTGCCCAACCTGGATGTAATCAAACAACTTGGTACTGGTTCTACGGGAATTGTTTTTCAGGTCAAAAAAGACAACGCGAATTATGCCTTGAAGATATTGCGCTCAGACCTGGCCCCGGAAATGCATAAATTCCAACGCGGCGGTCAATTCCTTAGCGAAGCAAAAATTCTTTCAAATATCAAACATCCCAATATTGTTCAGATTTATGACTATGGATTTTCCGATAACTACATGCCCTACATTCTGATGGAATTCATCAACGGGAAACCTTTGACGCAGATAATTAAAAGCAACACTCTGGACATTAAAAAACGCCTGCACATATTCGTGCAAATGTGCAGAGCCATGCAGTTTATACACAAGAACAAAGTACTCCATCGTGATATTAAACCGGGAAACATTATGATTACCGATGATTTGACCGTTAAACTCACGGATTTCGGACTGGCGCACATTATCGACACCCATAGCTCCAGCTCTTCCACCGAAAACCGGATAGTAGGGTCTCCGGCTTACATGTCGCCCGAAGCCTTTAATGAAAAAGATACAGTTGATCATCGTTCAGATATTTTCAGCCTGGGAGTTCTCGGATATGAATTATTTACCGGGCAAAAACCCTTTTACGGCAGCAATGTCCCTGAAATACGCTACTCAATATGCAATGCAAAACCCATTGCTCCACGCAAAATAATCCCGGATATTAACGTGGAAATAGAAAATATTCTCAACACAATGCTCACGAAAAAATCTAAGAACCGTTTCAATAATTTAAACAAAGTTGTCAACTCTATTGAAAGTTTAATATCCCCTTCACTGATTTCTCAAAGTCGCGAAAAAAACAAAGGATTGTTTGGGATTTTCAACACCAAAAACAGCAACTGGGCGTAATCTCCGGAATCCTTACCCGTTCCCGTGAATCGACAGCCCCGAACGCCAGTTCGGCATTTCCATAATGTAGCATAACCGTCCCGGTTGTGGATATTCTCAAGCGGGACGGTTGACTTTGGACTGCGGCAGTGTCATTCGCGGACTATTTGTTTCTTTATGACAGATCGACCAGATCCTTAACGACGACCGGCAAACCTGTTTTCATTGACTGGTTGGCCGCGATTCCGGTCAGAATGGAATTCACACCGTCAATGTAGCCAGCGGCGTGCCCCAGGGGATCATTTTTCACGCCTCTTAAGACGTGACCTAAAAGCCGGACATCACCGCCGCCGTGCCCACCTTTATCACCTTGTTCGTATTCAATAATCTGCGCTTTGCCCCAATGCGCCTGAAAAATAATCTCCGGGACCATTTCTTTCTTTTCGCCTTCAAGTTCGCGCATTCCGGGTTGGTTGAAGTCTTCGTGATCACCGCTGACGTATGATTTTTCGACAACGTTGAACTCCAGACGGCCTTTTGTGCCGTTGAAACAAACCCGGTAGCCTTCCCAGGGGCTGTGCGCGTTCAGCGAGTAAGTCATTACCGCATTGTTGGCGTAACGAACCATCACTCCCATATTGTCTTCAATGCTGATGCCGTCACTAAAAACACTTTGATCACGGTAATAGTTGTCTTCGTGTTCGGCATTATAATAGAGACCCAGCAAACGTTCATCTTTTTCCGTAACTTTCAGCGAAAATGGATCCTTTTTAGCAGTTTCACTATTGCGGGCGCGGGCATAAAATTCTGTAACACCACGGTTTTCCGCGTTTTCTTTGCCGTAAAATTTCAAATCACCCATGGCAAAAACTATTTCAGGATTGGAATCGATCCACCAATTAATTAAATCGAAATGATGAGTTGCCTTGTGAACCATCAAACCTCCGCTGTTGCGTTTATCGCGATGCCAGCGCCTGAAATAATCAGCTCCATGAACAGTGTCCAATAACCATTCAAAATGGACACTGGTAATGTCGCCAAGTATACCGTTTTTGATAATTTCCTTGACTTTAGTGTTGCGCGGCGAATAACGGTAGTTGAATGTTACGACTAAATCACGCCCGGTCTTATTTATGGTATCAATGATTTGCTGACATTTGTCAGCGTCAACGGTCATCGGTTTTTCTGAAATGACATCACAGCCGAGTTCCATCGCGCGGCAGATATATTTATGATGTGTTCTGTCCATACTTGTTACGATTACGCGCCGGGGTTTTTGCTCCTCAATCATTTTGTCGAATTCAGCGGCTTTATAGGTTTTGATATCAGCCGGCCCGCCATTATCTTTGATATATTTCGCCCAGTAATTCATCCGGGTCTGGTTAGTGTCGCATAAGGCGACGAGTTCACCACAATCTTTGAAATCTTTGATCAAGGCATTAATATACATTGAACAGCGACCACCGGTACCAATTAAAACATACTTTTTCTTTGACATGAGTTTACCTTTTTTGTTAAACGCTTTCGCGATTTATAAATTTAGTTGAGAAAACAAAATCTTCGCCATTTTCGACGTTTTGTTTTATCAACTCGATAATTTTATTATTCATTTCTTCAATCGGGTGGGCAACGGTGCTCAAAGAGGGACATGACTGAATCCCCATCGGATCATCGTCAAAACCAATAACGGCAATCTCTTCCGGTATTTTAATCCCGTTCTTCCAGGCATATTTCAAAAATCCCAAAGCCATCCTGTCCGTATCAAAAAAGACCGCATCCGCGCCGCTTGCCATGAGTTCATCGCCAATAGCAAATCCAGCTTCAAAATTAGCTTTAGCTTCAAAATAAACAAAATCCATTTTTTTTATGTTCCGTAATTCCTTGAAAGCTTTTCTTATACCTGATTGCCGTGTGGAAATATTCCCGCAGCGCGCGAGCCTGCATCGTCCGCTTCCTGCTAAATGCAGAATACCATCTTTAATTCCGGTCGAACGGTCGACCAGAAGCCGGCTGCAGTTCGCGGAAGGTATTTCATTGTCAATCAGGATAAAATGCTGCGGCATCTTTTCAAACGCGGCTAATACTTCCGGCTTCAAGCCGCCCAGTACGATAACATAATTTACAAAGCCCGACCATTCACGGAACATTTGAGAAGCCGTTTCCACATTCTGCGGTTTCACACTCAATAAGGGGAAATAATCGTGTTCCTCAAGTTTCCGCACGAGATTATAAAGCTTTCGCAAGTGTACATTGTTTGTCAGATTGCAGCTTAAAATACCAACAAAATTACTGCGCTGTAAACGTAAATTTCGAGCCGCAATATTCGGCGTGTAACCCAATTCCGCCGCCAGTTCCAAAATCTCAGCGCGTTTGTCTTTGCCCAGGCCCTTTTGTCCTTTCAAGGCGCGGTTTACCGAGCGAATTGAAGTGTCCGCGCGTTCCGCCAGTTCTTTTAATGTTATCTGTGTCATATCTATTCTGCCCGTTGCCATCGTTGGCGTAAAGTATATATGCCATCGTTGGCGTTGTCAATGGCCGTTAACATTTTTTCGTAAAAAAATAACATAATTCATGTGCTGAACTTGAATAGTAGTGTATTCCCCTATAATATAAGAGTAAACGGGAGATTTAACCATGTCTTTGAAAAAAATAGAAGCACTGGAAAAAAAGATTCAGAAAACATCTCAAATAGATGCTAAAATAAAAGAAGATTTACTTGATTTAATGCGCAGTTTGAAAACCGAGTTATCTGATTTTAAAGAAACCCATCCAACTACCGCCCATAATATAGCCGATAAAACTCAGGTTTCGGCTGAGCAAATCTTGACTTCAAACAATAAACCAGATGATTTACAGAAAAATATAGAGGGTTTGCAGGGAACGGTTGAGGAATTTGAGGCCTCTCATCCCAAACTTGTCCAAGTGGTGAATCGTTTATGTATAATGTTATCTGATATCGGTATTTAGTACAATATTTTCGTTTGATTTTATTAAAAAATACGCTTTGCTGTTCGTAAAACTGGAATTGCAAAAAATAAAGGAGCTTGCCATGTTCAACTTTTTAAAACGTCATCGCAAGGTTTGCCTTCTTATCCTGGGTTTTTTTGTTTTAATCATCTGCGAAACTGTTCAGGCACGAGCCGGCGGCGGCGGCGGCTTTGGCGGCGGCGGAGGAGGCTTTAGTGGCGGCGGCGGCTTCAGCGGCGGCAGTAGTCGCGGCGGCGGAGGCGGCGTTTTGTTACTTATGCTTATTTTCCGATATCCATTCATTGGCGTCCCGGTAGCTATAGCGATACTGTTTCTTTTTTACCTGGGAGGCAACCGGGTCAATTATTCCTACCAGAATGTCCGCATTAAGCGGGGGCTGCAGCGTCAGCGGCCTGATGTTTTGAATAAAGCTGAAACAAAATTACTTGCCCGCGATCCTGATTTCAGCATTGAAGGTTTATGTGAACGTGTTAAAAGTGCTTTTTTACTGATTCAAAGTGCCTGGTCCGATATGAATATGGCAAAAGCGCGGGCTTTTATTTCTGACGGTATTTTTGAGCGTTTTTCTTTGCAGCTGAAGATGTATGAAGCGTCGAAAATCAGAAACACGATGTCGGACGTCAAGGTCTTGAACAGCGAAATCGTTTCTATCCGGAGTAATGACTTTTTTGATTCAGTCGACATAAGAATTACCGCGAGTTCGGTTGACCGTTTTATAAATACGGACAACGATAAATGCATACAAGGGGAATCGTACCCCGAGAGCTTTGTGGAATACTGGACATTACTGCGTCGTCCGGGGGTGAAAACCAAAACCGATCCGGGTTTATTGGAAAATTGCTGTCCGAATTGCGGAAATCCATTGAAACTCTTAGACAGGACTGAATGTTCATCTTGTAAGGCTATTGTTAATTCCGGTGAGTATGACTGGGTTCTGACGGAAATAACGCAGGAATCCGAGTATACAGCCAGGCCTCCCCGCAGTATTCCCGGGCTCAAGGAAATGCATGAAGCTGATCCGGCGTTCAGCATCAGTCATATTGAAGATCGCGCTTCGGTTATATTCTTCCGCCACATTGCCGCGCAATTTTTCGGCGATGCCAAGTATTTGGTAAAATTAGCTTCAGGCGAATACCTGCATACCAATCGTGATGATTTTAAAACACTGCCCGGTGGCGAACATCGTTTTTTCGCCGATGTCGCGGTGGGCTGTGTTGAATTGCTTGATGTTATCTCCGCCGGCAGTGCCGATAATGATTTCCTAAGGATTTTGATTCGCTGGTCCGGCCATAAAGTTACCGCAAAAATTCCCGGCTTTTTAGCTCCTGATTTCGCGGCCTCGCGCTTATATCAGCACGAAATGGTCCTTGAACGCAGGAAAGGGGTGAAATCGTCAGACAAAAATATCCTCAGCAGTGTGCATTGTCCGAATTGCGGCGCTCCCGAGGTAAACAGCAGCAAGCCTTATTGCGAATATTGCCAGACTCCGCTTAATGACGGCAGCCGGGACTGGATTTTGCACGACATCAGGATTTTCTCCGGTTTTCCGGCGGTACCGGCAGCTAACGATGAGGCGTCAATATATGTCAATAACGTTGAATTGCCCGGTGGAACGACGGTTCCGGCGCCGGATGGCGAACTTATGATTGCCGGAGCCGCCGCCATGATGTTGATTGATGGTGATGTAGACCCTGCTGAACGCGCCTTGCTCGCGGATTTTGCTGAAGCCAGAAATGTTTCACCGGCGCGGGTTGATTTAATCATAAAATCGGTCGCTGACGGCACTATGCATCCCGCCCTGCCGGATGATCCGGCATTGTGTGTCAGTTATCTTAACGCCATGGCGACAATGTGCCTTGCGGATGGCAGAATAAGTCCAAAGGAAGCTGAATTACTTTATTCTCTGGGCATGAAAATGGGCTTCGATAAAGCTCAGGTGCGTGATTTCATAAAACAGTTAAGACGCGATTTACTGCAAAGAGTGAGAAGCGCGAAGTGATAATAAAAAGCCTTGCGGATGAGAAAAATACTCTTGTATTTGCATCCGGGCTGGAATTTCCGCGCTTTTTCCCGGGGCCGATGGAAGGAGTGATGACTCCGTTGTTTTGCCGGGCGTTTGAGCATTTGCATTTGACTGGGGGCTGGCTCACCGCTTACTACCGCGTTACGACCAATGTTCCCAAAGTGGCGGGATTGAAAAAGTTTCTCCAGCCTTATATGGAAAACGAACTGCCGGTGATTGTTCAGCTAATGGGAACAGATGCTTCCCTGCTCGCAAAAGTTGCTGAACGAATGGTGCTCTCTGGCGCAAAAGGGATTAATTTGAATTTTGCGTGCCCAAGCAAACAAGTTGTCAAAAGCGGAGCTGGCGGCACCTTGCTGCGGAATATTCCTTTGATGGTGGAAATTCTTCATTGTATAAAAAATGCTTTGCCGGAAATTTCTCTCAGCGCAAAACTGCGTTGCGGCTTTGAGGATTGGCACGAAAGCGAAAATATCATTCCCGCTCTGGCTGAAGCTGGTCGTTTAGATTTTATCGGAGTGCATTTTCGTACCGTCAAGGAAAATTATTCGCCTGTTCCAGCAGGCACTGAACGCCTGAAACGTCTTGTCGCTTTGGCGGGCAAAGTACCGGTCATCGCCAGTGGTGATGTGTTTTCAGAAAAAGACGCACTGCATTTTCTGGAACTCGGTTGTGCGGGGGCTATGGTCGCGCGCGGGGTGCTTCGCGACCCGTTTTTGCTTCACAATCTTCAATACCCGGGGAGAAATAAGTTATCCGTGGAAAAAGGGCGTCAATATTTTTTCAGAACCCTGCAGGAAACTGCCAAATTGGATGAAAAATTGCGCAGCCGCGCAAAATTCCTTGAATACGCGGCTATGATGTGGGGTGTTGATTCAAAACAATTTTCAGCACTTAAGGTATTGAATCATAAAGAGTTGCTGGATTTTTAAATTGTAAAAAGTCTTTATTAAGCGCAAATGGCGTTTGTATTCTTGTAATACCAATTTGCATTCAAAAGGTTAGTAAAAACACGGCTAGAGACAGCCGTGGCTTGTAGAATCGAGAAAGATGTAGCCGCCTCTGTCTCTAGAGGCGC
>VAOY01009873.1_pt1 | contig 12480 bp, 13 predicted proteins | sample 3393881 | NCBI WGS metagenome assembly VAOY01 (sample SAMN08290430, study PRJNA428436) | hydrothermal vent metagenome | isolation source: Deep-sea hydrothermal vent chimney | place: Indian Ocean: Southwest Indian Ridge
ATTTTGACAAAGTTTAACGTTTATCAATTTAAGTCTCAGATGCAATTCTAGCAAATTAATTTTTCACGCCACAAAATTTGGCACATTAACAAAAACTTTGTCTAAATAATTATCAATATTATACCATTTTTCGGCCTTTTTGCAAAAGGAATTCATAAAAATCTTCTTTTTCCGGGATTACATAATTTTATTCTTATTCTCTTGAGATAATAATATAAACGCTTTTGCCAGTACAAAAAGACTAGTGGCCAATGAGTACGACTTTTTTGTACTAGACGAATAAATCTTAATTCTTCCGGAGTATATAATTCCGTCTTTAATAACATTTCATAAAAAAAATTCTTTATCTCAACAAACAACTGCTTTTTATTGCTCTGGGAATTAAAAATATATTCAAACATTCCAATAGGGACTGGATATTTGTTAATCTTATTACTATTAATCAAATAATCATAAATAGCTTGAACCACATAAATCACATCAATATTGCTATGTCCTGATTTTGCAACATTTGCCATTATAGAATCAGAACGTTGACGGTAATAATATATCCCGTTGTTAACGTAGCATACTTTTGATGAATTATAAAAGATAACATAAAATAAATAAGCATCCTCAAATTTACAGTTTTCCCGAAATTTGACATTTATCTTAAGAAGGAATTCGCGCCGATATATTTTATTGTAACAAACAGACCAGGCCGCGCGAATCAATTTATTGTCTACATTCATTATTCCTACGTGCGGACGGGTAAAAAACCTCTGTTTCTCTGGAGAATGATATATCATTACATTGTCATTACAAGCAACATCTAAGCCGCTATCATTTATCGCATCATATAAATTGCTGTAATAATCAAGAGAAACAAAATCATCGCTATCAATAAAAACAATATATTCCCCGATTGCTGCTTTCATGCCGACATTCCGTGCATGCCCTGGCCCATGGTTCGTATCATGGATAATCTTTATCCGGGAATCTTCCATCTTCAAGTTGTCGAGCGTATTTATAGAATAAGGTATTTATATATATATATCTGGTAATCTTAGAATATATTCTTTTTAGCTTTCTTAATATCTTATCAAATATCCGATTCATAACTATCTCTATTTTAATTTTTATTTCTAAATACAATTTACATATTCTTTAACAAAGAGGAATCGCAAAGTAATTTTTCTATTATTTTCTCCCATCTCCAACTGGACATATCTAAAATATGACTAGACCAAAATCGCTTATATATAAATAATATTGGATATATAATAAGTTCTTCGGGGTATTTTATAAAAAAAAGAAAACTTGTATTAAATTTATGAAAAATACTACTATCAGTACGCCAATTCAATAACATAAAACGAAAACACAACATTTTTAATATCATTCTTTTGGTTTTCCATGTCAAAGAGAACTGTTCAAAGGCCAAGCCTGCTTTCTCCAAAGTAAAAAAACTTGCCTTAGCAATATTATTCTCATCCGATAAAGTTTTTGATATTTGTCCTTTATGTATTCGCCAAGCTCCAAGCTTTTCCGGCAAATAAATCACATTTGCATACAATCCAGCCATAAGCCCCCAGGGAAAATCACCACCATGACCAAAACCAAGAGGAAATAAGCCTGTTTTGCTGAATAATGCTCTCCTTATCATAACCTCAGTTATTGATATATAAATAGTTTCACCATTCATCTGCTCGAAAAAATCATATGGCGCTAACCTTATACAGGGAGTATCTCCGAAACGTTTAAAAAAATCACGTTTAATTGGGTATTCTGGATTGGTTTCAGATATTTCAGCTCCTTTTTCATCAATAACTTTTACTTTAGAATCGCAAATATCGCATTCGGAGTGTTCTTCCAAGGCATTAACCATTTTTTCAATACAGTCCAATGTCATAGTATCGTCGCTGGTGGCAATGTAGATATACTTCCCTTGTGCCCGTTCTATACAAGAGTTCCACGCCTGATAAAGTCCCCTGGGGAGCTGATAAGCACTTATTCGCGCATCCTTATCGGCAAATGCTTTCAAATATTCCCAAGCGCCGTCATCTGAATAACTATCCGCGATGATTAACTCCCAATTAGTGTAGGTTTGCTTCAAGATAGAATCCATGCGCTCCTCTAAAAAAGGACGCGTATTCAAATTTGGCAACAAGATTGATACTAATGGTCTATTTTTCATTTTATTAATATTTACGATTATTTAAAAAGTTATTTTTGGGCAACAATTATTCCATTCCAACTTTTGCTCGAAAGTTTTTCATCTGACATCCATTTACTGCTATTAATAATCTTAAATTTTGCTTGTTCAAGCATAAACTCCAGTTCCGGCAAAAAAAGATACCGCATAGGATGAGATTCTTTTATTATTTTATTATTTTTTTTGTCTTTATTTTCTATATGCAATTCATAATTTACGAATACTGTATTATTATTAAAGTCGATATCTGGTTCGGCTATTCTTAAAAGACTAACTTTTTCATTCTCCATCCTTTTTATCCTTACCTCTGGTAATTCTTGTAATACCGCAGGTCCATACCAAAAATCAAAAATAAATAGACCATCAGGTTTTAAATGTTTATAAACATTTGTAAATGATTTATAAAGTTCTTTGTTCGAAGTTTGATAGCTCATCACATGAAAGAGAGATACTGCAACATCAAATTGTTTATCTATTAAAAAATTTTCAGATCGCCCTTGAATAAACTGACCATTTGGAACATTTTTCTTAGCAGTTTTTAGCATTTCACTAGATAAATCGACTCCGTAAATATCAGAATATTTTTTAATAAATTCAGCTACATGCTTACCTGTACCACAGCCAATATCCAAAAGAGAACCAGTTGTCTTTATTCCACATTTTTTTATAAGAGAAAAAATATATTCTACTTCAGAATGATAATTCTTATCTTTGTACAATAAATTATAATATGTCGAATATTCATTAAATACAGCCATAGTTAATTTTCTCCATTTAATATTTCTTTTAATGTCTCAACCACTATATCTATTTTATTATTAGATAAGGTCATTCCACTAGGTATATAAAATCCATATTTATATGAAAAATTAGTAGCTGGGTAATCCTCCCCAGTAAATAACCCAATTTTTTTCAATGCTGGCTGTGCATGAAGTCCCATGAAAAATGGTCTTGTTCCTATTTTATGTTCTCTCATCTTACCCATGATTTCAAGTGCGGTAAAACCATTGTCCGGACTGAGTTCGACAGAAAACATCCAATAAACAGAGTGCGCCCAGCTCTTAATTGGCATAAACCTAACTTCTTTAATGTCAACAAGCTTTTGTGCGTAATATTCACCGCATTTTTTCTTGATAGCAATAAACTTATCTATTTGCTCTAATTGTGCCACTCCTACTGCCGCTTGTAAGTTGGTCATTCTAAAGTTATAACCAATATCACAGTGTTTAAATCGTTCAACTGTCCCAAAGCATAAATTGCGATAACTTTTTGCTCGTTCAGCTATATTTTTATTATTTGTTACAACAATACCTCCTTCTCCTGTTGTGATTATCTTGTTTGCATAAAAACTAAACGTCGCTGCGTCACCCATCGAGCCACACTTTAACCACTTATTAAATTTTGCAGAATAATATTCAGCTCCATGTACTTCAGAAGCATCTTCAAGTATTTTGAAACCATATTTTGTTTTTAATTCAAATAATGGATCCATATCTACAGGATGACCATAAATATGAACGGGCATTACAACCTTAGTTCGAGTAGTGATCTTGGATTCAATTTGCGTAACATCCATACACCATATTTCCGGATCTATATCAACAAGAACCGGTATAGCTCCCAAACGCAAACAGGCTACAGCACAAGATATTATAGTAAATGACGGCATAATAACTTCATCGCCTTTACCGACTCCAAGCGCATAAAGAGCTGTCTCAAGAGCTGCTGTACCGTTTGCAACCGCACAAGCGTAATCTACACCAATAAAGTCAGCAAATTCTTTTTCCAATCGCTTAACAAATGGCCCTTCACTGGATATCCACCCAGTATCTATGCATTCATTTAAATATTTTTTCTCGTTGCCATTAAGCAATGGTTCATTTACAGGTATTGGTATCATTGTAGTGCTCTTTTGTATAGCTAATTATTTGTTGTAAGTTAGTTTTATAATCATCCGGGCTATAAGCGGCTATTTTTTTCATCCCATTACAGATTAATCGTTGTCGTAATTCTTCGTCATTACAGATATCAATAATTCTATCGGCTATATCTGGTACTGAATTGGGATCAACCAGCAAAGCAGCATCTCCTGCCTGTTCCCGTAATCCACGAATGTTTGAATAAATTACCGGACACCCCATAGCCCAGGCTTCAATTACAGGAATATTTGCCGGTCCAAAAAATGTCGGCATTATTAAAGCTTTAGCAAGGCGATACAAAGCAGAAAGTTCATTGTCAGATACATAGCCCAAATATATGACCTGCTTTTCTAAATTATTATTCTTACAAAATTCCATCAACTCCGTAAATACTTTTTCCCTGTAACATGTTGTTTTTGAACCTGTAAAGACAAGGCTAATATTTATATTAAATCGTTCTTTTATCAATTTAACAGCTTTTACTATCCGGAGGTGATTTTTGTGTGACCAAAATTGTGCAGGGTAAAAGAAAAACTGTTCAGGCAAATCATACTTATGCAAAATTGATTTTGCTTCATTAATTGAAATTTTTTGCTTAAGTTTACAAAATGGCTGATATGGCAGTATGAATACTTGTTCTGGCTTAGCTCCATATTTACTGTAATAATAAAGAACATCATTTTTTCCTGTTTCAGAATCCACAATTATTGAAGTTGCATATTTAATTTGGTTACGAAAATTCTTTTCGCGAATAAACCATTCGTAATTGTCGCTGACTTCTGGGAATTGAGGTTGTAAATTGTGTTGCAAATCTGCAACAAAAGTTACATATGGTATATTTATCGCAGGCAAAGGGCTCCCTAAGGGGAAAATAATAAAATCCAATTTCGAAGATTTACAAAGATTTGTCAAATTATAATTTATTTCCCTTATATCAATATTATCCATCTTCAAGGGAATATACTTTTTTTTGATTTTTCTCCATAAATCTCTATGCCATCCCTCGCCAAGTAACTTACGTATTCTGTCAAGCATAGTAACTTTTCTCTGTGGGCACTCTAAAATCTCCCAACTTGAGGGTATTTTCAACTCTTTCGCAATATGGGCATCTTCTACTAAAGCTACATAGTCATCTTTATTTTGTTGTGAAATTTCATAAAGATTGACAAGCATATTGACAGCAGCCTGAAACATGCCGCCAGAATCTTTCGATATTCCGCAAGTGTATACTCCTATTCTCATAGACTCACTTTGCTTTTAGTTTGTTAATATGGTTCAAAACGGGTTTTGTCTTTATCTCCGGCATAAGGGCCTTGTTTTACTTCAATCATTTCAAGTTCCTCTAATGCCTCAAATCCATGTCCTCCAGCCGCCAGCAATATTACATCTCCAACACTTAAAACTTCACTCTCAAGGAAATTTTGTTCGTCATCGTAAAAATCAACTTTTAGTTTTCCTTTGCGAATAATCAATACTTCCTGTGTGTACTGAACTTCCCTTGATACAGGATTATGAACATGAGGATCAATAACATGACCAGATTTGTGATGCATATATGCTAATTGTTGAGAAAATTCATCAGGTGTAAAAAACTTAATCCCATCAGCATGAAAATCCGCGGGAATTATTATTGCCAACAACTTACCATTATGTTCTATCTTTTTCATATCTTACGCCTCTATAGTTCCGGTAGTTTATAATCAAAATAGTCTTCCTTTAAGACCCATTTTAGTAATTCAGGATTTTGCTTTACCGCCCATTGGTGAAAATTATAACCACTCTCATAATTAAATCTACACCGTTGCTTTATAAGGTTTTTCTCATAGTCTCTTAATTCATATTTTTCAGTCTTAAATATATTTTTTACCGTACTTGAAATTTTATTTCTCAGCAACCAAAATTTATCACGTAAATTATGGTTTTCACAGTATAGACCATGTTTTCTGCGAATATCAGTGTATGAATTACAAACTCCTTGATAAAAAGATCTATTATCCAAAAAATTATATGTCATTCTTGAGGTAGGAATAATATGACTAACTTCAACCTGGGGATGATAGACTGCTTTATAATTTTTCTCACGAAACTTTAAAGTAAGACCTGATTCTCCATCGCCTTGAAAGTGTTGATATTCTTTGGGCATTACACAACAGTGTAACCCCTTGCAAGCAACAAAAACCTCTTTTCTGATAGCAAGGTTAAGTGACCATATGAATCCCGGGTCAATTTCGAACATTTCTTTAGTTGGAAAATAGAGTAAACTAAAGTCGCTAGCACAAAAACCTTTTTTCATATCATCCAGATAAAAATAATCTAACCAACTTGGTCTAGCTCCTTCATATATAGGCAAGCTAGGTCCTCCGAGCATGTGAATGTCAGAGTGTTTTCTAAAAGTATCAACGATAGTCAATAACCAATCAGAGGCAAAAAGGACGTCATCATCTGTAAAAATTAAAATATCCTCAGACTGAGATTCATGGAATCCTCTATGCCGAGCTGATAACGAACCGGGCGTGTCCTCATAAAAATAATGAATATTATGTGATGAAAACTTATCTGATATCTCCTTTACAACCTTTAGAGTATTATCAGTAGATCCATTGTCACAAACTATAATCTCAAATTCATCTAGTGAAAAATTGACTTTAACCAAAGATTCTAACGTTTTTCTTAAATATTCACATCGATTGAATGTAGGTATTATAATTGAAGCTTTTAACATTTTATTTTTCCTGTTTTCTGAATCCTTTTAACATAGAGCATCGGTTACAAGCAACATTATCATTTAAATAATTATTATCACGAAACAATTTTCTAGCTTCAAGAAAATTTTCTGAATTAAACATTTGTTTTATTGATTTTGAACCATCCCAATGAGTGAAATCATCTATAGGATTAGTAGTATAACAGCATGGGGCAATTGATCCATCCTGTTCAATTATCATTGTTGAATATATAAAATCGCACCTCTTCCCTAGAAAACCAAAGTCAATATCAAAATATAAACGTTTTTCATACTCATCGTCGGTAATCCAATTTTTCAAACGCTCACCTTTGTTATCACCCCAAACACTAGTTATAGGGTAAAATTCGTATCGATCAGCACCTATCTTTTTATAGTTGTTTTTAATATAATTAATTTGCTTTGAAGTATATTTTGTGACCAAATATTGTAATGTAATTATTGGATAAATGGAATTGTATTTTTTTTTGCATTCTGATATTTTAGAAATATTTCTTTTCACTGTTTCATAATTTCCACCACGGCGATATCTGGAATAATCTTCCTGATCTGTTCCATCAAACGAAACAATTAAATGATTGAGTTCATATTTTACCATTGCCCTAAGTTTATTATCAATATCATTTAAACTAAGATTACTTGAAATCGAAGTGTTCAAATTATTATAATGAGATAATTTCAAAATTTCTTCAAAATCTGGATGTAAGAGTGACTCTCCCCAGTTGTAAAGGCATACATTTAATGCATATGGAGCAATCTTTTTGACAATATCATGGACCAATTTAATATCCATAAACTCAATTTTTTTGGTTTGCTGTTTTAGGCCAGTAATACAAAGCGGACAACGAAGATTACAGATATTAGTAAGTCCAAGAACATAAGTATATGGTTGACTTAATAGACTTTTTCTAGCATTCTTTTTTTCCCACTGATTAAGCTTATAATTTAGTTTTCTTGTTACTTTATATTGCTGTTGTTTTATGAAATTCATTATTAATATAACCAAATTTTACATTATTATTTTTATGGCTTTGCCCTTTGTCATAAAGTATATTGTATTTCGTCAATATGCAAAGAGAAAGTATGGTCTAGGCGGGACTTCATACCCGTACATCCCTCTATACTCTATTATATAATCACTTCTGAAGCTTTTAATTATTTCTGCGCATTTATTAGCATTTTCATATTCATGATAGACTGCAATTGCTAATTTAGGCTTATGTTTTTTGATTACACGTTCTCCGCCTAGCAAAGCTTTCATCTCATAGCCCTCTATATCCATTTTTATGAATCCATCTCCCTCTAAGTTGTATTTAGTCGCGATAAAGTCAATGGTTTCTAGCTTGATGGTAATTTTGTTGAATAAGTTGTCATCCTGGGATACGTCTAAAATAGAAGAACTGCATAAGTGATCTTCATTTATTATTATTTTAGCATATTGCTTAGAATTACTTAACCCGCTGGTCTCAACAATAATGTCACATTTATCGTGTCGATTCGCTGAAAAAGTTTTTTGTAAAATCGGCTTCCATATCGGTAGCGGCTCTAACGCTATAATTTTACCATTGCAAATTTCTTTAGCATGAAGAGAAAATAGTCCTTCGCATGCGCCTCCATCCATTATCCAATCAAATGGTTGCAGGTCTAAAATCTCAGGATGAAAATAAGAGGAAGGATTGTATTTCCAATCATCGCAAACCTCATGATATAGCCAAGGTAAATCTGAAATAACATCGTTAGGACAAAATACGGTATAGGGACCAATTGAAACTTGACTTATAGGGTCGTTTTCTTCTAATATTTGGGGTCGAAGAAATGTAGCTAACTTTTCTCTTAGATATAGCCATATATCACTACGTGAGAAAATATATTCGTTAGGATGTTGTCTCTTGTAGTTCTTGAATATTTTTCTTGTGGTTAGATATATATTAATAATGTTTCTCCATCTATTAAAAAAATACTTGCTTCTTCTTGCGAAATTTATTAATTTAATCATTTGTTTCTATACTCCATTTACTTTTTGTAAAAAAAACTGCTTCTGATTCGGTCAAATTTCTTTCCGTAATTTTTTTTGTATTAATTACGTCAAAAAATAATGCATTTTCAACATAATCAAATGTTTCGGTTATATCTAAAGAACCTATCCAAAAATTAATGGAATATGTTCCGGGGTATAATACATTATCAAAACTGACAACTAACTTTTTAGTTTTATGCGTTGCTGTATATTGAATGTTCGAATCTGTAGCCGTAAGGTTGATAACAGGAATATTCCGTTTATTTATTATCTGTATTCCAATTTCAATATTTTTAAAAATTATATTTTCAGCTAAGCCAAAAGAAATATTAATTGAGTTTCCCATTTCAAATATTGAACATGGATTGTTATCCTCATTAGATAATAAAATATTATTAAAAGATATTTTATTTTTCCCTTCTTTTTTATTTAAAAAAGATGCTCTTCCCGATGACATTAGTTTGTATTTTTTTAAAATGTGTGAAACGGCACCTTGATGTACCATTTCTCCTTGATCAAGGAGAATACCATCAGAACACAATTGACTTATTGCCCCCATGTTATGACTAACAAAGACTACTGTGCGGCCTTCTTTTGAAACGTCCTCCATCTTGCCGAGACACTTCTTTTGGAATTGGGCGTCGCCGACGGCTAGGACTTCGTCTACTAAAAGTATTTCAGGTTCGAGATGCGCCGCTACTGCAAACGCTAAACGGACATACATTCCGCTGGAATAGCGCTTTACCGGGGTATCAAGGAATTTTTCTATTTCCGCAAAGTCAACTATTTCATCAAATTTTTTCTTTATCTCTATTCGGGTCATTCCTAAAATTGCGCCGTTCAAATAAATGTTTTCGCGCCCCGTAAGCTCAGGATGAAAACCTGTTCCAACTTCCAATAGACTGGCGACACGACCTTTCATAGTGATTTTGCCGCTGGTCGGCTCCGTAATACGACTCAAGATCTTTAACAAAGTTGATTTCCCCGCACCATTACGCCCAATAATGCCAACACGATCACCTTGTTTAATCTCAAAATTAATATCTTTTAACGCCCAGAATTCTTCCAGTTCTGTATTCTCCTGATTAGGAGTCAAAGGATGCCGTAAGCGTTGATAAACCCCACGTGCATGATGCACCAGGCTTTCACGCAGCGAATAGTAGCGATACGCCCCAGCCGCAGCTTTATCATGCCCGATGATATATTTCTTGCTTAAGTCTTCTACTTTTATAATACTCATAAAAAACCTTTTTAAACCACTAATCTGACACTTATTTTAGTGTTTTAATTAGTGTTCATTAGTGGTGTCATTAAATTATATATCGCTCCCAATCCAGTTGTTCTGATTTTCCAAAATTTATTAAATATCCTACTTTTGTATTTGTTATTTTCATGTAATTCATAAGTTGAGCTCGATGTTCTGCATTAAGCTCTTTAACCGCTTTTAATTCTGCAATAATACCACTATATACAAACAAATCAGGAATATAAACTTTTTCCAATCTATTTTGCTTATAATAAACATTCAATTCTTTTTTAGAATCAAATGGAATATTTCTAATTTTTAATTCTAATTCCAATGCCTGTTGATATACTTCCTCAAGCATCCCACTACCTAATTCATTATAAACTTCAAAAGCAGCACCAACTAATTCATAGCCCTCCTGTTTCAACATAATAATAAACTCTTTTTAAATTAAATAATTAGTGTTTTATTAGTGTTAATTAGTGGTGCCTTATATGAAATCTGCGAATTCTCGTTCAACTTTCCTGAAGAAGCAAAATCCGCTGAGAAATAAAAGTATGGATAATCCAACTGACAAGCAAAAACCCGGCATGTAGATACTGCTTTCATTGCCAATAACCATCCAGCGAAATCCATCAATAACTCCAACCATCGGATTTAAAGAATAAAGCAGACGCCACTTTTCAGGTACAACAGAACTGCTGAATCCAACCGGAGAAATATACAATCCGAACTGCACCATAAAGGGAATCACATATTTAAAATCACGATACTTTACATTCAACGCTGAAACCCAGTAAACCACGCCCAAAGCTGCGACACATGCCAATGCCAGAAATGCCGGCATAAATACAATTTTCCAGCTCGGCACAAACTGATACCACACCATTATGGCGACAAAAATCACTATCGAAATAAGAAAATCAATCAAACTCACGATCATACATGTAGAAGGAATAACAATTCGCGGAAAATATACTTTTGACACTAATGAGCTGTTATTAATCAAAGAATTTCCACCCTCAGACACAGTATTCGCAAAAAACTGCCACGGCAGCATTGCCGAATAAACTAATATCGCATATGGAATCCCATTCGACGGAAGTTTCGCGATTTTACCAAATACAATAGTAAATACAATCATTGTCAGCAAAGGCCTGATAACACTCCATGCTACGCCAATAATGGTTTGTTTATAGCGGATCAGAATATCACGCCAGGCAAGAAATAAAAATAATTCACGATATACCCAAAGGTCTTTCAAATACCTTTGATGTAATTTCCCTGCTTCAATTTTTAGTTCATATTCTTTCATTTGCACCTTTAAAATAACACGTAAATTTTAATATATATTAGATATGTTTTTTTGCAATATATGATGTATTATAAAATAATATTTCCTTGTGATTTATGTTTTTTCATTGATCTTCTATTTTTTTTCACTATCATCTCATAACTTCTGAGAATTAGCTATTTTCGAGTAACTTTGAGCTCACGCTTGCGCACTTCCCGTTACCATCATTTTTCATTTCCAGGCTTGGTCTACTGTAAATTTATATATCATTTTCAGCGGCTAAGTAGTCGCGAGTGCAGCCTTGCACCGCGACCGTTGCGCTCGACAAGGTCAATAACTTTAGTCAAGCAGAAGTTTCTGTCACGGAGCAAGCTACTCCTGTGACTACTTTTTGCAAACATACTTTATTTTCCATGGGATGATTGTGACATCTTTATGCAATTTGAAAATTTCCCGTGCTGTAATACTTTTAATTATTGTTACGATTCTAAAAACTGGAATACTGGGAACACTTTGTACTAAAAAGTGCACATGATCTTCTTCCAATCCTATTTCAACAAAATGTATTTCATAACATTTTTCTATTTCCAAACAGATATCCTTTAAGGAAATCTCAACTGCTTCGCTGAAAACTTTTTGCCTATATTTTGCTGGAAAAACTTCCCATTAAAAAGCGCGATAATCTGCAAAAGGTCATTACATATTTCAAAAATCATTATAAACAGATGAATTACGCACGTCAAATTAAAGATAATTTGCCGATTGGTTCAGGGGTAACGGAAGCGGCATGTAAAGAATTGATAAAGCAACGACTGTGCAATTCAGGAATGCGTTGGAAGAAAAACGGAGCATCTGCAGTGATTGCACTCAGAAGTCTGGTTATGACCGGCGACCGCTGGCAACAATTCCGGGAAAAAATCTCAAACAGTGGCTGTCCGAGCCATAAAAATTTCACTAAATCTTAACATTCAGCACTCGTTACCTTGCGAAAAACATTCGCAGATAGAAATCCCTGAAAATAGATAAAAAAAGATGATACTGTATCTTATGTTATCAAGCAAAACAAC
>VAOY01011407.1_pt1 | contig 12464 bp, 12 predicted proteins | sample 3393881 | NCBI WGS metagenome assembly VAOY01 (sample SAMN08290430, study PRJNA428436) | hydrothermal vent metagenome | isolation source: Deep-sea hydrothermal vent chimney | place: Indian Ocean: Southwest Indian Ridge
AATCAAAAGAACGTTGGAGAGCTAACATTGACGATGACATTAGAGCAAGAATCAGCAGCTAACGATGTTAATAATCACTCTTTGATTCTTGCTACAGCAGGTAGTGGTAAAACAAAAACATTAATTGAAAAAGTAAAAAACATACTAAAAAAATCATATGACAGGAAGGTTATTCTCGTTACATTTACAAATGCGGCCGTCAACGAAATGCAAGAAAGGTTGGAAATAGCTCTTCCACAATCATCAATAAATAGAGTTTCTGTAACTACATTTCACAGGCAGTTTCTTAACCAAACAAAGAAACTCATGCAAGGTAAGCTACTAATTGGAGCAACATACTTCAACTTTATTGAGAGATTGAAGAATTACATCGAGAATGAGCACCTACTACCGGAGTTAAAAGTAACATTCAGTGACATTACGAGCATTTTGAATGATCAGCCATTAGATGAAAAAAAAGGGTTTGATAAAGACGCTTTTAAGCTAGTTAAAGAATGTTATCAAGAGTTAAAGATAAAGAACCACCTTTATGACTTAGATGACGCAACCAGGCGCGCGGTAGAAGGAACTTTAAGTGGGGAAATACCGCTATTAAATTGTACAGACCTAATGATTGATGAGTTTCAAGACACAGATTTACTACAATATGAGTGGATTGCCCTGCAGGGGCGCGGAGGGATTAATTTAACACCTGTTGGAGATGATGATCAAAGTATCTACTCATGGAGAGGCGCTAGAAGTTATGAAACAATGCTTAAGTTTAAAGATGAATTTAAACCCAATATTCATATGCTTGCAAAGTGTTTTAGATGTAGACCTGAAATAATAGATGCCAGTAAAAATCTAATAGAATTTAATAAAGATAGAATTCCCAAAGGTATGGTCTCGGGTAAGGAAATTGGTGGCACTGTTAAAACATACATACATAAATTTAAAAAAAGTATGCTGTTAACATTTTTGGAGAACTACAATAAATATGATGGTGAGTGGGCGATCCTAAGCAGAACTAATGTTGCATTGGACTCAATAGAAGAGTTTCTGATAGAACATGAAGTAGCGTATTCAAGAAACAATCAAACAAGTATTTTTAAAACAAGCGCTGGTGATTTCGTAATTAAACTGTGTTCATATCTTTTAAATAAGTTTGCACACTACCATCTGTCAGAAGTTTTAGGGTACTTAAAAGAGGATGAGAACCTAATTCCTTTAATTTCTGAAAGTATCAAGAGTAATTCTGATATTGAGTCATATCTAAATAATTACGATCAATCAATTAATGGAACGGCTTTTGAAATGTTCTATTCAAATTATTATTTATTTGAAAATACTCATGATTCCAAAGAGATAAACACAAGAATTGATTTGTTGATTGATTTCATCATAGAGTGCCGCTCAAAAGGCGACAAGCTGAATAAATGCGCTGTTGAAACATTACTTCTTGAAGGGCTCAAGACAAAAACAGGCTCTTGGTTCGAAAGAATTAAGCTTTACTCAGATAAAATTAAAGAGCAAAACAGCAAATCTGAAATTGATAAATCAGTGGTAACTTTAACCACATACCATGGCTCTAAAGGCCTAGAGTGGACTAATGTGGCTATTTTTGATGTTATCCATGAAACAATGCCAAATATACAATCACCAATCGATGAGGAAAGACGTTTGCTGTTTGTTGGGATGACACGCGCTGAGCAACGGCTCTTTATCCATAGCTACTTAAATAAGGCCGATATTGATGATTTAAAGGATGTGGGTGAATTGGCACTATTCAAAAAAGATTACGAATATAGCCCACCAATAACATCAGATATTAATGATGTTTGTTTTCCAAGCGAGTTTATCGATGAGATTTACTACACTAATTAATCTGAATAAGTCTTAACTTTATCTGTAGTAGAACTCAAGCAAATCTTAAAGTCGCATATTTGTCAGAAGCTGACGTTGTAAAAGGGTCAACTGACCCACTGATTAGTTACAAATGACTTTGGAGACTCTGTAACTAAATCTGTGTAACTGCCTATTATTAATCCTTAAAAAGGGTTTAGGATAGGCAATGATGAATAAGAAAGAACTGGAAGCGTTTGCTAAGCAAGCTGCTAAATCAATTAAGTCAGAAGCAGATTTAACTGACTTTCGTAAAATGTTAACCAAGGTGACGGTTGAAGCAGCACTCATTGCTGAATTAGATGAACACCTTGGGTATGCTCGTTATGAGCAGTCTGAACAACAAAATTCCCGAAGCGGTTATTCAGCTAAAACCATCCGAACCGAAGATGGCGAAGTTGAATTAGATACACTTCGTGACCGAGATGCTAGCTTTGAGCTGCAACTGGTTAAAAAGAACCAAACTCGCTTCACGTCAATGGACGACAAGATTTTATATCTATATTCCGAAGGCATGACGACCCGTGAAATCGTTTCTACGTTCAAAGAAATGTATGACGCTGATGTATCACCAACACTGATTTCTCGTGTCACAGATGCCGTTATCGCTCAAGTCGTAGAATAGCAAGCTAGGCCACTTGATGCTGTTTACCCAATCGTCTATCTCGACTGTTTAGTTGTTAAGGTTCGCCAAGATAAGCAAGTCATCAATAAGGCCATTTACTTAGCCTTAGGCGTTAATATAGAAGGCCACAAATAACTGCTTGGCATGTGGATATCGGAAAGCGAAGGCGCTAAGTTCTGGCTAAACGTGCTAACAGAACTTCAAAACCGTGGCGTTAAAGATATCTTTAGCGCCTGTATTGACGGCCTTAAAGGCTTCCCTGATGCAATTAATGCCGTTTAATCCAGATACGCAAATTCAGCTCTGTATCGTACATATGGTGCGTAATTCATTGAAGTTCGTGCCGTGGACTACAAGGCCATCACGGCTGATTTAAAGCGCATATACCAATCAGTAACTTAAGACGAAGCCTTAATGGCCTTAGAGCAGTTCGAGCAAAGTTGGGATAGCAAGTACCCTAATATATCTCGCTCATGGCGCAATAATTGGCAAAACGTCAGCACCTTATTTAATTACCCCGAAGATATTAGAAAAGCTATTTACACTACCAATGCCATTGAATCGCTGAACTCAGTTATCCGTAAAGCCATCAAAAGGCGTAAGCTGTTCCCGCATGATGACTTGGCTAAAAAAGGTCGTTTACTTGGCTATTGAGCAGGTATCAAAAAAATGGACGATGTTGATAAGAAATTGGAAACCGGCCTTAAATCGATTTATGATCGAATTCGAAGACCGATTAAAAGATGTTATTTAAAACTGGCAGTTACACAAAATGTGTTACAGGGTCCTATTTGGACTGCAAATTACCCCCACAGGCTCAATTATTGGTTAAATCTAGGGTTTTTTAGGTACATTTTTTGGTTTTGCCCTTCATATAGAGGAAGATATTCAATATCTTTAGCATCACCAAGGTAATGATATTCAGACGTCGAAAACACTACTTGAATACCAAACTTCTTGCAAAGTTTCTTCAGCTCTTTAAAGAACGCATCTAAATCCTCGCTATCAATTTCATGCTGCTTTGGAGTATCGAAGACCAAGAATGGAAGACTATCACCTCTCTTAATTAAAACGGATTCAAGCAACGCTGCGTGGTAAGCAAGCAACACTCTGATTTTGGTACTGCCCGATAAGCTCTGAATAGATTCACCATCAAATATAGGTTCAAAATCATTAACGTACTCAATATCAAAACTAACATTCCGAGTTTGAAGAATAGATAACCATTTGACCAATTTTTCAGTGAGCAGTACTCTGGTTTTGACTAAATCGGTTAACTTTTCATTATCTCTTCCAAAACTATTTACTTTTACTTGAGCCGCTTCTTGTTTATTCAGTGCCGCAATATATCTTTTCTCATATTCTTCAATCTTAAGCACATCTGACAATTCAGATTTTGCTTCAAACAATTTTCTCTCCAATTCATTTAACAATGCAACTAAAGAGCTATTTTTAGTTCCTTCAAGTGCCTCATTGCGATTGCGAATCACGCTATCGAGATCTTTCTTAATAGAACGCTTTGAGTTTGATAAAGACTTACGCCTGTCATTGTCTAATGCTTTATTGCGCTTAAGGTCTTTGATTTGATCCTTTAAATACAATAAACTTTTTGTATATGTCTCATTAGATTTTGAGAACAAACCGCAACCATTATCAGAGTTAGCGCATATTTCACCAAAATCTAAAAACTCCCTTCTAGCTTCTTCGTTAAGGTTTAGAGTGCTAATTTCATCTTCTATCTCTTCAACTATCAAATCAACACTATTTAGTTTCTGATTTATTGAAACCAACTCTCGATCAATATCTCTAATTTGCTTGGACATAGTACTAATCAGTAAATTAAACGACTGATCTACCTCTGCTTTGTCAATGACATTGTTTTTAACCAGATCTAGTTCAAAAGATATTTTTTCAATTAAATCATTCAACTCTCTTGCTGAACGAACTTCACCTGTAATACTGTCTTTTACAATTGTTAATTCAGACTTCCTGTCTACAACAACATTATTCCAATGTTCTAGCTCCCTTTCTGCGTTAAGTTTTGATTTTTTCTTATCAAAGGAGTTTTTCTCAGGCAATCTAAATAAAAATCGAACCATTTCTGAAAATTGATCTTTTATAAATCGCTTATCAGTCGCATAAATACTTGTGTAACCACTATTTTGATCCGCATAGAAAAATGGAATTATCGTTGATAAATATATTGGTGTTTGTGACTTAGAATTAGTTACCAAGCTTCTATTGTTGAAACCAAGGAGTTTGAATAGATAGTCAGAGACTTGGCCTTCAGAATAAAACTCATATTTAACTTCAGAATAGCCAGTTTGTTCGACAACATTCACATAAAACTCTTTTGAATACGACCGCTCAAAAGATATCAATTCACCACCCGACTCTAGTGTTAACTTTGCTTTCAAGCAGTTCTCATAAATGTCTTTTCTAAACTTTGTACCCAATCCTAAACAATAAATCACACTCTGTAGTAGAGGAGATTTACCTGTACCATTCGGCCCAAAAAATTGAGTTATGTGCTCAGAAAAAGTAATTTTGCCCGAATCCCATCCTTCTTTCCCTTTAGGAAATATTTGGATACTTTTTAAAATCATATTAGCCTCATCTCGTATTGAGAATCCTTATGTACAACAGCAAACGCATCTTTTACCTCTAACAAATTACTAGCTAATTCACTATCCTTTGAAAGTACACTTTTTAATAACCTTTGACCTTTCTTTGTAACGGCCAATCTGCTGTCTTTATTTCGAATCTCAATAAGTCCACTAAGTTCTAGAAAACTAACCGACTTAACTGTTCTTACCCGCAAAAGTGAAGACCAACCTAAGTGCCTAGCGCTACCTTTAAACCCCGTAAAAACTGACTCTATAGATTCACCAATCATTTGCCCTAATTCACTGACGATAGGTTTCCTCTGACCAGAAGCTATAATTAGTACAATTAAGCTAATTAGAGGAAGTTGAAACAGCGCTTCATTGTCTAAAAAATGAGTTTCGCTTTCAGTGTCATAGGGTAAAGCAATGCCACTATCTGTATTTTCGACCTCAAGAAAAAAATTTTCAAAATTCATGATTTCAACTTAACTATTTGTGAAAAGAATGCACCTAATACTTGATCTTTGTTCAAGTCAAAAAGTAGTTTTTCTTTTTTTAAATTTTCCATGACTACTGCGACTGCTTTTCTTAAATCTTTTAACTTTAATTTATGCTCTATATCTATTATTTTTCCTAGTTCTTCTTTTACAATCCCCGAAATACCTTCAACGTCTAAGAAGTCTAGACAACTTTCTCTGACCCATAAATCCCAATCAATTTTGCATTGTGAACAATATGCGATCGAATCTTGAGAAACTCCCGCAGACTCTAGGGTTCTTTGGATTATGGAAGCGTTACGTATCGCCTTCGCATCACCCCCCCGCTTCAAGGCCAAATAAGCATCGCGTGAAATTGCCAAAACATTTAACAAATCGGAAATTCCTATACATGTTTTATCTTCAATTTCTTTATACGAAAAATCTTTTAGCGGTTCCTTGGACTTTCTAAACACCAAGTCTTCTAGCTTGATAATAATTTCTCTGGCTTCTCTTTGACGTAAATCGATCTCACTATATTCGTAGATTCTTGAATGCACTTCGCTATGGTAGGTATTATTCCCAAGTTTCAAGTAAGGAACGTCTTCCTGAATATGCAGCTTATTTAATTGCTCAATAATCTCTTTCTGAGTGAACTCAGTATCGTCATTGGAAAATGTTTCATTATATTTACTCAATAATAGTTGAGCCCATTTATTATCAAGCTTTCCATTCTTAAGACTCGTTATTAATTCAACAACTTTCTTATCGACAACAACATTCGTTTGAAAAACGACAGAATTACATTCTTTGCCAAACAGAATTACATGCTGTAGTAGTTTACCAGCAAAGCTATTATGAAGCTTTGTTGTAGTTAGAGACCCTCCTTTCTGAGTGTTAATTCCAAATAGTTTGTTAAGCCCCCAAGGCTCTCTAATGTCCTCTTGAGTCTTAACCTGAATAAAGTCATATGTTGACTTACTGTTTAGCTTCCGCTGAACAACAACATCATCATGAAATTCACAATACACTTTCTGTACTTCATCCTCATTGAGGATTTCCAAGCAAGCTATTACACCTGACTTTATTTGACAGTCAAATCTTTCTAAAGCTGTTCGACCACCTTGTTCTCTAGGGCGCATACGGTGAAACATCAAATTGCAACTTGGTTGTTTTAACATTTTGCTTTTTCTTTATTGATTTGTTTATGATCTTGCATGGCTATAGAAACTAACTCAAGAGACTAATTAATCCACATAACTCTATTTCAAGCTCTAGTAATTGCTTCAATTGACGTAACTGCCATTGAGTTTCCTCATTACTTTATAACAGTTTATTATGTAGACGTCTCAGTAATATCCGTCTACCAACTTAATTTTAAACTACCAGAAATCTTCAAAAGTTCATAATGTTATAAAATATTAATAGTTATCATGGGTAATAATTTTAGTGTAAATACCCTATTTAAATGTGGCTGATAAACGTCCGTTATTCGTTCATAGCTGTCTGTCAGATAAAGTCTAAACCTATCCACTTAAACTGTAAGATCAGATATGTGCTAGTACAATTAATCAAATACTGTATGACTCATTTCTGGAAATTTAATCTTTTGTATTGTTGACTAAAAATTTATAAGCAATTATATTAATTATAACCCTAAAGGTTCAGCTTTTAGGGTTAACCAATCAACACAGACTATCAACGTCACAACCACTCTTCTGAGTCATTATCGGAATACAAATTTCCAATAATGATTTCTCAATCCACTTTACCTTATAGGTCTTTGATTTTTGCACTATGCATATTTATGCCTATTGGTATTTAAAGTGGCTTCTAGCTGTTGAAGTTAAATCTCAGCGTTAATACCTTCTTGGTATTAAGACGGTTGAAGTGATTCTTTCACAAATACCTAACCAATTCCTATACGGGATACTCTTCTGTATAGGAATCGAAATCTCATTCGATGCGACCGCTATACAGATCTACTTATTTTAGTTCTGCGTTTTCGGTCAAATGCATTGGAGGAGATTATGGATATCATTCTTATATTACTGGCGTGCACATATGTTGCAATCAAAATTCACAGCATTATCGTTAAGCCAATTCTATCAATAGCTAGTTCAAGCTGGGGTTAATTTGAATAAACTAATTCCAACCTACTCGGGCTACAACAATCACAATCAGTTAAAGATTCAGAGTGTATATTGCATTGTATAAGACAGGTTAACGTTAAAAGTTTTAGCAACAGCTGAAACACATAACGAGGCCAGTCAAATAGCAACTGAGATATTCAACAAAGACAAAGTATTCGCTGTTCCCGGTGAAATTAGGTTTTCAGATGAGAGTATTTCACATAGTAATATTCTTGGAATGAACCTTGTTAATTTTGAATTCTTTGTTGAAGCAAATATGAGTCATCCACTGATTAAATCAACTTTCACAGGCGAGCATTAGCTCCCTGTGAATTTCCTTACTGGTTATACCTATCCAGCTTGAAGCAGGATGCTTAGGTATAACCAGTAAGGAGAAACCTATGTTTGAAGATACTGCTTTTCATATTTTCGACAAATCAACATCAACACTTACACTATTCACAGGTGAGATAAAACAGATTGATGTTAACCATTTAGACAAACCAGACTACCTATCAGCTGTAAAGCAAAAGGCCATTTCTAGTGGCTTAATTGGCGAATGCGATTTTGTATGTGAATGGGATGTTTAACAGATAGTAGGGTAAACCTTACTCTCTGAATGAGCTTTATATATTAGAGTTTATTCAAAGGGTTACGGTGAATATTGCCGTTATTTTTGATTAAGTCGCGCGATATTTTCTTTATGTAATTATATCTACATCAGTTGTGATGATTTTATAACTTTATAGAGGGCTTATTTATGCGTACTGCAAAAGATAATTCAGCAAGGCTTGGTGGTAGAGTCGCGAGTCTTGATATCAGAAATGGTCAAGATGGGTATTTTGGTACTGTGACAATTGCTTGTGATGACGGCTACTTTAAGAAGTCAAACGAACCTAACGGACAAAGTGAGTGGGTTGACAGAACTTACTTTTTTGATGTCAAAGTGGATAGTCGGTTTTTAAAGAATTTTAAACCAGCTATTGAAGTAGGGGACGAAGTAACTTTAAGAGGAAAACTTGTTCAAGAAAAGTGGACTGATAATGGTGGGCAAAACCGCTCTTCAACAAAGATTAAAGCTATCGAGCTAATTCAACATCTTAGAAAAGTTGAAGTGGAATGTTTAAAAGCCTCTGGCTTAATTGGCAATCAGAACCAACAAAATAGTCACCCACAACAAAATAGTTCTTCAAACTACCAAAGTGCGCCTCAGCATCATAGTCAACAGCAAAATAATGCACAAAACTATCAGCGCAGCCAGCAAGACCAGAGCGCACCAATACACTATCCGCAATCGCAGGGCGGTTTTGCTCCTAAACCTCAACCAGGAGGGTATGGCGGTAGTCAACAATAACAAGCTAGATAAGGTTTCCTAGCCTAGGAATTTGCATGACAAGGATGTTACTTTTGTTTTTTCTAATATTCATAATACCTTTTCGCTTCTCGCGAATAACTCTGCTATGGCAGTTAAAGTTGAATATTAGTTACGCACTCTCAACATCAAGTTGAAAAGCAAAAATCTATTTTGTGAGTGCACACCAAGCAACATCTTTGCTTGTTTTAACCTCTGAGGGTTTAACCTTCACAGGTTAATCCTTCAGGTTTTTAAAATTTGGAGGAACTTATGAATAACAAATCAACCGGCGCATATTTACGTCGTCGCGAACGCAAATTAATTAAACGAGCAAAACGTGATGGTTCTAACAAGTTAGTTATTCGCGCAAGCCGTTTATATCAAGAGTCAAACCGCGTTTTTCACGGTTAATCTCTAACCTATCTACCAAACCCACAAGGGGAATTTTCCCTTTGTTGGGGATGTTCCCTTTAAAAATCACTTTGGAGGAGAACATCATGGCTAGACCAAAAAAAGCCATAACCAAAGCTCAAATAAATGCAGAACTTGAAAGAAAGAAGCAGTTTAAGCCGAAGCGAACAACTGATCACTTTCTGTCAGTAAATGCAGAATATACGTGCCATTCGTTAGACGAAGACATCATAACAGCTCATCGAGCAGGTAAAGTTGCCCCAGGGCAGGATGTATTTTTTGGTTTAATGGATGATTGTTTGGATGCTGCAAGAGGTGAATATTACATTCATTGGTCAGACGAGAACATTAAGGCGTTATGGGAAAGTGTTTTGTATCGTTCACTTGGTATGCTTCGGTATGCTAAAGCGAATTCAGAGATGCTAAACGACGAACTTGAATGGATTTGCTCTGCAAATTTTGATTATGTATGCCAGTGTCTAGATTTAGATGCTTGTTCAATTAGAATTGCAGTACCACAGATCTTACAACAGTATAATCAACTTAATGAATTACTTGTAACTAACAAATACGCTAAAGCTCTTTGTGAATACAAGCACTTCATCTTAAATGGTAGCAATTTCTCATCGTCTAACTCTCACCTTTATAGTGACTTAGAAGGGCCTGACATCCCTCTTTGGCATGATCTAAAGTTTTAGGAGTTGATAATGGAAATTTATCTTATTCATGAGTCTAATACTTGGACTCTACTTGATGATAATGTTACTGAGCGAAAGCTACTATTAGATCAGAGTGATGAAGGCTATCACTTTGGTCATATTGATGGTTGGCCAGACTCAGTTGAAGCTTGGAATTCTACCTGTTATGCAACTAAGGAATTAGCGGCAGAGGCTCAAGTGAATTTTATGCTAGACCTTGCAGATGAGGATGAAACAGAAGAAGTATATGAAAAGTGTTCTGTTCTAGACTCACCAAACCTTCATCTTTATGAAAAAAGTTATATAGACTTTTTAGAAGTACCATTTTAAATATTAAGAAATCAAACCCATCAAGGGACACTACACCCTTGACGGGATAAGTGTCCCTCAAAAATCTCTTTGGAGGAGACACAATATGAATACTCAAACACAATCAAACGTATCTACAATTAAACCAGCAACTAAAATTGATTATAACGAAATGATAGAGGTTGACGCTCATGAGCGTTTCCCTGAAATCTTCGACCCTAATCAATATAAGATTAAAATTCGTAAACACCGCCACCCTAATTGTCAAAAAGCAGACATGCATTATACGCCGGATGAAGCAACACTTCGTAAAGCGTTAGCATGGTGGCTTGCGCCTGCTCAACCGAAGCCTCTTGGCTTGGTTGGTGAAACAGGCACAGGTAAAACAGAGTTATTACTATTCATTGCAGATCGCTTTAATGAGCCTGTCTTCATTGAAAAAGTAACCGTAGGCATGAGTGGTGAGCGCTTAGAAGGTGGTTATGAATTAGCTGTTGATGGAAAAGGTAATAATGTTACTCGCAAGCGATACAGCCAAGCTGCATGCGGATACAAATACGGTGGTTTAGTTATCTTAGATGAAGTGGATAAAGCTAATGAAGATTTATCAACATCGCTTCATTTGTTTGTTGAAGGCAAACCTTGGACACTTAGTGTATTCGGTGAAACCATAAACAAACATGCTAACTGTCGAATAGCTGCTACAGCTAATACTACCGGTGGTGGTGATAGTGATAGGTATATTACTTCACAACGTTTAGACCAAGCATTACGTTCACGTTTTGGTTGGTTAAAAACTAAATATCCAAGCAAAGCAGTTGAGTTGGAAATTTTGGAAAAGAACTTTCCGAAACTAACATTGCCGATTCGGAAGCTTATGGTACAAACAGCTGACTCTTTAAGAACAGCTGCATTAGGTAAAGACCACGATGGCAACATCGATAATGGATTAGGGTGTGTTTTTTCAACACGAACTTTAGTCCACTGGGGTTTTTACATGATGACATTTGGTGCCAATCGTTCTCCATATGAGTCATTTGAATTTTCGTTCTTAGGTTCCATTGATAATGATGAAATTGAAGAGGTTAATTCTGTTGTTCAACGAGTATGGGGTGATGAAATTAATAAACCACTTGGCGAGTTAATTCAAAAAAAGTAACTACCTCAAACACTAACACATCTTCTAACTCGGCTAACTTAAAAGTTGAGAGAGGGGACACAGTGTTTGAGTGCTTTGAAGTTGAAAATGGTCGTTTTGTTGGTTTTAGCTACCAACCATCAAATGGTAACTACCTCCGTATTGAAGGGGGTAAAGACCCACTTAAAATTGACGATGTAAGAGACATTAAAGCTATGAGTATGTCTGAGTTAATTAAGGCAACCGATAAGATTGATTACATTAGGAACGGCAATCCTTATTTTCTTATTCATTCGGATGAGAAAATGAAGAACTGTGACTTTGTAAACTGTCGAGCTCAAGTTATGTTCAATGCTCAAGGTAACCTGAAATGCAATAACCCGTTTGATGTTTATCATCATGCCGGTGAAGGTAAATATTGGGCTGTAACATCATTCCAAAATACGACATATGTGTTGTTCAAGAATGATAATACTGAATGGAAATGGGTTTTTATGTCTGTAAACGGTGAGAGAAATGCTCTTGCCAAAAATAAAGAACAAAGAGGTTATTCACTTATGGGAATAGGCCACTTTAATCAAAATACATGGGATATTGAAGTGATGTAACCAATCACAGGTCCTATTAATCAACCAACCCTTTGGGGAGTACTTTCCCCAACAGGGAAGTCTCCCCTTTTTTTTATCAAATTGGAGGAGACAACATGTCTTTATCAAACGAAGCAATCGCAAATGGCAAAGAGTTAGCAGAACAAAACACTTCACTTAAAAATGGAGCATGTTTGTTAGGCTGGCAATTAAGATCGCCATGTGGTGAATCAACTTTACCGAACGC
>VAOY01011081.1_pt1 | contig 12453 bp, 8 predicted proteins | sample 3393881 | NCBI WGS metagenome assembly VAOY01 (sample SAMN08290430, study PRJNA428436) | hydrothermal vent metagenome | isolation source: Deep-sea hydrothermal vent chimney | place: Indian Ocean: Southwest Indian Ridge
CTGCCATGGAAAATCATCCCAGGCCAAGTATAGGGAGCTACAGAAGAATTCAACTGGGAAGATATTTTATCCACAGAGGTTATGCCAGCTTTGACGATTTCGCCTTTGATGATAAAGAACAGGTGAAAAGCTTTGGAGTACCTGAAAAGGTTATAGAAGAGATTATAGATGGTGGCAATGCCTTTATGACATCTGGCTGTAGAGGTAATGGTAGTGAGGTTGCCTGCAACAGGCCATATGGTAATGAGAGACCAAGTGAAAAGCTTAGAAATTATCCCTTCATGCCCAACATTGAGGATAAGAGAGATATAAGAGAACAGCTTCTGGATTATTCACTTTAAAGGAATAATTAGTTCGAATGTCGTACCTTTATCTGGCTCGCTATGAACTTTAAGTTCTCCTGAATGTAGTTCAATAATTTTTTTTGCTACAGCAAGACCTGAGCCAGTCCCACCATATTTCCTCTTTATAGTTGAATCAAGCTGAGTAAGAGGATGGAAAATCTCATCAATCTTCCCTTTTGGAATTCCAATGCCTGTATCACATATTTTTATAACTGCTTTATCTCCACTTTTGGAAATATGAACATATACATTACCTCCAGCTTTATTGAATTTTATTGCATTGTCTAGCAGATTTATAATCGCTTTTTTAAGGTATCTTTCATCAGCTTCAATCTCAATTATTTTATCTTCTATATTTTTACTTATATCTACATTCTTTTCTTCAGCATATGCTTTCTTCTCTTCCAGTGCTTTTTCCAGAACAGAAACTAAATTTACTCTTTTTATATTGAGTTTAAAATCTTTTCTGTAAAATTTACTTATTACAACAAGATCATCAACAATATCTGCCAGTTTCCTTAGATATCTCTTTGATGTACTGATTAAATTTCTGCATTCTTCACTTTCAGCCTCTTCTTCAAGAATTTCAAGACTTCCCTTAATTACAGTTACAGGTGTGAGAATTTCGTGCCTGACATTTGCAATAATATTATTTTTTAATTCATCAACTTCCTTAAGTTCATCATAAGCTTTTTTCAATTCACTGTACATATTGGATTTTTCGATAGCAATTGCAAGCTGGATACTCAGGTCTTCAATAAGAGGAATAATCTCATAAGAAAAAGCATTTTCTTCTATACTTGAAATGTAAAGCAAACCAACAGGTTTATCTGTAACAAGAGGTACGCAGATATAACTCCTGATTCCATCGTTATAAAATATTCTATCTTCACTGGTTTCAGGTTTATCAATATTTCTGATTATAGTTTTTAAAGAAGAAATTGATGATTTTGCAATGATATTCTCAAGGTCTATTTTATTTCCAGTATCAATCCTGCTCTCCGATATTCCAAAATTTTCTGTTGTTTCAAGTATAATATCATTATTTTTTATAGAAAAAACATAAATCCTATTGAAATCAATAAGCTTCCTCATTTCCTTAGCAAATGTACTGTAAACCTCTGAGATGTCAAGAGATGAACTTATTTTTCTGTCCAGAACATTTATTACCGATATTTTCTTAAGGGTTTCTACCAGTTCATTCTCGATTCTTTTTCGTTTATTTATATCTCTTATTATGGCTGTTAAATATATTTCATTATTAATTTCCCATGTAGATGTGGATATCTCAACTGGAAACTCACTTCTATCTTTTCTTTTACCTGTACCTTCAAAGGTTCTTTTTCCAGCCTGAAGGAGATTTTTTAAAGTAGACCCTTTTATATCCTTATAATGAGCATCTACTGATTTATCAGAGATTATCAAATCAATGGGTTTGTAAATAATTTCATCCTCTTTGTATTCAAAAATCTCTTCAGCTGCCCTATTCCAGAATATTACCTTTCCAGAAATATCAGTGGTTATAATCGCATCAGTGGCAGTTTCAACCACTGAGCGGAACTTTTCCTCGCTTTCTCTCAGGGTTTCTTCAAGTTTTGCTTTTTTTACAGCAAGAGCAAGCTGGGAAGCAAACCGCTTCAGTACTCTGGCATCTTCATCTGTTATATTCCTATCTCTTGCCGCACCCATTACTCCTATAACTTTATCACCGGCTATGAGAGGAACACGAATAAAGTATTTAAAGCCCAGTATTCGTATCAACTTTTCTGTAAGAAAATCAGGTATTTTTATATCGCTGTAGTCATGAAAAACACTCACAATATTATCTGTAGTGTAAACTGCTTTATTTTCTATTGTCCTGCTAAAACTGCTGTTTCTGGACAGAGGTATTCTAATATCCTTAATTTTTGTTTTACTTATTCTCTCTATTTCATTTTTCAATTTTGCATCAATTGAAAGTGCAGTGGACATAAGTTCACTTTTGTCCAGGTCAATAAGATAAATGTCACAGGCACTATAATTGAAATTTTTTCTTACACCATCGGTTGCCATCTGAAAAACATGCTCCAGAGGAGTTCCTCTATTAATTGCATTATTTATACTCTGTAAAATCTTCATCTCATTATCTCTACGCATATGTTCTGTTATATCTCTGGCAACACCAAAAAAGCCCACAACTTTATTATTATCGTCAAGATTAGGCACCACAATGTCCTCTATCCATCTGTATTCTCTGGTTTTTCTATGGCAAATACGATAAATACGTATATCACTATTTCCTGAAGTAAGAATTCTCTGAGTTGATTCAATCAGTTTCTCTTTATCATCCGGATGAACAATATTGAACCACAATTCCGGGTCTTTCTGGACTTCCTCTTTTTTATACCCGGTGACAGTTTCAACTCTTTCGCTGACAAATTTCATTTCTCCAAGAAAATGGCCTCCATTTATTTCAACTAAATAAACTATTTCATTAATATTCTCCAGAATCATTCTATATCTTTCTTTAGAGTTATCGAGTTCATTACGTATCTTAAATCTTTTTATTATTAATGCTATTATTTTAGCAGCTCCATCGAGAAATTCTTTTTCTTCTCTGGTTGGACTGAATTTATATGGAATATAAAGATTCAGAACTCCGACAACCTCTTTTTCATCCATCATAGGAATTATGTAATGGCCATGTTTTTTCATTCCGTTATACTTTATTTCATGAGCTTTGTCAGGTCTGGATGATGAAATAATCTTTTTCTTCAATGCTGCCATGCCGCAGAGGCATTTACCTACAGGTACCGAGGAACAGCTTTCCAACAGCTCTTTAGGAATATTGATATATGATACAAGCTTCAGATATTCTCCTTCCTTAAGAAAAATAGCGCCTTTTGCTTCTATTGAAAGCCAGTCAAGAGATATAAGAACTTCAAGAGCTTTATTTAGGAAGGATTTTAAATTACATTCTTCATAACTTAACCTTAGTAATTTGTTATAGGTATAGTTAAAATTTGCTATTTTTTGAATCTCTGCTTCTTTTTCCTTATTAACGGTTATATCCCTTACTATAATAAGTATTCTCTTTTCTTTTTCTTCTGATTCAACCAGAGAACTCGAAATTTCAACAGCTACTTTATTACCATTTTTATTCATAAGTTCAATCTCATAGAAGAATTTACTTTTTATTCCCTTCTGTCTCCTCTCCATTTTCTTTTTAATATTTGATGCATATTCAGGGGCAACAATTTTAAAAATATTCAGGCTATATAGTTCATCCTCCGAATAACCTGTAAGTTCTTCAGCTTTTTTATTGACATATCTGATTTTTCCGGAAAAATCAATAAGTATTACTGCATCATTCAGAGTGTTGAAAATATTTAAAATATTTTCATCATGTTTTCCCATTTCCTGCACCTTCAGCCAAATCAATTCAAAATAAATTTTATCTTTGAAGGTTATTACTTTCATTTATATAAACTTTTCACTGTATAGAAACTCTGAAACTTGCTACTTATAATTTTAAATAGTATGGAAAGCTGGCGATTTCTTGATACCGGGGTAAAGAGGGCTCATGAAAATATAGCACTGGATGACTCTCTGCTTAAGGCAAGGTCTGAATCTGAAGCAAAGAATACCTTCAGGCTTCTCAGATATTCACCACCTGCAGCTCTTGTTGGTTTTCATCAGAGTATAGAGCTTGAAATAAGAGAAAGTTTCTGCAGGGAAAACAATATTGATATAAACAGAAGGATAACAGGCGGGGGTGCAATACTCTTCGACGAATCTCAGATTGGCTGGGAGATAATAGCTTCTCGTAATCTGGAATTTATTCCAAAAAAAGTGGATGCTCTCTATGAGATGATAAGCAAAGTTGGAATAATTGCATTAAAAAATTTTGGAATAAAAGCCTGTTTCAGGCCAAGGAACGATATTGAAGTCAATGGCAGGAAGATTTCTGGAACAGGAGGAACTCTTGAAGGAGATGCCTTCCTTTTTCAGGGTACTCTTCTTGTAGACTTTGATGCCGAGACTATGCTTAAGGCTCTCAGGATACCTACAGAAAAGCTGAAGGATAAGGAGATTGACTCAATCAAGGACAGAGTAACCTGCCTCAAATGGGAGCTTGGATATACTCCTGAATATGATGAGATAAAGGAGGCTCTACTGGACGGCTTCACAAAGGTATTCAAGGTTCGGGTTGAAGAGGGAGAGCTTACAGAGAGAGAGAAAAATTTATACAGAAAGGCTGTCAGGGAATTTTCTTCAGAAGAATGGATTTACACCACAAGAAGGAATCCCGAGAATCGATTCAATATATATTCAGCCAAAAAGGCAGAAGGAGGACTTATCAGACTAAATCTCGTTGTAGATATAAAAAGCATGAAAATCCACTTTGCTATAATTAGTGGTGACTTTTTTGCCTTCCCAAAGCGTACTATATTCGACCTTGAAGCCAGGCTGAAGGACCATACTCTTGAAATAAAACAGATTGAAGAAACAATTAATAAATTCTTCGACGAATATAATCCAGATATACCTGGCATTGAAGCAAAAGATTTTGTTGATGTTTTCTCCAAGGCTACAGAAAAGCTCTCTCTTCTTGAAAATGGGTTCACTCTTGAAGATGTAAATAGAATATATACTGTAGCCGGAAGTTATGACAAAATAAACAATGCAGAAGTTCTTCTCTTACCATACTGCTCAAAGGCGAAGGAGTGTGACCTGAGATATAAAAATGACTGCAGAAAATGCGGGAAGTGCAGTGTTGGTAAAGCCTATGAAATGGCAGAGAAGCTCAATCTTGAACCTATAACTATAGTCAACTATGAACATCTGGAGGAAACTCTGAGTTCACTTAAAAAGAAGGGTTACAATGCCTTTTACGGCTCCTGCTGTGAGAGTTTTTATATAAAACATTACAATGATTTTGAGAGAATCGGATTAAAGGGTATCCTTGTAGACATAGAAAATACAACATGTTATGACCTGGACAGAGTTAAGGAGGCCCATAAAGGTAAATTTAAAGAACAGACAGAACTCAATCTGAAACTTCTTGAGAAATTGCTTTCAAAAAAATCTAAGGAATGAACTTTTATAATCACTAACAACAAAAAACATCACAGTTTGCTGCAGGTAATTCCTCCATAGGCTAAAAAAGAATTTGAGGAGATATAGAAGGTATATGGAATGATTAAATAGTTTATTTCTCTCTTTTCAAAACCCCTGATTTCATATAGAATCTGATAGCTGTCTGCATTGCCAGTTTTTTGCTATGAGTAACCATAATAAAAGTTGTGCCTTTCTCTCTGTTCATCTTCAAAAATAACTCCATAACCCCTGCCTCACTTTCCTCATCAAGGTCTCCAGTAGGCTCGTCAGCAAGGATAATCTCAGGGCTGTTCATAAAGGCTCTTGTGATAGCAACTTTTCTCTGCTGTCCCCCTGAGAGCTGATTGGGATAGATATAGATTTTATCTTCCATACCAACCATCTCCAAAAGTTCTCTTGCCCTTTCATATACATCTTCTGATTTCTTATCAGAGAATATAGTTGGTAGAACCAGATTGTCTATAACATTCAGGGTTGGTATCAGACTTGCAAACTGGAATATAAAACCGATTTTCTTATTTCTCAATATAGAAAGCTCTTTATCCTTGAGCTGCCATATATCAACGCCGTCAATAATAACTTCCCCATAACTTGGCTTTGTCAATCCACCAATAAGGCTGAGAAGGGTGGTTTTACCAGACCCTGAGTGGCCTAAGATGGAAACAAATTTACCTTTTGGAATTTTAAGATTTACATTCTTCACTGCTTTGGTTTCAACATGACCCTGATTGAAAATCTTTGTCAGCTTATCTGTTCTGATACTAATTTTACTATTACCCATATTTTATTCACCTGCCCTTATAGCATCATAGGGCTCAAGCTCTGCACTTTTGTAGGCAGGATAAAAGCTTGCCAGACTGCTTAAAAATAGAGATATATCTATTATAATAACACTAATAATAGCTACATACAGAAACGAAGGAAGTATATATGGCATCCTCAGTGATTCCACAAGGTAATTTATGAAAGATAGAAGAAAAGCATAACCAATACCTATACCAATTATACTCCCCAGAGTTGCAAGTATATAAGCTTCGACAATTATATCACCAAATATAAACCTTTTGCTTGCTCCCAGAGCTCTGAGAATTCCAAATTCTCTTTTTCTTTCATTCACAGTTATGGAAAGAATTACAGCCACAAGAATAATGGCAGTAACCCATGTAAATGAGCTCATTATCACAAGCCCCTTTAACAGGGCAAGCATATTATTTTTGGTATTGCCAATAAATTGCTGAGCAGGATATGCTTTAAGCTCAGGGAAATAGAAATTAATTTTCTCAGCAACATTCACTGGAGTGAATCCGGGTTTAATCTGAATGAGATAGGCTGAAACATCACCTTGATTCAGATTCATATCCACTACATCACTATACTTTCTGGAACGTTCAGAAAGCCAATATAAAGTATCTATAGGGATGAAAATAGCCTTATCAAAATATTTAACTCCCGTGGTAGGTATTTTAGCTGCAATTGTGAATGGAACACCATATACTTTGATTTTCGAGCCGGGTATCCAGTCATAGCCGCTTCCTGTTAATATCTCAAAAGGCTCCAGATTTCTCTTAAGCAACTTTTTTATCCATGGCTGGATTATGGGGTCAGTTCCAGGGTCAAAACCTACAATAAAAATTCCAGGCCTGAAACAGCACTTTGCATTGGCTGTCTCTAAATACACACGTGGAGATACAGTACTAACTCCCTCAATAGCTTTAATTTTTGACCTGTAAGCACTGCTCATATAATATATAGAGGGTTTGCTAGTGAGGAGAGTACCCTGAACCGGAGGTTCTGCCTGAGCAGGTAAAACGACGATATCAGCTCCAAGCTGAGCGATACCAAGTGCAAGACTATTCTGCATACTTAAAAGGAGAATTATAGATATGAATAGAGTTGCCGAAGATATAGCAATGCCAAGAACAATCCCAAGACTCCTGAACTTCTTAGCCTTTATGTTCTGTTTGGCTAAATAGACTATATCTATCTTTTTCATTCAGTAAAGTTTCAACTGTCAGTTATAAAAATTTTCTGATTTATCGGGAGAAAAATTAAAGTGCAGGATGTGTATATGATATAGCAGGAGGTTGATAAACATGGCTCAACAACCAGGGGGACAAACCGTAATGAAAGAAGGTACAGAGAGAATCTTAGGAAGAGAAGCGAGAAGGATAAATATTCTTGTTGCCAGAATCATTGCAGAAGCTCTAAAGACAACCCTAGGTCCTAGAGGAATGGACAAGATGCTTGTGGACAGTATGGGAGATGTAGTTATAACAAATGATGGTGCCACAATACTCAAAAAGATGGATATTGAACATCCTGTGGGCAAGATGATGGTTGATATTGCCAAGACTCAGGAAGATGAGGTTGGTGATGGTACAACAACTGCCGTGGTTATAACCGGAGAGCTTCTGAAATGTGCAGAGAACCTTCTCGAGCAGAATGTGCATCCAACAATAATAGCAAGTGGATATCGTCTGGCTGCAGAAAAGGCAAAGGAAATACTTGATGATATGTCCCATGAAATTTCTATTGAAGATATTGATTCTCTAAAAAATGTTGCAATTATGGCTATGACAGGCAAAGGTGCAGAAAAAGCAAAGGAGCAGCTTGCAGAGATTGTTGTTGAAGCTGCCATTGATATTGCTGAGAATACGACTGTTAATAAAGATTTGATAAAAATAATAAAGAAGGAAGGCGGCGGTATAGAGGATACAGAGTTGATTCAGGGGGTTGTTATAGACAAGGAGAGGGTACACCCGGGAATGCCAACTAAAATAAGTAATGCTAAAATTGCACTGCTGAATGCGCCTCTTGAAATTGAAAAGACCGAAGTGGACGCAAAGATTAACATCACTGACCCAAGTCAGCTACAGGCATTCATTAATGAAGAGGAGAGAATGCTCAAAACTATGGTGGAGCAGATTAAAGAAAGCGGTGCTAATGTACTATTCTGCCAGAAGGGTATCGATGATCTGGCACAGCACTATCTTGCAAAAGAAGGAATATTTGCTGTACGAAGAGTGAAGAAAAGCGATATAGAGAAACTGGCAAGAGCGACAGGAGCAACAATTGTAACAAACCTTGTGGATATATCTGAAAAGGATATAGGATACGCCGGCATAGTTGAAGAAATGAAAATAGGCGATGACGAAATGGTATTTGTGAGAGAGTGTAAGGAACCTAAAGCTGTCACAATACTGGTGAGAGGAGGAACAGAGCATATAGTGGATGAGGTGGAGAGAGCTATCGATGATTCTATGGGTGTTGTAATTTCTGCCATAAGATATAGAAAGGTTATCGCAGGAGCAGGCGCATCTGAAGTTGAAACTGCCAGAGTGCTAAGAGAATATGCCAAGAGTATAGGTGGAAGAGAGCAGCTTGCAATAGAGGCATTCGCTGACGCTATGGAAGTTATACCTAGAGCACTGGCTGAAAACGCAGGTCTTGACCCGATAGATACTCTTGTAGAACTAAGAACAAAACATGAGGAGAATAGAGATATAGGATACAATGTTATGACAAAAAAGCTGGAGAATATGATTGAAGCTGGGCTCATAACTCCCACAAATGTCAAAACTCAGGCTATCGACAGCGCAAGCGAAGTTGCAGTGATGATTCTTAGAATAGATGATGTAATAGCTGCCAGTAGCCCTGGGAAGGGAGATGCCGGAGAAGGAGGCTTTTGATAAACTATATCTTTCCAATTTTTCAGGAGTTATTCCAGAAGTGTGCACATGAAGGGGTCTCTGGCAAGAAAATCCCCATTTAATTCAGCCCTGTATCTGCAACCTCCCCTGCATTCTCTGAGGTTTATACATTCCCGGCATTCCAGCTCCTGTAAATCTGGAACAAAATTTTCAATAACTTTCTTCCAGCCCTCCATAAGCGAAATCTTACCGATTCTGCCCAAACTCCTGTCAAAGAAGCCGCATTTTGTTATACTTCCATCAACACTTACAGACATCAGATGAGAACCACATGCAAAATTCTCACTCCCGAGATGCATTTCATTGGAGAAGCCATAGCTAGAATATATTCTGGCTGCTTCTTTATAATCAGGAATAAGCTCCTGCCTGACTTCAAGATTACCTTTTGATGAAGGTACATCGAGACTCCAGCCCTCAATATCAAGTTCTTCAATTAATTCCGAAAGTTCCGGGAATTCCTTAAGATTACGGGAATGAATCATAGTGGCTATTGAAACCTCAAGATATTTTCTGGCATTTTTTATCCCTTTTATTGTACTTTTGAAGGTTCCCCTTCCTCTCAGGATTTCATGCCCGGTTTCAAGACCATCAAGGCTGATTTGCACCATGTGAGCATATACGCCAAGCTTTTCTGCCATACCTTCTGTGAGAAGTGTTCCATTTGTGAAAACCTCAATTCTCAGGGGTTTCTTCGATGCATATTTCAGGATATCCCAGAAGTAACTGCTGAGAAGGGGTTCGCCACCAGTTATCAAAAGCTTCCATCCCACCTCAGAGAACTCATCTATTATTTTAAAAGCAAGCTTTTTTTCCATATCAATATCACTTTTCTTTCCAAGGTAGCAGTGGGCACAGTCAAGATTGCATTTTGTTGTTATGTGCATCTGGAGATACCTGAGAGAAGGTTTAGAATTTTCTACAACATTGAACATATCATAAGCATGTTTCATCTGCCTGTCTTCTATACATCCTTCAGAGACCAGGAAATCAATCAGTTCTTTAACCTCATCTGAAGGGTCTCCTGTAATGGATTCCAATGAATTTTTACCTGTGAAATGTCTCAGGAGGTCAAAGGCTTCAGAATCCAATTCATATATTTCATCTTTTAAATAACTATACAAAAAAGGAGATTCAGCCATCTTCAAGGCCGAATTTTTAAGTTTCGGATACATCAGAGATCATCAAGTGTTATTTTCTTCTGCTCCACCAGTCTTTTTGCTTCTTTGAAAGCTGCACATTCCAGCTTATCTCCTTCTTTATAAAAATCACACTTGGTACACACTCTTGTTCTCAATTCTTCATTTAGCCCCATATATTTCATCTCGCCAGTTACCAGTATATAAAATATAGTATAAAAGATTTACCCTGAAATTGTTACTTTTTATATATCTGTGCTATTTTTTATGACACTGTGAGCAGGAGATCCCACGGCTTCAATCGTGGGAGTATGTCAGAGCATTTTTATAATCACGTAACAAATACTCCTTTTCTGGTATTCTTAACTTCTCTATAAATGGGTTGTACTCCGGAAGTTCATGAAGAAGCCTTTTAGTTATATAAAGACGGAGTTCAGGTCTTTCAAGAGCTTTATATACTGCGGCAAGGGGCGATGATTCTCTTTCAAGCTCGAGCTCTTCAGCCTCCATGGCAATTTTGACTATAAGATAGGGTGAGGTGTTAAGAGCTCTAACAATAGGGTCATATTTTATCCTATCATAAATCTCGTCAAGACTTTCATGCAACATATCTCCTATACTCCATGTGTATAGGGAGTGAGCTCCAGGGTATACAAGACCATCGTCACTAACCTCTATTCCAATGAGGGGCAGGGGTTCAGTAAACTTCCCTTCGAGAAATTGCTTCACTTCCCTTCTGAAACCCGGAAATTCAAATTCTTCAAGGGCAGAAGCTTTGCCTATACTTTCAACAGCAGTATAGAAGATAAGAATTGGCTGGACTTCCTGCCCCGTGGTACCACGAGGCACAAGATACATATAGGCTTTCAGTAATGCCGGCTTTGTTATAATATCGCTACCTTCAATAATAGGTATTTCAATACCTTCTTTATAGAACTTCTCCCCCAGACTTACTGTATACCCATTTTCTTCAAGTCTGAGAATTAACTGGACAAGAGGGTCAGGATAAACAGATAGCTTTGTAAGGAGAACAAGTTCAATTTCAGGGATTTCCTTCTGTATAACATTGATAACATTAATCAGATATTCAACAGGCACATTCTGATAATAATTTCCTCTTTCATCATGGAAAACCTCCTGGTGGAAGGCATCTAAACTAAGCTGAAGGGATAGATGAAAGTTTTTATTTGTATTTTTCTTTCTAGCTCTATCAATCCTGCTGAGAACTTCGTATGCTTTTTCTTCAGAGGATGCCCATATACCACTGGTAGTTATATCAATTCTGGAGTTTGCTCTGGAAATCAGATCTTCAAGCCTATCAAGCTCGAGGAAAGGCTCACCTCCAGTTACTGTGACTATCAGGTTCTCTTTATTTGCAAAAGTCATTACTTCCGAGGCAATACGCTTAAAATCCTCAGGAGTTATACTTTTACCCCTCTCCTCTGGCTTTGATTTCCAGGCTGCAACACAGAAGCGGCAGTTATTAACACAAAGCTCTGTAGGTACTATTCCAATATTCATAAGTTCAATACTGGTTTCAGGACCCATATCTTCTTTCAAAAATTCAATTATGTTTAATCTTTCTCTATCATGGAGAGTGTCAATTAACTTATATAACCTTCTTTTTTCGTCTATAATTTTTTGAAAATTTTCTGTTTCATTTTTATCCAGATTCAGCCATTTCCAGGAAGCCTTCACCATCTTTATAATCTCAGATTTTTCATCTTCAGGTAGCTGGGGATATTCAATATTCACAGCCAGAGTTATCTTATCTTCAAGGCTTTTTCCTGAAAGTTCCGAGTACTTATCAAGTGGCCAGCCTGTGAACTTTAAAAATTCTCTGGTTTCTCTATGATTTCCTGTGCGGTCAAGATAATCAAAGGTGAATATTACCATCACAAGGTAGGCTAACGCCTGATGAAAGCCCTTCTCATCAAATTTCCTCTGGATTTTAGAAAGTATAAGATAAATATAGGTATTTTTATAATCAATATAAAGCTCTTCAGGGATTTTAACCTTCTCTCTACGTATTGAATATTCTAGATGAGTTTCAGTCTCTTGATTCATGATAATCTGGGCAAGGAGACCACCCATTTCAATGGTTGGAGGAATTGCCCTTTTTCACCTCTTTTAAAATTGTATTCCTTTCCCATGTTTTACCAA
>VAOY01007299.1_pt1 | contig 12443 bp, 11 predicted proteins | sample 3393881 | NCBI WGS metagenome assembly VAOY01 (sample SAMN08290430, study PRJNA428436) | hydrothermal vent metagenome | isolation source: Deep-sea hydrothermal vent chimney | place: Indian Ocean: Southwest Indian Ridge
CGCAGGCGGGTTTATTTTCTTGAACTCTTCCCCGCAACTGATGTGTCAACGCAATGGCCAGGTAACTATCTGGGTTCTGCTGCTGCTTTTATTGTTCTTCTCGGTCAGGAACAAGTATTGCCGGACGGTCTGCTTCGGGCTGGCCGCTGTGTTTAAATATTCCATGCTTACTTTCTTCGCGCCATTACTTTTCCTGAAAAAACAGTATTTTATCTGCATCGCGGCTTTCGCGGTTTTTCTGCTGGTGTGCATGTGGCCGGTTTTCGCGGGGTATAATCTGGTTGATTTGTATATGCGCTATATTGAAGTGATAAGGAATACTCTTGACGGGGGCTGCAATTCGTTTGGCCTCAGCGGTAACGACCTGCTGCAATTCGGTTTTTTCCGCATGGAATTCCTGAACCTGTCGGGTAAACTTTTCTTTATAGCGACTCTCCTGTTTATTTTCTGGAAAGAACGTAAAAAAGAAGGTATCGGCTTAAATCTACTCCTCCTGGTTTCATGTTTCACAATGCTCGTAAGCTATCATCGCCTCTACGATAATATAATAGTCGTTTTGCTGCTGTTGGTTAAGGCAAACTTCCTGGTTCTCAAGAAAAACTGGATAAACGCCTCGATTTGCGGATTATTCCTGGCTTTTTATATAATACCTGTTTCCTGGATATTCAGGGTAGCTCACTACCTGGGAAAAAATGTGCCGGGAATCGGCACAATCTTTTATCTGCCTGCTTACGGGCAGTACGGCGCAATGCTGCCGATTATAGCATGGTCGCAAACCGCGCTGGGATTGTTCGTACTCTATTTGTACCTGAAAACTGAAGATGATTACACTTTTGAGTTGGAAACAAAAGTTGACAACGATTGAGCTCGGGGGAGAAGAAGCCGATACGTCGGCCTCGTTATATTAAAAAATTTGTTTCTTCTCCCAGCATCTTTTTCAAAAATTTTTGGGATGCGAATTATTGTTTTTTCAGGCTGTTGGATACAGTTGGATGTTCATCTGGCGGGCGAGACTTCGTTGAATTACTGGATTGAGCTCTGTAAGAGCGGCGTAACCGTAGCCACGGGTGCAAACCCGTGGAATTGTGTATGAACCATGACCTAGCTCCGCAGGAGCGACTCAAAATAAATCCACTTGAACCGCTCCTGCGGAGCTGGGAATTATTTTTAATCGTTTTTCCACGGGTTGACACCCGTGGCTACGGTTAAATCATCCCTTCGGGATTTAAAATACATTTTTCTGAATGGAATTTTCGCGCAAACCATGGGGAAAGAACTCTATTTTGCGATAAATATTTAATGTTCAATAGGATAGAGCATTATTTAATATAACGATTTGACAATAACCGCAAAACAGCGGGAAAAGGTCATGAAAACCCTGATCATTATTGGTAGTTTTTTATATGCGATAACATCTCATTCTCAAGTAAGCAGCCCGATCGTTGATTCCGGGCAAAAAATTTGCTATAATATTTCAAGTAAGATCAGTTGCCCGGAGAACAATCGTCCTTCGGTGGCATCGCCGTCACGCTTGATTGCGACTCCCGCGAACGCGGAATTCTTTCGGCGGGAACCCAATGCCGGATTTGAAAGATTTGGAAAAGTGAAACGCGTCGCTGAAACCAAGCTCATCGGCAATATCTTCCAGCGTCCGGTTGGTATTGAGTAACAGATAACGGGCGTGTTCAAGGCGTTTGCGCATGATGAATTTGGCCGGCGGCACACCGAAAACACGTTTGAATTCCGTGGAGAACCGCACTCGTCCCAATCCGGTTTTGCGGGCAAGCTCCTGAATTTTCCATTTGCGGGCGGGAGATTTTTCAAACAGGCCTGTGACCGGTTCAAAACGCTTTAAGTCTTTCTCAAACTGCTCCGGCAACTCAACACTGGATCCGGCAAAAAAATCCGCGATAAGCTCCATTACCAATGCCTGAGCCCTTAAGTCGCCGGGCAAAGTTTCAAGGTTTTCCCTGTTCAAAGCCTTGAAGCTTTCAATCATGGTGTCGTCAGGCTCAGGAAGGCACATGACTTTCCCCTGGATGAGGTTGAAAATATCAATCCCCGGCGCAAGCGTCAACCGCACATGTGCCCAATGAACATTCAGATATCCATTCGTCCAAAAACTCAGCGGCGTTTGCGACGGTAAGAGGTAAAGTTTAGCTTTTTCCAGGACAATATTTTGTTTTCCACACAGAACACGCCCCCGGCCGCCCGCGATGTAATACAAACGGATAAAAGGGTCAACGGTATTGTTCATGCCCCAGGAGCGATTCAGTTCGGAATACCTGCGGCAAACTATTTTTACATTAAAATTGTACTTAAAATATCTCATATTGAACAAATATACATGTTAAACATGAATTATTCCATTCTTTTTTTGCAGCATTTATGCTAAAATATATAAAAAACAGGAAACAGGCTATGATTATTACAGATAATGACAAATCAATTTTAAGGAATCTGGCGGAAAAAGCCGCCATGATCGCCGCCCTGCCGGTGCACAAGGAAAAAACTGAACTCTGGACCCGGCTCAACGACCTGAAGAAAACACGGCCGCTGGTGTGGATCAATGAAATCTGCTGGCATGAGATGAACGTCAATGATGAATTGACTTTGCGTTGTGAAAATAAGCCGGCAAGGGCAGCCGAAGACCAGATGCGCCGGCAGCTCTACCAATGGAAGCACCTGCCCGTTGATATGATCATCGAACCGGTGTTTTACGCCAGCACATTCATTAATGACTCCGGCTTCGGCATCACGCTGGACGAAGAAACTATTACTCCGGCACAGGGTGGTGTTACCTCGCACGACTATAAGCCGGTAATTACGAAAGAAAGCGATATTGAAAAAATAAAAACCCCGGTACTTTCGCTCGACGCGGAAAAAAATGAACAGTACCTGAGCATGCTCAACGGGATATTCGGCGATATATTGGAAATAAAGCCATACGGTATTCCGACAGCGTGGTTCTCGCCCTGGGACCAGCTTGTCCAGTGGTGGGGCGTCCAGGAAAGCATGATGGATTTAGTTATGCGTCCGGAAATGCTTCACGCCGCGATGGAACGCCTGACCACGGCTTTCATCGCGCGGCTGCGCCAATGGCGGGAATTGAATGTATTGTCTTTTCACAAGGGAAACTACCGGGTCGGCTCCGGCGGCCTGGGCTGTATTTCGGAACTACCGGGCAGCGATTATGATCCGGCACGCGTCCTGCCGCACAATCAGTGGGGCTGCACCGTAGCGCAAATATTCGGCTCGGTCAGCCCGGAAATGCACGAGGAATTCGGCCTGAAATACGAGCGGCGCTGGACCGAAAATTTCGGCCTGGCATACTATGGATGCTGCGAACCGCTACACGATAAAGTTAAGATATTGAAGAAAAATATACCCAATCTGCGCAAGCTTTCCTGCAGCCCCTGGTGCGATATCGAAAAGCTTTGCGAACAAGTTCAAAATGATTACGTGGTATCGCTGAAACCCAACCCCGCGCTATTCGCCCGTGATACCTGGAACCTGCAGGAAGCGGAGGACGAACTGCGTTCTTCACTGGAAAAATCCCGCGGCTGCAGTGTTGAAGTCATCGCCAAAGACTTGAGCACTATGCGCGGAGAACCGCAACGGCTTTGGGAATGGGCGGAAATGACGGTTCGCGTCTGCTCTGAATATAATCAATAATATACTTTGCACGGGCGAAAACTTAACATTTACATTGAACTTAAACATGTAATAAAACAAGTTAAAGAAATCTACCGCTTGCGCTATGATTCGAGTCTCTTGTTTTTTATAATTTTCCCCAGTTCAGATAAGGGTGTTGTGATAAGCCCGAATTGCTGTAGCGGTGATCTCCTGAAACTTCCTTGCCGGCCCAGGCGGGTTTTTGATAGGCAGCGTCTTCCGAGCTTAATTCTATTTCTGTTAAAATCAACCCCCGGTTATGCCCGGAAAATTCATCAACTACCCATTCGGAACCTTGATAATTAATAAAATAACGTATTTTTTCAATTAAATTGCCGGCGGCAAATTCCGCTAACATTTTTTCCGCGTCCGCCCGGGGAATGGGATATTCGAATTCAGAACGCGAAATATTGACGCTTTGCCCCTTGACGCTTATCCAGCCTTCCGTATCCGAGACGCGCACCCGGACAGTGCAGTCTTTGGATATCATGAGATAGCCCTGGCGAAGCTTTACTTTTTTCGCGTAATTATCACGCCAGGAATTATCTTGCACTAAAAATTTGCGTTCAATTTCTATAGCCATAAGAAGCACGGGTGCTTTTTTGCCTTTTACGTTTATTAAAGACTGCCTTTAGTTGAAAGAACTCCTTTGACCCGTCCGTCAAAAGCCGCCGCCTGGTCAAGAGCTTTGGCGAACGCCTTGAATATCGCCTCGAAAGCATGATGGACTTCTTCACCTTTCTGCAAATCTATATGCAGGTTAACGCCGGATTTGACCGCGAAAGCCTGAAAAAATTCATGAAACAAACGGCAGTCCAAATCCTTGATTACCGGTGCCGGAGGCGTAACATTATATACCAGGCACGGGCGTCCCGATAAATCCAATACGACTTGCGCCAACGCTTCGTCCATCGGCAGTAAACAGGTTCCGTAACGGCGAATGCCGGATTTGTCGCCAAGCGCCTGCAAAAGAGCTTCGCCCATGGCTAAACCCAAATCCTCCATAGTGTGATGGTAATCAATATGAGTATCCCCGACCGCTTTAACTTCAAGGTCAAAAAAACCGTGTTTGGCGAACAATTCCAGCATGTGGTCCATGAAGGGAACTCCGCTGTCAATGCTGCTTTCTCCTGAACCGTCGAGGTTTAATTTAACGCGAATATCAGTTTCGCGAGTGCGGCGGCTTATATTTGCAACGCGTTGTTTGGTCATATTTTAACTCCATATTAGATATTTTCATTAGCTAATGTATATTAAAATAGGTAAATTGCTAATTGTTTGCATGAAAATGTGTCTAAAAAGGGGGCTTATTCATTTGAATAAAAAAAAATCTCTACGGACTAAAATTTATTTTTTTTTCGACAATTGCGGCTCATACATGTTTTACATCCCTTTGTTTGTTGTAGGGATTCCAGTCAGTTTGGGGATTATCTATTCTTCTGGAAATCTTGCGCCCATAATTGGAGCAGTTTTCGGGGCGTTCTGGGGAGTTATAATAGCATGGCTGCTTGCCCCTGCAGTCGGAAACTGGGTCGGGGGAATTTTGTATTCCCCGAAAAGTTATTTAAAAACTGTTCCTGAGATTCTATCGCCAATTAAAGGAATGATAGCGCAAGAAGAATATGATGAAGCAATTGAGGAATTAAATAAGCTTCTTGCCGAAAAGCCATTCAATCCCGAGCCCTATCTTATTCTGGTGGAAATATATGAAAACGAGTTGGGCGATCATCATCGCGCCATGGAATTAATAGAAGCGTATTTCGGGCAGAAAAAAGTCTATGCTTTTGACGAAAACATAGAAATGTTACTGCTTTACGCGGATATCTGCGCGGAACACAATTATCTTCAAAAAGCGCAGCGGATACTGCAACAGGAACTCAGCAGAAAGGGCTATTCTGATGAGAAACGAAAACGATTTCAAACTCGCCTGGAAGCAATTAATGAGCTTTTAGAATAAAAAACGCCCGGAGGGAACACGGACGCGGTGTTTTGCTACCACTTTTCCTGTTTGATGTAATCTTTGTTGTATCTGGTGCGGGGCTCGGGAGAAGCGTCGGGCACACCGATTGCGATGACGGCCAGCGGGATAATATTTTCCGGCAAATTGCAGAATTGTCTGATATTTTTGATGCGGTCTTCGCGGGGGTGAACTCCCAGCCAGCAAGCAGCTAAATCCAAAGCGCTCACCGCTAAAAGCATATTTTCAATCGCCGCCGAACAATCCTGAAGCATGTAGGATACGCTGTTGGAATGAGCGGCGTTTATATCCCCGCAAACTATTATTCCAAGCCCGGCGTCAGGGAGAAAACCGCCATTTGGCAGGAAGCCGGCGATGTTTTTCATATTATCGGCATCACGCACGATGATAAAACGCCATGGGTCTTTTGCCATTGCCGACGGCGCGGCCATGGCGGCTTCGAGAATGCTGGTAATTTGCCGGCCGTCAACGGGAATGTCTTTAAATTTACGGATACTGCGGCGTTTTTTTATGAAATCAATTCTGCTGCTCATAATTCTGCCCTTTTCAAGTATACAGGTAGCCGTCAAAAAACTTACGTTTTTCCGGGGTACGCAATTTTTCCAGTATTTTGATCTCAAGCTGCCTGATGCGTTCACGGGTAAGGTCAAAGTGCTCACTGACTTTAACCAGCGTCATCGGCGAATAGCCCATCAGGCCGAAGCGCATGATGATAATCTGCTGTTCGCGCTCAGGCAGAGTGGCGAGGACTTCGTATACTTTCTGTTTTAAAACTTTTTTGGATATATCCTGAACCGGGTCGTCATTGACACTATCCGAAGCCAGTATGTCCTGCAGGACAGAACCGTCTTTGGAATCACCAACGGGAGCCTGCAGGGAAATGGCCTGCCTTGCCATTTTCCTGATAGCGCTGATACGCGAAGTCGGGATTTCCAAAGCGATGGCCAATTCGCTTACGTTTGGTTCCCTGCCGTGTGTCTGCATGAAAATTTGTTCGACGTGATTCATGGAAATAATTGTATTTATCATGTGAACCGGAATTCGTATGACTCTGGACTGTTCAGCTATGGCGCGGCTGACAGTTTGTTTAATCCACCAGGTGGCGTAGGTGCTGAAGCGGTTCCCGAGGCGAAAGTCAAACTTCTCCAAAGCCCGCATTAATCCGAGGTTTGCCTCCTGGATTAAATCGTTTATCGGCAGGCCCCGGTTGCGGTATTTTTGAGCAATGCTTACTGCTAAACGCAGATTGCCTTCCAGCATTTTTTCATGCAGCACTTTTAAATGCCCGTATCTGGCCTGAATTTTTTTCAGCAGTGGGAAAAAATCATCCAGAGGCAACAAAAATTTTTCTTCGAGATAAGAAATTTTCTCTGAAGGAATGTTTTTTAATGTCGCGCGTTCCGGTTTGCGCAGGCCTGGAGCCGCTAGCGTTAAGAATTCCAGAGTTACTTTGTGCCATTCCTTGAGACGGTCATATACTACTTCATATTTGAGCAGGCATTCCACGGCTTGGGCACGAAGTGAACTTTGATTTCCGGCCTTATTATTGCTGTAGGCTTCACGCAATTGCCCGTATAAATCTTTAATTTCTTTATGCCAGGCGGGTACCTGCAGGATGGCTTCTTTTTGATTTCCCAGTGATGAAGCCAGAAAATCATAGCTGAGATTAGTATTTTTGTCGTGGATTTTATCTAAAATCCGCGAATGTTCGAGCAGAATAAAGCCGAGTTGATACAGCTCGCGCCGATACTCAATGGTGGCCAGGTCAATTTCATGAATAAGCTTTTTTTGCTTATCCGGTTCAAGTAAAGGGATTTTATTTATCTGGCGCAAATATATTTGCAGAGAATCGCTGCTTTCGTCCGAAGGATTACTACTGTGTGTTTTCGCGGCGGAGGCAGGGTTTGTATTCGTTTTTTGTTCAGCTTTTTGAGCCGGCCTTGCATTTTTTTTAGAGGTTTCGACCATCAAAACAAGTTTACCTTATCGGTTTTGAATTGCTTTTGTTATGCTAAGTAACAGCTCCTACTATACTGATTAAAAAAACTTTTTCAATAATTCCTAATATTTTTATGCATAATTATTGATACATAAAGCTCTTAGGTATTTTCAGATGATCCAGATTGGAATATAATATGATCGCGGATTTGAGCTCCCGTTAAAAGACGGGTTAATTGTTGACGCTGAAACAGTAGATAGTGGTTTGTTTGTATTCTTCGCCGGGCCTGAGCACTACTGACGGGAAGTTCGGATGATTCGGGGCGTCCGGGGAATGTTGAGCTTCCAGACAGAAAGCGCTGAACTGTTCATTGCGGATTCCGTGTTTGCCGAGCCTGGCATCACCCAGGCAGAATGCGGTGTAGACTTGCAGATCCGGTACCGTGGTGAAAGTTTTCATCACAATGCCGCTGCCTAATGATGAAGTTATTGCCGCGGGGGTTTTCAGCGACGCGCATTCCTCGTTCAAAACGTAATTATGATCAATTCCCCCCGGCAGTTCAGCAAGACATTCCTCCATCATTTTTGGAGTAGTCAAATCCAATACAGTTCCCAATACAGAATTAATTTCACCGCTGGGCAACAGGGCATCAGAGCTGGGAGTGTAACGATCCGCGTTTACCCATATCTGGTGATTGTTGATATTGTCGCATCCCGTGCCGTTGAGGTTAAAATAACTGTGATTGGTCAAATTAACAATCGTTGGCGCGTCACTTGTCGCGCGGTATTCGATCTTCAAAGCATTATCATTTGTTATAGTGTAAAGAACTTCAAGCTCCAGTGTTCCCGGATAACCTTCTTCCCCGTCGGGACTGGTGCGGGTCAGTTTCAAGACCGCGCCTTCCGGGGTTTCAAAGCTTTCGGCCTTATGCAGGTGATGACTGAAGCCTTTATCCCCGCCGTGCAAAGACGCGCCGGGAATATTTTGGGAGAGTTGATATTCTTTATCATCAATGGAGAATTTGCCGTCAGTGATGCGGTTGGCGCAGCGGCCGATCAGCGCGCCTAAATACGAAATACTATTAATATAATTTTCGGGGTCATCATATCCCAGCACAACATCCACGAGTTTACCGGTCTCGTCCGGAGCGAAAAGAGAAACTATAACCCCGCCAAAATTGCTGATATCCGCCCCGAAGCCGGAAGCGTTACGCAGTTTGAATAATTCAGCCTGTCCTTCTTCGCATTCAAAATAATTTTCCACACTGATACTCATAGCTGATCTCCTTATTATTTTTGTGTATTATATATTATATTGTGTATTATATAAAGATAACTCCCCCATAAATAAAATGCAAAATTTATTGATACAACATTTGCAATAGTTTGAACTCATTGCTATAATAAGCTTCAAGGATTCGGCACTAACCAATACAATGAACAGGAGGATGATTATGCTTAAAAAGTTTTTAATCTTTGCACTTGTTGTAAGTTGCTCCGCCGCAATTTTCGCCCAGGATTATAACGCTGGCTGGAAAGCCGCGTATAAACTGTATAGCGCCCAAAAATACGCTGAAGCAATTCCAGCTTTCGTAAAACTGGCAGAAAGCACTTCTGAACCCGGCAGACAATTCAGATGTTATATTTACGCTGGTTATTCGGCGAGAAATATAAAGAAATATGATGAAGCTCTCGCTTTTGCCGACAAAGCCGGCAAAGTTGATAATCCGCATAAATATAACGCAATGATTCGCAAACTGGATTTCACATATAGTTCCAGAAAATATCAGAAAGTTATTGATTTATTTCCAATTTCCGAAATAATGAAATGGCCCAAATGTTATAGATCCAATGCATTATATTACATCGGCCTGGCACAATACAACCTGAAAAAAGGTGAAGACGCTGAGAAAACCTTTAAGCTTGGCTATGAAAACGCTGAAATTCCATCCTGGAAAGCTCAAAGTATATTGAGGAGTGGTAATAATTATCGTCATCTCCTGAAAGATGCAGATAAAGCAGTGGAATCATTCCGCGAAACGATTAAAATCAATGCACACCAAAATTACACATGTGAAGCATACAATGGTCTCGCCGAAATATTCATAAAACGGAAAAAGTATGATGAGGCGCTTGTTGAATATGACAAGCTGCTTGCGGTAAAAAAAATATCCGCCTATTGGAAAGCCCGCGGCCTGTATGTCAAAGGCAATGTTTTAAAGACTATGGGTAAAAAAGAAGAAGCAATTAAATGTTATAAACAGTCTCTCTCGAGTAAAGGCTGCACTGGATGGATCAAAACCGTTTGCCAAAAACAGCTCAAAGCTCTTCAAGCTGGAAAAGCTGAATAGTTTTCCTGCTTAATCAGCTGATTCAAGACTGTATTTCTTTCGAGATACAGTCTTTTTTTAGCGCATAAAACTTGAGATTTTCCAAACCTGTTCTATACTAAACTCTGGTTCATAAATACACAGCTAAAGGAATAAAAATGGCTAAAGGCACAGTTGTTCAAAAAATTATTGATAAACATTTCGTATACGGCGACCGGGACGCGGGTAAACCTGTCGCCATAAAAATAGACCAGACTTTGACCCAGGACGCGACTGGAACAATGGCGTATCTCGAACTTGAAGCAATGAAAATTCCGCAGGTAAGTACTGAATTATCGGTTTCTTATGTGGATCACAATATGATGCAGAACGGGCCGGAAAACCGCAACGATCATTTGTATCTGCAATCTATCGCGGCGGCAAAAGGAATTAAATTTTCCGCTCCCGGAAACGGAATTTGTCATCAGGTTCATCTCGAACGCTTTGGACAACCCGGCAAAACCCTGCTCGGTTCGGATTCCCACACGCCGACCGGCGGCGGTATCGCTATGCTGGCGGTCGGCGCGGGCGGCCTGGATGTAAGTTTGGCGATGGCCGGCAAGCCCTTCCGTTTGACTTATCCGACTGTTATCGGCGTCAAGCTCAGCGGAAAACTCTCTCCCTGGTGCGCGGCTAAAGATATAATTTTAAAATTACTATCTATTATCTCTACTAAAGGCAATGTCGGCTGCGTTGTCGAATATTTTGGTGAAGGCGTCGATACTTTATCTGTTCCGCAGCGCGCGACGCTTACCAATATGGGCGCGGAACTGGGCGTGACTACTTCACTTTTCCCGTCGGATGAAAAAACAAAACAATTTCTCGAAGCGCAGGACAGAGGCGAACAATGGATTGAACTCAAAGCCGACGCGGATGTCGAATATGACCGCCTTATCGAAATTGAGCTGGATAAATTACCGCCGATGGCGGCCTGCCCTTCAAGTCCTGATAATATAAAAACGATTGAAGAACTTGCCGGTAAAAAAGTGGAACAGGTAATTATCGGCTCCTGTACAAACAGTTCCTTCGCGGATCTGGCGATGGTCGCGACTGTACTTAAAGGACGCCGGGTTAATCCTGACCTAACTTTGGCAATCGCCCCTGGAAGCCGTCAGGTTCTGGAAATGCTTTCCCGCAACGGCATGCTCGCTGACCTGATTGCCGCCGGGGCCCGCGTCATGGAAACAGGCTGCGGGCCATGCATCGGCCAGGGGCAAAGCCCGGCCGACGGCACGGTCAGCGTCCGTACTTTCAACCGTAATTTCGCCGGGCGTACCGGCACAAAGGGCGATCAGGCTTACCTGGTCAGCCCGGAAACCGCAATCGCTGCAGCCCTGAAAGGTGAATTTACTGACCCGCGCCGGCTGGATATTGAATATCCGCTTATTCCTGATGTGGAAAAATTCCTGATTAACGACAACATGATAATTGCTCCTCCTGAAGCTGCTTCTGAAATCGAAATCATCCGCAAGCCGACTATCGGGAATCCCCCCGAAAACGCGGCATTGCCGGAAAAAATAGAGGGCGAAGTTGTTATCAAAGTCGGCGATAAAATTACTACTGACCACATCATGCCGGCTGGGATTTACTTGAAATTACGCAGTAATATCCCTGCTTATTCGCAAGTTGTGTTTGAGTGTTTCAGCGAGGACGGCAAAGCGTCTTTCGCTGAACGCGCCGCCGCGGTGCGCGATGCCGGTAAACACGGTATTATTGTCGGCCGCGACAGCTACGGGCAGGGTTCCTCCCGCGAACACGCGGCGATTTGCCCGATGTATCTGGGCATCAAAGCGGTGATAGCTTTTGCTATCGAGCGTATTCACGCGGCAAACCTGATCAACTTTGGTATCCTGCCCCTGCTTTTCGAAAATCAGGCGGATTATGATAAAATCGAGGAAAAAGATTCTATCATAATTGATAATGCCCGGGGACAGTTGGCTGTTGGTGAGCCGCTTACGGCTAAAATCCTTAAAGCTGACGGCAGTGAGATTTCTTTGCCCTTGAAACACAACATGTCCCGGGAGGATATTGATATTATTCTTGCCGGCGGACGTTTGAATTGCGCGTAAAGTCCTTATCAAAAAAACAAAAAATACATAGTCCAGATAGCAGCTGCATTAATATGCAAAAACATACGGCTGGAGACAGCCGTGGCGACATCACGAATATATAGTCAAATGTCGCAAATAGGCTATACCTGCGACTACTTTACAAAATTATTTGTGGGACACTCCTTTTCCTGCATAGCAAAAAATAATCGTTTCCTTCTTTTCTTCCTTTCCTTTGCGTCTTTGCGTCTTTGCGGGATATTTTTCCTATATATCAGGTTTCAGCTTGACAACTCAATCAAAACCGAGTATAAATAAGTGTTTTAAAATTATAATACCAATTTGCATTCAAAAGGTTAGTAAAAACACGGCTAGAGACAGCCGTGGCTACATTGTAGAATCGAGAAAGATGTAGCCGCCTCTGTCTCTAGAGGC
>VAOY01026143.1_pt1 | contig 12381 bp, 14 predicted proteins | sample 3393881 | NCBI WGS metagenome assembly VAOY01 (sample SAMN08290430, study PRJNA428436) | hydrothermal vent metagenome | isolation source: Deep-sea hydrothermal vent chimney | place: Indian Ocean: Southwest Indian Ridge
CAAGAAGCTGTTTGGCAATGGAAGCATCCGGGTGTAGCCTGACAGCGTCTGGCAGAAAAATCACAGCTTTTTCACCCTCACACTTTATATCGCTATCATTACCATCAATGTAGGAGAAGTAGCGTTCCATGAGAAGCCTTATCTTTTCCTCAAGCTTATTCACCTTCTCCTCCACATTTATTTCATAGGTAACTGTCTTACCAGCAAGCTCAGAATTAAAATCAACCACAACCCTGCCAGCACTGACATTCTGAACCCTGCCTCTTTTTCCTTCAATATCCACCGTCATACCGGGATGGGGCTTCAATCCATGCTTCTTGAACTCTTTAAGACGGTAGGTCTTTACCATACCCGGGTCTCTGACTCCGTATGCCTTCTCAGGAGGAACCTCAATTACCTCCTTCTCTCCAACCTCAAGGCCTATTAAAGCTTCATCCAGACCCTTAATAACATGTCCTGCACCGATAATAACAGATTCAGACCTGAAGGTCACCTTGTCACTGTAAATTCCTGCTTCTTTAGCCACTTCTTCGATTGTTGTATCAAAAACGTCACCGGTATCCTTTATCTTTCCTATATAACTTATCCTGACAAAATCACCTTTTTCAAGTACCATATCATCAACTCCTATCCGCCTTTTCTTAAATACCATCCTCTATCTTTTACATTCTCTACAAATACCCTTCCACCTCTGAAAATTCCCAGAGCAAGAGGTTCCTCATGCCTGTTGACTATAAGGCACTTCATGCCTTCCTTAAGAGGAGGATATCGTAATACTGAATTTATAAATATATCTCTACCATATAAAGATAACTGCTCGCCCCTATCTTTCACCACAACTCTGTTAGCTGCCTCCCTTGCAATCAGAAAAGCGCCTTCAAGCCCAAGCCTGAACTTCTTACCTTTAATTTCCCCTAGGCTGAGTCCTGCACAGTAAGCACCATCTAAATTCTCCATAAGCTTACCAGCCCCCTCAGACACAAGAAAAACTTCCCTCCTACCATGCGCAACAAGAAGGCTTCTTCCCCTGATAGCTCTAAGAATGTCTGCTCCATATTCCATAGAGCCTTCCCTTATTAACTCTAACTCCCTCTCAGTAGGTGGTGAAAAGTTCATATTTTCTCCTTTATCGCTTTATCAGAGATTATTGCACTGTTACCTGATGTATCTTCGATAATTACAGTAACTTTCTCCTTTCCTTCCTTAATATCATCTATCCTGCCAAGAAGCATTTCTGCTTTCATCTTTTTTTTCTCATCATCTGACCAGTGCGTGGCTGTCCTCACTGCCATGGAAACCCTATCAAGCACACCTTCAATATTTGAGATGAAACCCTGTGAGTCACCACCCGGAGAAATTTCAACTCCGAGCTCGGGTATGATTATCCTGCCCATGCTGGAACGTACAACTCTTACACTCATGTCTTCCTCACAACTCACCTCGAGAATATACCTGCAGGGTTCTTTATTCTCAAGTATCTGAACATCCACATGCCTGTAGTTGCAGTCTTTACATACCAGAATACTCTCCATTACCTCACCAAAGTAGGGGATGGTGTGGACATGAAAATCAAGCAGTACCCCTGATGAGCTACAGGCAGGACATAATACACTACCCATTGCCTGTTCTCTTCCTTATGTTCTCCATCACTTCGTCAAAACCGCTTTTTTTTTGTTTCTCGCCGCGCTCAATCTTCATGGTATGGGGGGTTAAAATAAGGTGATATTCACTTAAACCAGCTATATCTCCATTCATGCTTTTAACTATCTCCTTTATCTCATCTATAGCCAGTTTTAACTCGTTTATACTCCTCTCTGCAAGAGGTTTTATATCGAGAATTACAACATTACCACTACCCAGATCGCGCGCAGAACTATTTATATCTGCAAAGTTTCTGAGTTTACATACCTTTATTAATCTTGGAGAAGCACCTTGCCTTTCATAACTCTCCTGAACTTCCAGTTCAAAATAATCATCAAGATTGGTGTAACTTCTCGAAGGATATCTCTGAAACCTTTTCAGAATATTCTCGAATACCATACAAATCCTCCTTCACGGGAATTTCTTATGTAAACTTTTTAAAGTCGTGGATATATAAGGTTTTCGAGACGATGGAAATTTTACTTATTCTTAAGAAGTCCCTGAAGATTATAATGGAAGAACCAAAACTCTTCCTGCCGAGAGTATTTACAACAGCCCTATATACAATATTTATACTGAAAGCAGCAGAGGTTGTGGTTATTTCTAAAGCAGGTAATGTAGAACAAATTATCAGGGGGCTTGCATTTCTTGCCCTGTTTTCTATCTTTCTTCTTGCCCTGGATATGATAATATACGGTATGTACTCTGTTATAGCAGAGGACTATCACAATGATAGAGAGATATCCCTCATAAGAGCACTCATAAACACGCTGAAGCAGGGAAAGGTACTCTTTATACTTGGTATAATTTCCCTTGTTTTTATATCCATATCCATGTTTTTTATCTTAATCCCTGCTGTTCTTGCTCTTGTATTTAATATTCCATCCCTTATAATTGTCTCTTTTATTTTAGCAATCCTTTCCTTTGTAATTTTTGCATTGGTTTTCTTTTTTGCGATTCCTTCAGCAGTAATTGACAGGCTTGGAAGTCTTGAAGCTCTCTCTATGAGCTTCAACATGGGGATGAAGAACAGAAAGGAGATTATAATTTTGAATCTCTTCTTCTCTCTTCTCATTATCTTAATGCTTATTGTTGCTTCTATAACCAAAATGCAGGGCAAAGCATTTGCTCTTGTTTTAATTTTATTTATAGGAGGCAGGTTAATCCAGGCTATTATTTATACATATATAAGCATAGCCACACCAACAGCATTTTTGAATGTGAGGAATGAAGATAATAGCTGATGTGCACAAAAAAACTCAGGCATTCCTGAAATTTTATCAGAAATTGGAGCAGAAGCTATCCTCAGCCTGACAAAAAGGGAACATAAAGAAGATAGGACAACAAAGCCAAGAATAAGGTATAAACCAAAGATGCAGGAGTTCTATGAAAGGCAGCTTTTTCTTGTTGCAGGCCTGTCAAAAATCGGAACAGAATTGGCATAAAGGCTTCTGATGCACTTCGGTACGCCCAGAAAGGTTTTCTCGCCGCAAAAAAGAGTTAATGCAGGTGCCAGGCATAGGCGAAAAGAAGGCAGAGAAGATTTCAAGACTTTAATCTAAAGTTGCGGTTAACATATACTGAGTTGTGGTCGGAAGTTTCTTTCTTATTATTCTTATCTCTGGACGATAGATAAACATTTCATCGCCCTCAGCCTTTTTATCCAGAAGCTTTGATATAACCATAACCTCAGGTATACCACATACCCGTGCTGTACCCCTTCCAAACTTTGAAGAGCTCAACTCTATATAAATTGGAAGCCTGAGAATTCTGTGCTTCTCTTCTGGCAGAAGCCCGGCAATAAGTTCAAGTTCCTTTTTATTGAAAAAATGAGGCATTCCATCACGGAGAATTACTTCTGGCTTCTCCTCCTCAAGAAGTTGCTCGAGAACTTTCTTCTCCTTTGCCAGATGTCTGTTCATAGACTGAAGCTGTCTCGACAGAAGCCTGTCAATTCTATCCATAAAATTTCATAGCTAAATAACATCTACGGAGGTTTTGGGGGGGAAGAGGACTAAGCAGTTGCTTCAGCCTTTTTTCTCTCCTGGGATGCCTTGATTCTCTTGAGCTTGAAGAAGTTTTCCCTCTCCATCTCATCTAGACGCATTCTTATGTACTTAACTGTTGCATCAAGCCTTGGCATGACAATATTCTCAAGAGCATTCACTCTCCGCTTGGTAACTTTAATCTCCTGAGAAAGAAGCCTTATACTGCTCTCAACCTCAGCCAGCTCAACAACAGCAGTCAGAGCTTCTTCAAACTTCTTCGCTGCCTCATCAACCATATAGTTTGTATCACTCAAACTGTAACCTCTTTCCATGAGAGTTCTATTCTCATCCTCAATCTCCAGCACCGGAACTCTCACACCCATTATACTCCTTGTAACAGTGTTCACCTCATGAGTCTCCTTCACAGCAAAACTCACCTCCCTGACCTTGAGCACACCAAGAGTTGACTGCGCAAGAATCAGTGCTATAAAAGCATCTGCCAGAGACCTCTCCGCTCTTCGCCTTATTCCACGAGCTTCTTCAAGAATATTGAAGAACTCCACTATAAGGGCATCCCTCTTCTCTTTGAGCAATCTATGTCCCTTTCTGGCCAGCTTGACCTTTGTCTTGAGCTTGAGAAGTTCCATTCGGGTTGGATTTACGCCTTCAATCAGCTCTGCCATTGCCTATTTCTCCTGCACATACTTAGGATGATAACTCTTGATATAATCTTCCTTGATTCTCTTGAGGTCTCTCTCAGGCAGAATGCTCAGAAGGTCCCATCCTATCTCGAGGGTTCTTAAGATGTCCCTGTCTTCATCCTTACTCTGAGTGACATATTCCCTCTCAAACCTATCAGCAAATTCAAGGTACTTCCTATCCTTTTCTGTGAGAGCTTCTTCACCCACAACAGCAACAAGGTCTCTGAGGTCTCTACCCTCAGCATAGGCGCTGTAGAGCTGGTCACTCACATTGGCATGGTCCTCTCTTGTTTTTCCTTTACCTATTCCTCCCTTCATCAGCCTTGAGAGGCTTGGAAGAACGTCAACTGGAGGGTATATGCCCTTCCTGTGAAGCTCTCTTGAAAGAACAATCTGACCTTCAGTAATATAACCTGTGAGGTCTGGAATAGGGTGGGTTATGTCATCATCCGCCATGGTTAATATTGGCATCTGGGTTATAGAGCCTCTGGAACCAGCTGCCTTACCAGCTCTCTCATACATGGTTGCCAGGTCAGTGTACATGTAACCAGGGTAACCTCTTCTTCCAGGCACCTCACCACGAGCAGCCGCAATTTCTCTCAAGGCTTCGCAGTAGTTTGTAAGGTCTGTTAGAATCACAAGTACATGCATATCCTTCTCATAGGCAAAATACTCTGCAGTTGTCAGCACCATTCTTGGAGTGATAATTCTCTCTATGGTAGGGTCATTGGCAAGATTCAGAAAAGCTGTAACCTTTTCAAGAGCACCGGTCCGCTCAAAATCTGTCATGAAAAAGCTTGCTTCCTCGTAGGTTATACCCATTGCACCAAATACCACCGCAAACTCTTCCTCCTCACCAAGAACCTTGGCCTGCCTTGCAATCTGGGCAGCAAGCTCATTGTGGGGCAAACCTGAACCAGAGAAAATTGGAAGCTTCTGACCTCTGACAAGTGTGTTCATTCCATCTATTGTTGATATGCCTGTCTGAATGAAATCCCTTGGAAACTCTCTCGAGGCAGGGTTCATGGGCTCTCCATTAATATCCAGACTCTTCTCAGGAATTATCTCTGGGCCACCGTCTATGGGCTTGCCAGTGCCATCAAAAATTCTGCCCAGCATGTCCATACTTACACCAAGCTTAAGTGTTGAGCCTGTAAATCTGACCTTTGTAACCTTGGTGTCTATACCTCCCGTGCCCTCAAAAACCTGAACAATGGCTTTACCCTCATATGCCTCAAGTACCTGACCTCTTCTATTCTCCCCCTGTGGTGTCTCAATCTCAACAATTTCACCGTAAGCCACGCCCTCCACATCTTCAACAATCATAAGAGGTCCTGCAACACCTGTAACTGAAGTATACTCTCTAATATGACTTACCATTATGCCACCACCTTGGTAACAAGCTTTTCAAATTCAGCTTTCATATTTGTCCTGATTTTCGCAATAGCCTCATCAACTTTACTCTCTTCAACATACTTCAACCTTGAGAGGTCATCCCTGACACTCATTTCTGCAATAGCCTTGGCTAAAGCTCCTCTGTTAACCGATTCATTGGCACGGTCATAGAACTCCAGCATTATATCAAGCATCTTGAACTGTTTTGTTACACTGCAGTAGGTATCAACCTCATGGAAAGCATTCTGCTGCAGAAAATCTTCTCTTATAACTCTTGCTCCTTCGAGTGCAACTCTCTCTTTCTCAGGCAGGGCATCAGGACCCACGAGTTGAACAATCTCCTGAAGTTCAGATTCCTTCTGGAGCAGAGCCATAGCCTTTGTTCTGAACTCATACCATCTCTCATCTACTTTCTTCTCCCACCAGACTCTCACTGTGTCAAGATAAAGAGAATAGCTTCTCAGCCAGTTAATTGCAGGGAAATGCCTCCTGTCAGCAAGACTGGCATCAAGAGCCCAGAAAACCTTTGTTATTCTCAAAGTGTTCTGTGTAACAGGCTCGGAAAAATCACCGCCTGGTGGAGAAACCGCACCCACAACAGTTAGAGAACCTTCTCTCTTATTTGTGCCTATAGTTTCAACCCTTCCTGACCTTTCATAGAAGTTGGCAAGCCTCGATGCAAGGTAGGCAGGATAACCCTCCTCACCTGGCATCTCCTCAAGTCTGCCTGAAATCTCTCTCATGGCCTCTGCCCATCTCGAGGTTGAGTCTGCCATCAAAGCCACATTGTAACCCATATCTCTGAAGTATTCGCCAAAGGTTATTCCTGTATAAACACTGGCATCTCTGGCAGCGACTGGCATATTTGATGTATTTGCAATGAGTACAGTTCTTTCCATGAGGGGCTTGCCCGAGTTGGGGTCTGTGAGGTGCGGAAACTCCTCAAGCACTTCTGTCATCTCATTACCACGCTCTCCGCAACCAACATAGACTATAATCTCCGCATCGCACCACTTTGCAAGCTGGTGCTGGGTTACAGTCTTACCCCCGCCGAATGGCCCGGGTATGGCAGCAGTGCCGCCTTTGGCTACAGGGAAGAATGTATCAAGAATCCTCTGACCTGATATGAGAGGTGTCTCGGGGTCAAGCTTCTTCTTCAGTGGTCGTGCTATTCTCACAGGCCACTTCTGATACATATTAACCTCTTTTTCCCCTTTTTCAGTTTTTATCTTTGAAATTATCTCCTCAATTATATAACTACCCTTTTGAGCTATCTCAACAACCTCTCCGCTTATGCCAGGAGGTACCATTATTCTGTGGGTGATAAGCTCTGTCTCCGGAACCTCACCAAGAAAATCGCCACCTTCAACCTTATCACCGACTTTAACGAGAGGCGTGAATTCCCACTTTTTATTTCTGTCAAGGCTGGGGACCTCGATACCCCTGGCAATGAAAGTGCCACTCTCCTTCCTTATAACCTCAAGGGGGCGCTGCACTCCATCATAAATTTGCTTCAAAATTCCAGGACCGAGCTCAACACTGAGCTGTGCACCTGTACTTATAACCGGTTCACCTGGCTTTATACCGGCAGTTTCCTCATAAACCTGAATTGTGGCTATATCACCTTCAAGCTGGATGATTTCACCCATGAGCTTATAATTGCCCACTCTTACCACTTCATACATCATAGCCCCTCGCATTCCTTCAGCCTTCATAACGGGACCTGCAACCTTTATTATCTTTCCTTCTGCCACAGTTTAACCTCCTAAACTTTAATTTCAACTCCAATTGCACGCTTTATAAGTTCATTAATAGGGTCAACCTTCTTCTCTATCTTGCCATCTTTATCAGGTACCTCAACAATAAGAGGAAAATTTTTACCTTCCAGCAACTCTGCAACCTGTTGCCTTATCTTATCCAGAATTCTCTCTGTTGTTATAACTATACCAATATCCTCTTTTTTAATCAGATGCTTTATTTTCTCAAGGGCATCCTCAGGAGAATCTACAACAAAGGCTTCCCTGACACCGGCAATACGGAAGCCAGTGACTGTATCAAAGTCAGCAACAATACTAATTTTCATAGATATACCTCAACTAAAAAGAACCTCAGCAACCTCTTTTCTCAGCTCATCCCTGAACCTCTCAAGCCTTGTCTCAAATGTGTTGTTTACCTCAATTTTGCCATCGCTGCTTCTGAGTACAACCCCGCCCATGGCATTGATATACTCCCTAGCCTTGGTCACTTTGAAACCTGTCTTTTCTGAGACCCTCTTAAGAAGGGCAGAAGTTATAGCCCTTGAATCCTCCTTTCTTGCTATAACAACCGTATCGGCATCAATGGCCTCAACTCCCTCGAGGATTAGCTTTTCGAGGACCTTTGTGTAATCTTTTTTTGGCAGTTTCTGTAGCTTTGTCCCAGCCGCATTGAAAGCAAGCTTTATTACATCTTCCCTTGCATCAAGTACAGCCTTTCTTGCCCTTAGCTTAGCATTAGCCACAATTCTCTGCTTTTCCTGTTCAGCCTCTCGTTCATATTTTGGAAGTATCTCACTATAAATTTCATCAGCTTCCACATTGGCATCTCTTTTTATCTTTTCAGCCTGAGTCCTTGCTTCATTAAGAATTTTTGAAGCTTCTGCTTCGGCATCCTCATTAATCTTCTTAACTATCTTTTCAACTTGCTCCATGGACATAAGTATCTCTCCTTGTCATAATGTAACCTCACTCTCCTCCATAGTTCCATCTGAATTATCATGAACTTTCATGCAACTGCAAACAAATAATCTGAGCATTGTATCACCATATGAACCGAGAGCTATATACAAACTTTAACAAATGTTTAAACCAATTCAATACTTAAATACTTTCCGTTATAATTATAGGTAAGATGTTAGGTTGATTTACATGTTTAAAAATCTTACGTAAATCAAATAGTTATGTATATATTGTAGCATGCATTCCGCATACCCTAACTTCATCTACTTAATATCTACTAATAACAGTAATATAACAGTACAGATATTTTCATGCCTGAAGTGCAATTTCAAAAATACTGCACTCGGGAAAGTTCTTTATAAATCCGGTTACCCCCTGTAAGTTCTGAAGCGGGGTGGGGTAGCCAGGTCCATCCCGCCGGGCTCATAACCCGGAGACCGGTCGTTCAAATCGACCCCCCGCTATTAAGAGGGACCGCACCGATAGCTTTGTCGGTGTGGCTAACTTCTATTTATTCATGACATCCAAGAGACGTTATGAAAATGCTATCAGAAAACTACAGGAGAAGAGAGATAGTGAATCTAAAGAGATATTGAGATTTGCATCTGATATGCGGGCAGAAGGGATTTCTTTTTCCAGAGTAGAAAAGTACATCTATCATCTTAATTTTTTTCTTATGTGGCTGCCCGGAAACAGATTTTCAACTAAAATAGAAGACATCAAGGATGCTATGAGACAACTTGAGGACAGCGACTACAGGCCAAAGACCAAAGCCGGGTCACAGGCTGTAAAGAAATTCTATACCTGGAGGGGACATGAGGAGCTTGTAGACTGGATAAAGACAACAGTAAAGAAAAAAGACAGACGGAAAGTCTTCCAGATTCTAACACCTGAAGAAAAAGAAAAGGTCCGTACCGTTGCAGTTCATCCTCGAGATGCGGCTATTATTGCAGTATGTGAAGAGCTTGGCCTACGCCCTGGAGAGCTTGCAGCTCTACGTCTGAAGGATTTTGAGATAGATGATAATGGAATTGTGATTCATGTACCCCAGGAAGGAAAAATAGGGGCTCGGCGCATACGTATGATAGAAAAGGTTGCTATTCTCACCAGATGGCTTGAATCTCATCCATTAAAAGGTAACCCTGAGGCTCCCGCCTGGCCGATTATGGACTGGCATAGTAAAAAAATAATGACAGATGAACTCACGCTGAAAGCAATTTCTTCAAGAGTATATGACCTGGGTGAAAAAGCTGAATTGAAACGGCCCTTAGTATATATTTATACAGGCATAGAGCTGCAACTGAGAAGGCGCAGTGGATGACTGAGGCTCAGATGAAAATATATTTTGGGTGGGAAGCAGATAGCACCATGCCAGCTATTTATATTCACCTTGCAGGAAGAGACCTGGATGATCCGATGCTTGAGCACTACGGCCTTAAGGAACCAAACGAGAGTGACAAACCCCTGCGCTGCGAGAGATGTAATGAAATTAACGAGCCAGGAGCTCGGTATTGCTTCCGGTGTGGATATCCTCTAACCGCAGATGTAAAGCGTAAGGCCAAGGATAGAGAAGAGAAAGTAGTTAAAACCGTTGAGGCTACCTATGAGACAAGACTACAACGCCTGGAAAGAATGCTGGAGAAATTCCAAAGTAAATTAGAAGAAATATTAATATGTATCATCAAGAGATTTTTGTCCTTTTTCTTTAATTAATTCATCAATATTATGACTCTTGAACTTTCTAATTAATTCCATTCCATCAGATATACCCTTCCGGCTAAACTCATATTTTCTGTCTTTTTTCATTATTATTTTCAATGTTTTTAGGGCGGTCAACGCCTCTTTAACCCTATGAAACTTTATTCTATAATTTTTAAACATCTCATTAAATATCAGGCTTTCGTCCATGGTTATGGCTTTTTTTAGCTCCATTCTATTGCCGACATCTAAAATAATTTTATATATAATACCCTCAACCGGGGAAGAAGACGTGACATTTACCACTCTTTTTGGATTTTTAGGAACTTTTATTCCAGTTTCTAATAGTTTATGCGTATCTGTATCCTTTGCTTTACCTGAGTAAAGTTTCAAGTAACCGCCAGATGAAATAGTTAGTATTAATGCTTCATTAGATAAATCTTCTATTTTATTTTTGATGTCTTCATACTGAAGGCTCTCTCTCAACTTTTTATTGTAATAAACTATCCCTACATCATAACGATAAATCGGTTTTTTTATCTTGAATTCGGCCATTACTTTCTCAAGTGCCTTTGCATCAAAATTTAGATAATTTTCTACAGTTGAAAAATCTGTTTCTGAAACAGAACCTCCCTTTGCTTCAATTATTAGTGCATAATCATCCTTTACAAAAATGAAATCTGGTGTTTTATTTTCTATATATGGTTCAATTACTATTGTAAACCCAAGGTCCAAGAGCTTTTCTGGATTATTAATTTCTGATACATAAGCAGAATAGATTAAATTCAATTGATCTATTTCGTCTTTAAATTGGTTAAAATGGGTACTCATGAAAGGGCCTCATGAAAGCTTTTAGTTTCACAAGAGGGCTCGACGTTTTCAATTATATCTTCACAAATTTTTCTGAGCAACCTGCGATGTGCCCTTGTATCAGGGTATATGGTTATCGCCCAGTCTTCATATTTTACCTGAACCCTACCCGCAGATTCTTTTTCAATAATATCAAAATCTCCAAGGTTCCACTCAAGTGCAAAGTACTGTCCAGATTTTTCCTCAATAAAAGTTTTGCGAAGTCTATCAATAATGACATCTTCCTTCAGCTTTTCCTTCCTTCTTTCTGGGATTATCATCTTTATTGCAGAAAAACTTTCAGGTAGATAACCTATTGGATTCTTTTGATTGTCAAAAATTGTCTTTATTTTATATTCAGGGATGACATCAAAGATTTCACTATCTTTCTTAATATAGCTTTCTATTACATTTTTTAGGGTTTCTACAAACTTGCCTCGGAATCTTGGAAGTATTGCTTTAATGTTTATTTTTCCAAATGATGCAGTACCTGTCATAACTACACTGGGACTATTTTTTTTAGCAAATTTAATCTGAGTTGGTTCTGTTGAGAAGTATTCACGTGCCTTTTTTAAGTCTCCAAGGTCTCCTCCATGGAGTACGATGGTAACCTTCTTGTCTTTACCAAGAGGACGATATTTTGCTATGAATCCATTGAAACCGTCCATGCCAAAATTTTTGATTGATATCTCTTCTAATGCTGCTGGTGGTGTCCATACCAAGCCCAAGTCATATGAATATTTGAGGATTTTTAAGATTGTCTGTTTTACAATCTGAGCAGGTTCGAGAGTCAATATCTGCCAGTATTTGTTATATCCAATAAGATAAAAGATATGGGTGAGATTGTAACCCCTCTCAATTGCTTCAATTACATACAGGTCTTCTTCGGCAGTCTCGAACACTCCTATTGTCCATTTTTCTATCAGACCCCTAATCCACTGATTCACTTCCGCCATTTCGATTAAGTGGTTTGGCAGACCCATGGGATTAAACTGCCCGGAATCGCTTTTTAAAAATAGCATTTTAAATTCTGTAGTATACTTACCATCTTCGTCGATATATTCTTCCCTAGCTTCTTTCTCTTGGATTTCCTCTAACTCTTCCTCTGATTTTTCTATGTGAGATAATATTTCCTCATAGACGGTATTTTTTGTTAGATGCCTATATTTACTGTTCATCTTTTCTCCCTGTTTAATTATCTTATCTTCATATATATAACATCTTTTGCCAAGAGCAGTTGAAAAGTGATTACCTCAATAAATATATGTAATATTAGGATAGAGAAGAGAAAGTAATTAAAACCGTTGAGGCTACCTATGAGACAAGACTACAACGCCTGGAAAGAATGCTGGAGAAATTCCAAGGTAAGTAAAAAGGTTCTTCCTAATATAA
>VAOY01022007.1_pt1 | contig 12377 bp, 12 predicted proteins | sample 3393881 | NCBI WGS metagenome assembly VAOY01 (sample SAMN08290430, study PRJNA428436) | hydrothermal vent metagenome | isolation source: Deep-sea hydrothermal vent chimney | place: Indian Ocean: Southwest Indian Ridge
GTCTCCTAACCGTGCGAGAGCCACCACTGCTTTAGTTTCGCTCTGGTTAAGCATGTAGTCGAGTTCAATATTGCGATATCTGACATTTAATCCGACAATGATGACGCCGATTTTTGATGCAGCAAAAAAGGTATACAGCCATTCCAATTGAGTGAGTGCCATGATACCTATCCGATCACCTTTCTTAAAACCTAATTGCAGCAATGATGACGCGACCCTGTCGGAAATGTCATTCATCTCCTGAAAACTGATTTCCTTACCTTGGCAGACGAAACCGGTTCTATCAGGGAGTATTTTTACCGCCTCATCCAATGCCTTCCATACAACTTGACACTGTATTATTTCTGCCATAGCAAACCTCCTTTTTACTTGAGTGCAATCTTTTTTCGTCTCATTATGTACCTGCTTGAGGATGTTATCTTTTACCCAAAAGTTCACGAGCAATAATTAATCTTCTTATTTCACTCGTGCCGCCACCGATTTCCATTAGTCTTACATCTCGATAAAATCTTTCAACAGGAAAGTCTTTCATATAACCATAACCCCCAAAAATCTGCGAACATTGATAGACTGCGCTCATTGCCTTCTCGGATGTAAAAAGGATAGCGGCTGCAGCTTCTTTGCTTACTCTTTCACCATTCTGAGCTTTTTTAATAACGTGATATACATATGTACGTGAGAGCTCTAAATGTGTAAAAATGTCTGCCAACTTCATTTGAATAAGTTGGTAATTAGCAATAGGTTGTCCAAATTGATTTCTTTCTTTGGCATATTTCAAAGAAAGCTCTAAACATTCTTCCATTGCTCCAACGCCCATTGCTGCGAAAAATGCCCTTTCTATATCCAGTCCATTCATAACTACTATATAGCCCTTGTCAATTTCTCCAAGAATATTTTTTTCCGAAACGGCTACATCCTGAAATACCAATTCTCCTGTTGGCGAGCCTAACATTCCGAGTTTTTTTAATTTTTTAGAAACTGAGAACCCTGGAGTGTCCGTTTCTACAATAAATGCCGTAATGCCCCTGCTTCCTTTTTTTGGGTTTGTTTTTGTATATACTACAAGTACGTCTGCTATAGGTCCGTTGGTAATGAAGGTTTTGTTACCGTTTAAAATCCATTTGTTGTTACTATAATGTGCTGTCGTTTGAATTCCCATTGCGTCGGAACCTGCATCGGGTTCGGTAAGAGCCAATCCCCCGATCCATTTACCTTTAGCCAATTTAGGTAAATATTTTTCTTTTTGTTCCTCTGTACCGTTGCGCAAGATATTGTGGGTGCATAGATTTAAATGAGCACCAAAACTTAAAGATATTGCAGGGCTTACCCGCGCTATAGCTTGTCCTATTAAAGCGGCGCTAATATAATCTCCGCCGGATCCATCGTATTCCTCCGGAATTCCCACACCAAGATATCCTTGTTTTGCAAGCATGCTCCAAATTTCATTTGGGAATTTATCCTCTTTTTCCATTATATCCACAAATTTAGAAAGCTTTTTGCGTGAAAAATCAAGAGCTGTTTCGTAAATTAACTTATGCTCATTATTCATATAAAATCCCTCCTATAAAATGTTTTGTAAATTTTCTTCCACATATTGAACGTGAACATTTGAATTGAGGAAATCCTCTGTCTTAAGCAGTGCTTTAGCAAATGAAATGTTTGTTTTCAATCCCTCTATTTTCAATTCATCAAGGGCTCTTACCATCCTCGCGATAGCGGATGTTCTGTTTCTATCCCAAGCCGTAATCTTAAGGAGTAACGGATCATAATAAATGCTAATATTCATTCCTTCTTCAATTCCACTATCCACGCGAACCCCAGGTCCTGACGGGCATTCATATTTGGTAATTTTTCCTTTATTAGGCAAAAAGCCTTTTTTAGGATCTTCCGCATAAATTCTACATTCAATAGCATGGCCAAATGGTTTTACATTCTCATTTAAGAAAGAAAGCGGTCTACCCATAGCTATACTTGTCTGCTCACGAACAAGATCAATGCCGCAAGTCATTTCAGTTACGGGATGCTCAACTTGAATTCTTGTATTCATTTCAAGAAAATAAAAGTTTTGTTCTTTATCCACCAAAAATTCAATAGTTCCCACACTTTCATAATTTACAGCCCTTGCAATGCTTATAGCCGCATTAATGATTTTCTCTCTCGTAACAGGCAGAATATATGATGACGGAGCTTCCTCTATAATTTTCTGGTAACGCCTCTGGACTGAGCATTCTCTTTCAAATAAATGTGCAATATTCCCCATTTTATCTGCTGCAATTTGTACCTCCACATGGTGAGCTTTTTTGATGTACTTTTCTAAGTAGATAAGATTACTACCGAAAAATCTCTCACTAACCTTCATTGTACGCTCAACTGCTCCCTCGAGTTTAAGCTTATTATCTACAGCCTGTGCACCTATTCCTCCGCCTCCTTTTACAGATTTCAGCAAAATGGGATATCCAACTTTTTCAGCTTCCTTTTTAATATTTTTGTAATCTGAAAAAGAGTTGGACCCGGGGATAACAGGTACGCCGGCTCCCATTGCAATTTTTCTTGATAGAACCTTGCCTCCCATTTTTTCCACAACATCAGCGGGTGGGCCTATAAATATTAAATTTTCTTCTTTAACCCTCTTTATAAATGTGGAATTTTCAGCAAGAAATCCGTATCCGGGATGAACTGCGTCAGCATTTGTTTCTTTTGCGGCGCTAATTATGGCGTCAATATTCAGATAACTTAAAGTGGCCGGCGGCGGCCCAACTTTTACAGCATTATCGGCCATTTTTACATGTGGTGAGTTTTTGTCAGACTCTGAATAAACAGCTACTGTATTGAGACCCAACTCTTTGCACGCTCTGATGATTCTTACCGCTATTTCACCTCTGTTTGCTATTAATACTTTTTTGAACATTTCAGCTCCATTCAGATAATAGTTCCATGTTTACGTTTTGGTAAGAAAATTTCTTTTTCAGAATATGTCTCAAAATATTTTATTAGTTCACTCCTTAAATTTTTGGGGGGTATTACCTGATCAACAGTCATTTCTCCGGCAAGCTTAAAAATATCATAACTTTCACGATATGCTGTTCTCAAATTTTTTACCGTAATTTCTCTTTCTTTGGGATCGCTAATAGCCATTATTTTATTATAATAAACAGCATTAATCGCAGCTTCAGGTCCCATTATGGCAATTTCAGCAGAAGGTAATGCAAGAGTAACATCAGGATCATATGCAGGACCGGACATTGCATAGATACCGGCCCCATAAGCCTTACGGACGATTACCGAAATCTTCGGCACAGTTGCACTTGAAGTTGCAAATATAAATTTTTTACCTTTTCTTAAAATCGCATTCTTTTCAGCAGTTTTCCCCACCATAAAGCCGGGAGTATCCACCAGGTATAAAAGCGGGATGTTAAATGCATCACAGAACCAAACAAATTCGGCGCCTTTGTCGGAAGAATCGGGAAAAATTGCCCCTCCCTTAACGGCAGGATTATTTGCTACAACTCCTGCAACATTACCGTTTAAACGAGCAAAACCGGTAACAAGTTCCGCAGCATATAGTTTCTTTGTCTCCAAGAAACTATCGCCATCTACGATAGCCTCAATTAATTTATGAATATCATAAGGTTTATTAGGTTCCATAGGTATTATATCATCAATTTCATCAGGATTTTTATTAGGATCTTTAGGTTTTCCCTTAGGTGGTTTTTTATCGCAATTATCAGGTAGATATGAAAGTACTTTCTTAACTATTTCTGAAGCTTCTTTTTCTGTATCAGCAACAAAATGCGCAGATCCACTCACTTTTGTATGGATATCTACTCCCCCTAATTCTTGTGCTGAAATTCTCTGGCCTATAACCATTTCAACCATACGCGGCGACGCAATGGCCATTGCAGAATCTTTCATCATTATAAGTAAGTCGCAAAAAACAGGCGTGTATGCAGTACCTGCAAAACATGACCCGTATAAAACACCTATTTGAGGAATACTGCCGGACATTATACTATGCAGATAAAATAACTTTCCTCCACTTTCCTTGTCTGCATGGTGTCCTGCTGCTTCGTCAATTCTTCCACCGGAGGAATCTACAAGGTATAGTATCGGTTTTCGTGCCCTGATAGCTGCCTCTTGTGTTCTTATTAGTTTTTCCCCATGATATTTCCCAATTGAGCCTGCCTTTACAGTAAAATCATTTGCAGTAAATAAGATAGTCCTACCGTCTATTCTTCCACTTCCCGTCACAACACCGTCTGCAGGGAGTTTTGGATCCCAATTGCGGGCAAAACTTCCTATTTCAGTGTAAGGTTCCTTATCATCAAAAAAAAGTTTTAGTCTATCCCTTACAAAGAGTTTGTTAGCTTGTTCTTGTTTTTCATGTCCTTTAAGTGATCCTCCCTTTTTTATTCGCTCAAGTTCTTTTAAGACTTTTTCCTCTCTTTTGCCCATATATCGATCCTCCTTTAAATCTCCATACGTAATAGTGCGCCGCTAAAAGTTTTTCCAAGATTATCAGCTCTTATGCAGCGTGCAGCGCCACCTTCTAAAGCGTTACGCAGCACAAATTTCAAAGCAAGCAAATTTGGTACTTCATAACGTTCTACTTTGCTAATCCCAAATGCAGCAAAGTGTTCGGCAACTTTCTTTGCTGTCACTCTTTCCCTAATTAACGTATAGCCATCGTTGTCCCTAGCGAAAAGGCTTATATCAACATTATCTCCTTTATCGGATGAACGGGCAAAAAATACTTTTTCAAGTTTCATAAATTATACCTCCACAATCTTTACCTCTATTCTTTTATCAACTAACTCTCTCTCAACTAGGGTGGGCCACAAGCCGGATAATGCCCTAACTCTCTGAAAACCTAAAAGTCCACTTGCGGTTGGAGGGCCGCTCAATCCCAATGGTACCATAATGCGACTTATCTGTTCAGCGACAGACTTGTTATCGGTTCTTCCTGAAATTCGCAGGTATATCTCATTTAATTCTTCGACATAGGTAGAATCTGCAAGAGAGCCATGAAATGAGTTGTATCCAAGATATTCACCCCTAATATCTTTTATAGGTAATTTCATTTTTTTTATTATCTTTTTTACTATTTTTTCAGTAGTTTTTGCTTTCTTGAGAGCCTTCGGCCATGAATACCCTATGACACCCTGACCCATGAAACCATCCGGATAACTAATGAGCATCTTGTACTTTTCAGGCTTTGGCTCACCTTTTATGCCTGTTACTTTAACTACATCTTTTGCCGTTTCCTGCAGTTTTATTCCCATCATATTAACTGTTACATCGGGGGTAAGATAACGTGCAGGGTTATGAACCTCATATAATAATTGCTCTCTTACAGTATCAAAGTTCACAATGCCGCCTGAGCCTTTTGTTTTAGTAATGAATAACTCTCCATTATCATAGATTTCAGCTATTGGATAGCCAATGTTATCAATGTCATTTATTTCCCACCATTTTTCCCCGTGGTTTCCACCGGTGACCTGCGATGAGCACTCAAGCAAATGCCCAACAGTTGTACCAATAGCTATTTTATCTAAATCATCAAACGACCAGTCAAATTCGTAAACGAGCGGTGCTAAAAAAAGAGAGGCATCTGCGACTCTTCCTGTTATTACAAGATCAACATCATTTTTTAGGGCTTTTACGATAGGTCCTGCGCCTATATAGGCATTTGCGAATGCAGCATTTTTTATTATATGCTCCGGAGCCGACACACCGGTTTCCATATGAGGTAGATGTAAAAACTCACCCAAACTATCAAGCAGATTATCTCCTTTCACAATCCCAATTTTAATATGAAGCCCCATATTTTTTGCAAGATTTAATGTGGCCTTAGCTGCTCCTTCCGGATTTAAACCGCCGGCATTGGTAATAAGTTTTATACCTCTCTTTTTGGCCTCGCCTAAAATCAGTTTCAGCATAGGAATGAAATCTTTTGTAAATCCGGCAGAGGGATCTCTTTGCATATCCTTTTGAAGAATTGCCAATGTCAGCTCTGCAAGATCTTCAAAGGCAACATACGAAACTTTGTCATTTATGATCATCTTTAATGCCGGCAAAAAACTGTCTCCATAAAATCCAAGACCTCCGCCAATCCTTACTTTTTTCATTCTAATTCCGTCATAATCTGATCTTCTTCTACAAAATCTCCCTCAGAAACTAATATTTTAGTTATTTTGCCATTTGCAGGCGAATCAACAGACACTTCTAATTTCATTGACTCTATAATCATTACCGTGTCCTTTTTATGCACGGTTTCTCCCTTTTTTACATTAATTTTCACAACGGTACCGGCCATAGGGCTTCTTATTTCCATTTATACCTCCTACAAGCATTTTGGGTAATATATTTAATTTCAGCACATAAGTTGATGAGTACAATGTTTTTCACTTTTTTGATTTTAGAAAATTCTCTATACCTTTTTTGAAATTTTCGCTTTTGAATGTTAATGCTCTTAAAAGTCCTGCATGCTCGAATATACCAATTCCATAATCTGTAATTCTGTTATATGTTTCGAGACCTGCCCTTATGGCTAATTCACTTTTTGAAGCGAGGTATTCGGCAATTTCTACAGCTCGTTTGTAAGGGTTTTCATCTGTAACCTCATTTATAAATCCCCATTCTTTGGCTTTATCGGCATTGAAAACGGTTGACATAAGTGAGAGCTCTAAGGCTTTCTTAGCTCCTACAGCTCTTGCAAGCAGAGGAAATATTGTAAAGGGGAAAAGGCCGCGCTTCATCTCAGGCAGAGCAAAAGTAGCGTTTTTTTCAGCAATAGACAAATGAGATAATGCTACTATTCCTAACCCTCCGCCCCTTACAGCGCCTTGTATTGATGCAATTACAGGAGTCCTAATCTTAAACCCATAGGAAAATATTTTAATGCTGGACTCAATTTCTTCATAATTTTGCTCCAAAGTTTTATTTTGCATAGCAAGAAGATCGTTCAAATCACCCCCTGTACAAAAATTTTTACCTTCGCCGGAAATAATAATTGCTTTGACATTTAAATCATGGTCGGCATCTTCCAACATTTTCGTCAAATCGTTAATTAACTTATTGGAGAGCGCATTAGCCTTCTCAGGTCTGTTAAATTTTATATTTGCAATATGGTTTTTTATGTTGTAAATGATTTCACTCATATTCTTCCCCCTTTTTCCCTTTAAAAACGGCAACTCTCATTATGCTATGCATCACTATTTCATTTTTCTGATTTATTGTATTACTCTCAGCCGCAATAACACCATGATTTTCATTCTTTTCGATTTTCTCCAGAATTTTTACATGAACTTTAATTGTATCTCCAATGAAAACAGGCTGCGTAAAACGAAGATGATCAATACCATAAAAGGCTTTAATGTAACCAGGCTCAAGATGCATAAGGCCGGAAGAAATAGAAAATATTAATAACCCGTGTGCTATGCGTTTTTTAAATGGTCCTTGTTTTGCCCACACTCTATCAGAATGCAGTGGATACCAGTCTCCGGACAAATAGCAAAAATTTACGATATCTGACTCAGTAACTGTCCTTCCATTTACGGATTTCCATATTTCTCCTATTTCATATTCATCGAAATATTTATCAAACATTTAATATCTCCTTGCATCTCTATTCATAATTTTTATTATTTCTATGAGAGCAGCTTTTCAAGCCTACTTCGCAGTATAAACTTTTGGATTTTTCCTGTGGCTGTTTTGGGAAGCGATTCAACAAAAACAATTTTTTTCGGCACCTCAAAGCCCGCTAACCGTTCTTTACAATAAGACAAGAGTTCATTTTCTCCAAGCAAGGGATCTTTCGGCACAACAATTGCAGTTACAGCTTCACCCCATTTTTTATCAGGAACCCCTATGACAGCAGCTTCTGCAATGCCGGGATGGCTAAGTAAAACGCCCTCTACCTTTATACTCGGTACATTCTCGCCACCTGTTTTTATCATATCTTTTATTCTGTCATCAAATTTTAAAAGACCATCATCATCGAAAAAACCAATATCTCCCATATGATGCCAATTATATTTTGACGCTTCGGCCGTTGCTTCCTTATCTTTATAATAGCCTTCCATCACATTTGGTCCTCTTAAAACGATCTCTCCTTTTTCGTTTTTTGACAGTAACTCTCCTCTCTCATTCATAATAGCATGCTCGGTGAAAAACAGAGGGGTTCCCCAGTAATTACCCTCCTTTTGCAGCTGATGTTCAGGAAAAAATATGGTTGTGGGCGGGAATGCTTCGGTTTGGCCGCTAGCGAGCATGATTGTAAGCCCCAATTCCTTTATAAGTCTTCTTTTTGTATTCTCATCCATGGGAGTCATTGCGTATAATACATATTTGAGGCTGGAAATATCATATTTTGATATGTCCTGGTCGAGAAGAGCTCTAAGCATTGTCGGCAATAGAAAAGCCGCTGTTATCTTTTCCTTTTCTACCGCCTCAAGAAAAACATTAGGTGTAAACCCTCTGAATATAACAGTTTTGCCTCCGGGAATAAGTGCAGCACCAAATGTTATAGCCTGTTGAGCACAGTGGAAGAGCGGCATAATTGTAGTAAAAATAGTATCAGGTTTTGTCATTCCTATATATGCGGTACTCAATGCGCCGTTGAGAGCTCCGCAGATTACATTCATATGACTCTCCATAACTCCTTTTGGCAAAGCTGTGGTACCGCTGGTATATAAAATCTCAAGTATATCTCTTTCCCGGATTTCTACCTCCGGTTCGGTATAAGGTTTGCCATTTATAAACTCTTGGAATGTTTTGCCGCAGGATTCCCCTTTGATTGAAATTAGTATGTAATCTAATTTATTATTTTCTATGAGTACCTTAACTTTAGGGAAAAATTCATCATCCACTATAACAAATTTAGTTTCAGAGTGTTTCAATTGATATTCAATATCTTTAAGAGAGAGTGCAGGATTAAGAGGAACAATCACCACTCCGCACTTTGAAGCACCGAAGAAAGCAACGAGAAATTCAATTGAATTAGCCGCTATCATTGCGATTTTATCACCTTTTTGCAGTCCTATTTCAATTAAGGCGTTTGCAAATTGATTAGCTTTTTTATCCATTTCGCCATAGGTAAGTCTCTCGAGACAGTTACCATTTCCGTACCCATATGAGACGGCAAATTCTTTATCATGCAATATCTTAGCATTCCTTTTCAAAATATCACCAAATGCCAATCTGTTTATAATGTTTCTATTCATAAATTACCCCCCTGTAATTATATTGATATCTTGCAATAAAATTCCTTTGAACTCCCTGTTTTCGACGTATTTTTTTATATTATGAGACCGTTGCACAATAAAGCCGTGAAGGTGCTTATTGTACAACGGTCTCATTGTTTCATCCACCATAATTCCCCCCTTTATATTTCTCTTTTATGATATGTTTTTGGATTTTACCTGTTGCAGTTTTTGGTAAAGAAGTGTTTGTTATTACAACTTTTCCCGGACATTTAAAATCTGCAAGTCTTTCTTTACAGTAAGATATAACCTCTTCTTCTGTAATTTCTTTACCTTCTTTTGTAACAACAAAAGCATAAACCTCTTCTCCATAAATTTCATCTGGAATACTAACTACAGCTGCTTCAAGAATTTTCCCATTTTTATATAAAACCTCTTCTATTTCTCTCGGATAAATGTTTTCTCCACCTCTTATTATCATCTCTTTTTTTCTTCCTGTAATGTAAAAATATCCTTCCTTGTCAGTATAGCCAATGTCCCCTGTATGCAGCCATTCTTCTTTTAATGCCTCTTTTGTTGCAGATTCGTTTTTGTAATAACCTTGCATAACATTTGGTCCTTTTATAACAATTTCTCCAATTTTACCTGGAGACAGTTCGTTATCCCGATTATTGAGTATCTTTACTTGCTGTCCTTTTAAGGGAAGTCCAATTGAACCAATTTTTCTTTTTCCATCAAGTGGGTTTACTATCGACCCGGCGGTTCCTTCAGATAGTCCATATCCTTCAATAATTTTCACATTAAACTTTTTCTCAAAGTTGTTAAAAACTTCAACCGGCATAGGGGCAGCTCCACATATACAAAAACGAAGCGAAGAAAGGTTGCGACCTTCTGAATCAGGATGATTTAAAAGCATTGCATAAATAGTAGGGACAGCTGAGAAAGATGTAACTTTATATTTTTCAACCCAGTCAAAAAACAATGATGCAGAAAATCTTGGGGCAAGAACAAGACATACTCCTGCAAGATAAGTTGAAAGTGTTGTAACAACTTGTCCATTTACATGAAAAAGTGGAAGTACACAAAGAAATCTATCATCTTCTCTCATATCCATATGGTCAACTATCATTTTTGTATTAGCAAGATAATTTTTGTGAGAAAGAAGAACGCCCTTTGGCTTACCGGTTGTTCCCGACGTATAAATTATTCCTGCAATATCTTCTCCTTTAACTTCAACTTGTGGAGATAATACATTTTTATTTTTTATGAAATTACTAAAAGAAACAGTCCCGTCAATAGTCTTACCGACACATATAATTTTTTTAATGTTTGGAATTTTGTTTTGTATACTTAAAACATTGCTAACTATATCTTCTTGACTTACTACAATTTTTGCATCGGAGTTGTTTAAGATATATTCAATTTCTCCGGATTTTAAAACGGGATTTATAGGAACAGCAACAGCATCAATTTTAAAACAGGCAAAAAAAGTAAAAATAAATTCCGGACGGTTAGTTAAATGAATGCAAACTTTGTCCTGTTTTCCTATACCTTCTTTAATTAAAGAGTTTGCAACTTTGTTTACTGTTTCATTAAGCTGACTATATGTAAACTTTTTATCTTCAAAAAAAAGATATGTCTTATCCGCATAGTTTTGCGCTTGTTGTTCAAGCATCCGTTTCAAATTTTCATAAGGAAATGAAAAATTCGTTCTATGCCTCCATAATTTTCTATATCTCAAACTCTTCAGACTTTGTTGTGGATAAATCGTTATTCATATATTTTTTCATCTATAGCATTTGATTCTTTCGCGTCTTGCTCGAAATCACGGGCAAGACGCGTATCTTTCGTTTTTTCGAATTCTCGATACCACTCGTTTGCAGTGATTAATGACATAATTTCACTTGTACCTGTCCATATGGAGGCAAGACGAATGTCACGATGAATACGTTCTATGGGAAAAATATCTGTATATCCTATGCCGCCCGTTACCTGCATTGCATTGTGAACCGCCTTCTGACACGATTCGGTGATAAATTTTTTGCTCTCTGAAACAAGGCGTCGTATGCGGTGCATGTCAATACCCGAATCCACAGCTCGTGCTGTTGTGTATGCCATGGCTCTTGAAGCATCCAGTAGTGTAATAGCCTCCGCGATCTGAAAGCTTACACCTTCAAATCTATTGATAACACTGCCAAAAGCCTTCCTTCTTGATGTATATTTTGTTGCAATATCAACGGCTGTTTGAGCTGATCCTATTGTCATCGCCGCAGTTCCAAGACGTTCCGGTACCATCATGGTGTTAAAGACATCATATGCACCATCGATAGATCCGATCACATTCTCTTTTGGAACTTTTACATTTCTAAAAACAAGATGGGCAGCTCCTCCTCCCCTGCAACCCATAAGACCGTAGAGGTATTTTGTTTCAACATCCTGATCACGATCAACTATGAATGCCGTTAAAAATTTATGAGGATCTGCATGCTTATCGAAATTTGTACGTGCATATACAAGAAAAAAGTCTGCTCCCTCGCCACCCACTATAAATCTTTTTTGTCCGTTTAAAAGGAAATAATCTCCTTTGTTCTCAGCTTTTGTGGTAGCACCAAAAAAATCAGAACCGCCTCTTGGTTCGGTTAAGCATTCCGCAGCAAATTTTTCACCCCTGAGAACAGGTTTTACATACTTTTCCTTTTGTTCATCTGTACCATGTTGAATTATTGCATCGCAAACAAGCCCGGCACCAACGCCAAATACACAGGCAAATTCGTATCCGACAGTCCCAATTTCTTCCATAATCATACAGGTAGTGACCCAATCCATTTCACGTCCGCCCCATTTTTTAGGGTAGCGACATCCTAATAGATGGCGCCTTCCGGCTTCCTGCAAAAATTCCTTAGGGAATTTTATTTTATCACTATCCATGTCAAGAACCATTTGCCTGGGCACCCAACTTATAAAGTCACGAGCTTCATTCCTTATTTTTATTTGTTCTTCGGTTAGCAGGTAATCAAACATAATAACATTCTCCTTTTAAAATTAAAGGTTCTTCCGGGTTAAGTGTGGAAAAATTATAGAAACTCTCCATACATTACTCAACATTCTCTTTTCCCTTCCTTCATTGCGAGCGGAGCGCGGCAATCTCTCTTCGGCACAGGCAGGATGCCTATGATA
>VAOY01016747.1_pt1 | contig 12372 bp, 8 predicted proteins | sample 3393881 | NCBI WGS metagenome assembly VAOY01 (sample SAMN08290430, study PRJNA428436) | hydrothermal vent metagenome | isolation source: Deep-sea hydrothermal vent chimney | place: Indian Ocean: Southwest Indian Ridge
AAAAGCAATTGAAAAAACGGTGGTCGCCGGTTTGCTGACTGGATGTAAAATCGCTGAATTCAGCAAATTTGACCGCAAAAGTTATTTCTACCCGGACATGCCGAAAAATTATCAAATTTCCCAATATGACCTGCCTTTCTGCGAAAACGGTTTTGTCAAAATCAGCGGAAAAGGTTTTTCCGGCGAAGCTATGGGGGATATAACTATCGGCATTACCCGGATTCATCTGGAAGAGGATGTCGGCAAATTAACCCATTTCCCCGCTTGCAGCGGCGTTGATTACAACCGCGCCGGCGTGCCGCTGATGGAAGTGGTCAGTGAACCGGATATTCGCACTCCGGATGAAGCTTACGCCTACTTGAATAAACTCAAACAGATTATGCAGTACGCCGGAATAAGCGATTGTGATATGGAAAAGGGCCAGATGCGCTGCGACGTAAATGTATCCGTGCGCCAAGTTGGGACTGAAAAATTCGGCACTAAAATAGAAATCAAGAATCTCAACAGTTTCCGCGCGGCGCATCGTTCGCTGGAATACGAAATCCGGCGTCAGCCGGAAGTTTTGAACAGCGGCGGCACTTTACGGCAGGAAACTCGCGGCTGGAACGATGACCGCGGCGAAACTTATCTAATGCGGGTAAAGGAAGCGGAACATGACTACCGCTATTTTCCGGATCCGGATTTAATGCCGGTAACTTTCACGGACGCTGAAATCGAAGTTTTGCGCGGAAAACTGCCGGAATTGCCGGAGGCGATGCGCAAACGTTTTATTTCCGACTTCGATATAACTGAGTATGACGCGGAAGTTATTTGCCAGACTAAGGCGGTAGCGCTTTATTTCGAAAAGGGCGCGAAACTGGTAAAAAACCCAAAAATCCTGGCGAACTGGATTATTTCTGAATTGCTTCGTGAACTTTCGGATGCGGGTGTGGATATTGCCGCGTGCAAAATCCTGCCGGGACAATTTGCGGCGATGATTGCTTTGATTGAAAACAATACTATCAGCGGCAAAATCGCGAAAGAGGTTTTCGCGGAAATGTTTAAGACCGGCAGGGAGGCGCGGGCCATTGTCAGGGAAAAGGGTTTAGAGCAAATTACCGACCGCGGCGCGATTGCGGCCCTGGTTGACGAGGCTGTCGCGAAAAACGCTCCGCAGGTTCGGCAATACAAAGCCGGCAACACGAAAGTGCTGCAATTTTTTGTCGGCCAGGTGATGAAATTGAGCCGCGGCAAAGCCAATCCTGAAATGCTTATAGAACTGTTGAAACAGAAGCTTGATTAATATCATTTTTCCCAAAAAAGTACATCGCAAAACTGCATTTGCACTGGAAAAATATCAATCTGAACCAGGGCTCAGGCCGTTTCGATGATGCCGCCGCCGAGCAGGTATTCTTCATCATAAAATACTACGGCCTGTCCGGTGGTAACGGCGCGGACGGGAGCGTCTAAAGTTATCTTTAAAGCATTTTCCCGCGCTTCAATCAAACCGGCGCCGGGAGCACTGCGGTAACGCACTTGTATTTGACAATGATGCGGCAGTTCAGGCGGAGCGCCGCATTGCCAGTTTACCTTGCTCGCCGCAAAAGACCGGGACATTAATTCCTCGTTGCCGGTAACTAAATTTATTCTGCCGCTTTCGGGGTCAATTGACTGGACGTAAGCGGGTTTGCCCAGAGCCACGCCCAAACCTTTGCGCTGTCCGATAGTATAGCGGTGCAGGCCCGCGTGTCTGCCTGCGGCTTTATCTTCATAAATGAAATCGCCTTCGCGGGCGCTCCCGTTGAATAAACGGCGCAGGGTTTCGGGAAAAACTTCGCCGGCGACACTGAAACAAGCGTCCTGACTGTCTTTTTTCTCGGAATTTTTCAAACCCAGCTCACGGGCCAGCCGGCGAACCGCGGTTTTTTCCATTTCGCCAACCGGGAACTGTATTTTCGCGAGCTGTTCCTGGGTCAGCCGGTAAAGGAAATAGCTTTGATCCTTGAGCGGATCGCTGCCGCGCCGCAATTTGTAAACGCCATCGTCTTTAACAATTCTCGCGTAATGCCCGGTAACAATGCCCGTCGCGCCTATTTCCCCGGCGAAATCCAGAAGTTTCCCGAATTTAATAAAGAAATTACAGTAAGTACAGGGATTTGGGGTGCGTCCCCGCCGGTATTCTTCCCACGCCGGCCGCAAAACCAAATCCTCAAAATCCGGATAAAGATCAAGATAATAATGTTTGATATTAAGTTTTTTTACCAACTCCGCCAGGGCTTTTTCATCGTTTTCAGTCGTGCATGTCTGAAATTCAGCAAAAGCCGGGTCGGGGTGTTTCAAACGCAGGGTTGCTCCTATGACTTCATATCCCTGTTTCTGACACACCGCCGCCGCGACCGAAGAATCAACTCCGCCGCTCATTGCCGCTAATATTTTCTTTTTCGTCATGTATTTATCTCTTATGTGAAAATCTTATCGCAAACAATATATGCTGAAAGTAATAATTTCAAGCAATGAAAATGTATTATTTTCATGGTATAAACAGTTAATCCGCTTGAAATTAAAATATATCTACCTATTGTATTCGGGTGCATTTAAGATTTAATTAATTATTTAACATATTTTCAAGGTTGTACTCATGCTAGAAGCAAAAAATCTTCAAGATGTAACAGCCGCGTTGCGGGAATTGTATAATCGCGCAACGGCTGCCGGCAGAAAAAAAAATTGGGACTACGCAATTGAACTGATACTGAATGTCCTCGCAAAAGAACCATGCCTGGAAGCGGCGCGTCAGGAATTACGCAAATATGAACGTGGAAAATCGGAAAATACTGGTTTTTTTACTAAAATATCCGCCAAAATAAAAGCTTCTTTGAAAGTGCCTAAAATAAAAATCATTGCGAAAAAAGATCCTTTTAAAGCCATACGGCAATATGAAAAACTCCTGAGCGAATATCTTTACAATCCATTGGTGTTAAATGCCCTGGGCGATGCGGCGACAGCTAAAGGCGCGTTTTTTATAGGTATTGAAGTACTCGAAATCATCCGTGAGAAATCCCCGAACAACGAAGCTAATCTGCGCAAACTGGCTGGATATTATAAAGAGATTAAAGACGGCATGTCTTATTTGCGGATTTTTCAGGAAATCGCCAACATGCATCCTAATGACCTGACCAGACAATCCGAATTGCGGGCCGCGACCGCCTTTTCGACAATGCATAAATCCAACTGGGAGAAAGAAGGCTCCATACAGGAAAAAGTTCTGGATGAAGACGCCGTTGCCGAACAACTCGCTGAAGGCACTATTCATGATGACGGCCAGGCAAGAATGCTCGTTCAAAAATATACAAAGGAACTGGAAGAAAAAGAATCTACAGACATTCGCCGTAAACTGGCTGAAGCTTATTCCATGCTTAATCAATTCGACAACGCGATAGAACAATTCACTATTATCCAGAAAAATATCGGTGCTATGGACCCGGCTGTTGATAAATTAATAGAAACCGCATATCTGGCCAAAATCGACGCCAACATAAAAGAACTCACTGATAATCCGGATCAGTACGACGCGCCGGAAACTCAAATCACGGACTTGAAACAACACCGTGCCCAATACCGCTTAGGACGTGCATTAAAGCGTGTTGAAACCTATCCGAACGATACACAGTTACGTTACAGCCTGGCTCTGGTGTATTTTGAAGCTGATGATTTTGATAATGCGCTCGAAGAATTCCAGAAAGCGCGTCGTAATCCTCAACGCAAACGCTCCTGTATCATTCACATCGGACGCTGCTTTGAAAATAAAAAGCAATTTGATATGGCTGTTGATCAGTTTAGCGAAGTTCTCGCGGAAATGACGAGTATGTCCGATGAAAAAATGGAAGTTCTTTATTATCTGGGCATTGCGTATGAAGCGCTCGAACAAAACGACAAAGCTCTGGAATGTTTTAAAGACATTTATCAAAACAATATTAATTATAAAGATGTTGCAGAACGAATAAAAAAACATTACAAATAAATATTTGTAATTTTTCAATCCATAGAGTATAGTATGGGCTTAAAATAATTTTGCTGTCCTGCGAGTAAAGTAATGCACAATGGGATGGAAAAGGAGCTTAAATGGCTGACAATACAAATAAAACTGATACTGGCAGCATTTCTAAAATGGATGATACCAGGACCCGTAAAACCTTAAAGCTTAAACCGGTGAAGAAAAGCGGCTCAAACGCAGCCGTCGATCCCCTGACCCAGAGAAATACCGAAACAGGCCCTCTTGGCGTGATGGCCGATACCCGCACTCGCAAAACCGTTAAGCTCAGGCCTCAAGGCGGCTTGAGTATCGAAGATGTCGAGAAAGCCGATCTAGCCCCGGTCGTCGATCCTCTGACCAAGAGAAATACCGAAACAGGCCCTCTCGGCCCAATGGTCGATACCCGCACTCGCAAAACCGTTAAACTTAAATCATTAAGACCCAAGCCTCCTGTAGAAATAGATATTGCTTCAGCTACTCCGCCGGCAGATGGCGAAGGCGGGATGCTGAAAGAAACCCATACCCGCAAAACCCTTAAACTTAAAGTGGTGAAACCCGGGGCGGAAAAACCCGCTGTTTCAATGGATTCCGCTGCTGTCGCGACTCCGGGAGCAGATGGCAAAAGCGGGATGCTGAAAGAAACCCACACTCGCAAAACCCTTAAACTTAAAGCGGTGAAACCCGCTGTTTCAATGGATTCCGCTACTGCCGCGACTCCGGGAGCAGATGGCAAAAGCGGGATGCTGAAAGAAACCCACACTCGCAAAACCCTTAAGCTTAAAGCAGTGAGACCCGGGGCGGAAAAACTCGCTGTGGCAGATGCTGAAAGTACTTCAAAAGATGCGCAAGAAACCCATACCCGCAAAACCCTCAAACTGAGTGCTTCCGGGAAAGCTGCCGGTTTGTCTGCTGAAGATTTGACCAAACCCGGAGAAGCTGAAAGCACCGATGATGATACTATTAAAATTCAGCGTCCCAAACAGAAACCCGGCGCGATGCCAATGCCTTCCCTGGGAGTTACCGTAGCAGCGAAAACGGTTAATAACAAAGACACGGTAAAATTACGTCCGCCTGCGGCTGGAGAAGCCCCGGCTGGAGAAGAAGTGTCACAAGCTTCAAAAGATACAATCAAACTTTCTCCACATCCGGTCCCGGAAGGAGAAGTTTCGGAAGACAAAAAAGATGATGCTCCTACTGTGAATTTGAAAGTCAACGCGAAGAAGGGCAAAAATTCCAAGTTGACTATCGGCAAAACTCCGCCGCCAAAGACGCCAGTTCCAAAAACTCCAGTTCCAGCCACAGTTGAAGGCAAATTTGAAGAATCAAAACCGGGTAGCGGTGGATTGAAGTTAAAAGAAATGGCGCCGATAGCGGAAGCTCCTCGGGCTAAAACCGATAAAGATGTAATAAAAGAGAAAAAAAAGGCCATGAAAGGCGGCAGGACACAAGCATCAGGATTTTACACGCTGCTTGCCGTTCTCACTATTGTTTTGGTGGCTTTCTGCGCTTTAGTAACCGCCACGCAGTATTTTAACCTTTGGGATTTGGAAACTATAGGCGGCCAGAAAATTGAAATACCTTATTTGAATGAATTGATGAAATAAACAAACTTTAGCAGGAAAGATTGTTTTTATGCAATCTTTCCTTTTTTGTCAGGAGATTGATGCAGAGAAGAATTAAAGGCCTTATATTTGATATGGATGGTACGCTGACGGTACCGCTCATTGATTTTCGAAAAATCAGACGCGAACTGGGTGCCCCTGACGGGGAGGATTTAGCTGAACTTATAAATTCATGGCCGGAATCCCGACGCACTCATGCCTGGAAAGTAATCGAAAAATATGAACTTTATGCTATCGAAAACAACCGTCTCCAGACAGGGGTTGAACATGCGCTGAAGCGTTTTGCGCAAGCCGGTATATGCCTGGCGATAATCACCAGGAATACAGCCCGCAGTACTGATGCTTTACTGGAAAAACTACCGGTTAAGTTCGATCCGGTACTGACGCGCGAATTTCCGCACATCAAACCTGCTCCGGAACCGGTGCGGCACATTCTTGATTGTTGGCAGATTGAAGCGCGGGAATGCCTTATGATTGGTGATTATATTCACGACATCCAGGCCGCGAATGCCGCTGGCGCAATATCCTGTTATTTTAAAAATTCCGCCGGGAAACATTGGGACGAAGATGCGGATTTCACGGTCAGCTCATATCAGGAATTGGAAAATCTGGTTTTTAATCAAAGCTAAAGCCGTTTAGCTTCAAACAAAGCATTTTACAAGTTTGCTTTTATTATTTTTACGACTAGATTTATATATATTAAAACGTAGAGGTACATAAATATGAGAAAACTCTTTGGAACGGACGGCATCAGAGGCAAAGCTAACCATTATCCGATTACCGCCGAGCTGGCTCTTCTGCTTGGCAAAGCAACTGCATATACTTTTGGTGCGTCCGGCCTGGGATTGCGTAAAGCCATACTTGGCAAAGACACCCGCCTGTCCGGTTATATGCTTGAAAACGCTATTACCAGCGGCATGCTCAGTATGGGAATGGATGTTATGTCAATTGGCCCGATGCCCACTCCCGCGATAGCGCACTTGACAAAATCAATGGGCGCGTCTTGTGGCATTATGATTACCGCGTCCCACAATCCGGCCGAAGATAACGGAATTAAAATTTTTGGACATGACGGCTTCAAGCTGCCGGATGACACGGAATTGGAAATCGAAAAACACATTTTGGGCGGTGAGCCGGATTCGGGTTTTGTTCCACACTCGCAAATCGGCAAAGCTTACCGCATTGACGATGCGCGCGGACGTTACATCGAATTCGCAAAAGGTTCAATCAACAACCATAGTTTAAAGGGTTTAAAAATAGTTCTCGATTGCGCGAATGGCGCGGCTTACTCAATAGCGCCTTTGATTTTCCAGGAATTGGGCGCGGAAGTCATTGTTACCGCGGCAGCTCCGGACGGACACAATATCAATGACGGCTGCGGCGCGACGCATTCGGAACACGCTGCCGCGCTGGTCAGGCGGCACCACGCCGATTTAAGTATTTCGCTGGACGGCGATGCTGACCGGGTGATTTTCTGCGATGCCGGCGGCAGGGAGGTGAACGGGGACCGTATTATCGGCATGGTCGCGCTGGATTTCAAACAGCGCGGACGCTTGTCCGGAAATACTGTTGTGGTTACCAGTATGAGTAATTTAGGCTTGGTCAAAGCAATGGAAAAAGCCGGAATTGACGTAATTAAAACCGGCGTTGGCGACCGTTACGTTATTGAGGAAATGCGCAAAAACGGTTTTAACCTCGGCGGTGAACAGTCCGGCCATATTATTTTCATGGACTACGCAAGCACCGGCGACGGCATTATCACCTCCCTGCACGTGCTCAGGCAAATGATTAAAAACGGTAAATCTTTAGCTGAATCAGCTGACTTTATGGATGTTTATCCGCAGCGTCTGGAAGGCATCGCGGTACAGGAAAAAATTCCGGTCGAACAAGTCAAGGCTTTGCGTGACGCGATCCGGGATTGTGAAAAAGCTTTAGACGGTTCCGGGCGTACAGTGGTGCGTTATTCCGGTACCGAAAATAAGATCCGCATCCTCGTCGAGGCGGAAAAACAAAAAGATGTTGATTTCTGGATGGCCAAACTTTGTGATATAGCCAAACGCGAACTGACTTAGTTTCAATCGTTATTTATTGAGGGGCGCTTCGCCCCTCAAACTCCCCCCGCGCCTTATGCAGGCGGCAGCAGGCGCAAGCGCCTGCACCATTTATTTTTTGCTTTTTCTGCTCGTGCTCCGCCCGCTTGAATAAGCAAAAGATATGCATGAAAAAACTACTTTCGGGATTTTTTTATTATAATAACTTGATTTTGTATTTTAGATGATGTATTTTTATATTAGAGAGCAGGTCAATCTCTGAATGTTAAGGCATCGGAACTGCGAAGTTCTATATTTAGTATTTGCTGAGTAGTACCTGTTCTCTTTTTTCGCGTAGTGTCGCCTTACTCCTGTTCCAGGAATAACTCAAGGATTAACATACTCCATAATGGATAAGAGTGGTCGGCTTTGCCGGAAGAATGTTCGGCAATTAATTTTTCAAGCACCGGTTTGCGGAAAAAATCATCTTTTATCAATTTCCCCTCAAGTAAATGTTCCCGCAATTGCTCACGCCATGCTCCCCTGAGCCATGTACCCAGCGGCACGCCGAAACCTTTCTTGCGGCGTTTTATCACTTCCGGCGGAATTAAATCCTCGAAAGCTTGTTTTAAAATATGTTTACGTGAAATTCTACGCTGTTTGTATCTCAATGGTAAAGACACCGCGAACTCGACCACTTCGTGATCCAGGAAAGGACTGCGCACTTCCAGTGAACACGCCATGGAGGCAATATCGACTTTCGTTAAAATATCCCCGGGCAGATAAGAGTTTAAATCCGTTTCCATAATTTTTTCAACCCGGTGCGCCGCGCTCGTATTATTGTGAACGGAAGCAATGACCTCGGCGGTCGGACAAAAATTAAAATCCGCGAAACGCTCGCCGTAAAGCGTTTTTTTCAATATTTCATTAAAATGGCTGATGATATTAATGTAGCGCTCGTCCGCGACTGACGCGGCGGAACGTAAAGTCCGCTGTAAACGCCCGACAAGGGAACGGTTATCTTTACTGGGAATCAACTTCGACGGTAAACCAAAGAAAAACTTGCGCAAAATCAGGGGCATAATATCGGAATATTTGCTGTAACGCATGACCAGATAACGTTCGTAACCGGCAAAAAGTTCATCCGCGCCATCCCCGCTTAAAGCTACGGTTACGTGCTGGCGGGTGAATTCACTCAGGAAATATGTCGGCAGTATTGACGCGTCGCTGAAAGGTTCGCCGCAATGGCGGACTAATTTTTTCAAAATAGAAAAATCCTGCGGATCAATCACTTTTACATGATATTCGAGCGGGAATTTGGAATTATAATTGAAAGACTCAGCAACTATTTCAGCGTAGGCGCGCTCATCGTAGCGGGCTTCGTTAAAACCAATGGTAAAAGCTTTTACCGGATGATCGCACAACTCCATCATGATGCCGGTAACAATACTGGAATCCAGACCGCCGGATAAAAACGCTCCATAGGGCACATCGGACATTAAACGGCGTTTGACTGCTCTTGTCAGCAGTTCACGAAGCTGCATCTGGGCGTTGCTGAAGGACAATTTAGTTGTTTTAACCGCAGGTGAAAAATCCACCTGCCAGTAAGCTTCCAGTTTCACGTGCCCGGTGTTAATATCAAATTCCATTATATGCGCCGGCGGCAATTTGAATACCTTCCGGTAAATAGTGGAAGGACAGGGAATGTATTGCAATGAAAGATAATCATGAATGCTTTGATAATTATATTCCCGCGGCAGGTCGGGATGTTGTTTCAATCCTCTGAGTTCACTGCAGAATAACAATTGTTTTCCGTTGTGATAGTAAAACAGGGGTTTTTGTCCCATACGGTCCCGCGCCAGCAAAAGTTTTCCCTGGCGGATATCATAAATGCAGAACGCGAACATGCCGTTAAGTCTGCTTACACAATCCTTGCCGTATTTATTGTAAAGCTGAATGATTACTTCAGTATCACAGCGAGTGTTGAATTTATAGCCGCCCGATTCGAGTTGAGATCGCAATTCATCGTGATTATATATTTCGCCGTTAAAAACAATTGCGATGGATTTGTCCGCGTTAAATAGAGGCTGGTGTCCGTTGGCAAGGTCAATAATTGAAAGACGGCGATGTCCAAGCGCGACATTTTCATCAATCAGGTAACCTGAATCATCCGGGCCGCGATACGAAATCGCATCAGTCATTTTATGAATTAATTCTTCAACCCCATTGTCCGAATTATTGATAATTCCAGCAATACCACACATAAATTTCAGGTCTCCAAAATTTTAAAAACTTAGAATTTAGGATATACTAAATACAACAAATTAGAATCTATCATGCTTTCAGGATAAATTCAAGGAAGAGTGGACATATTGTCAAGTCCGTGGAAATACTCAGCTATTTTTGCTGGCCGTTGGCAAAGTAATCGAGCAAATACTGCGGCAATTCAGGAATATCCTGCGGAGTGTTGCCGTTACGCATGGATTTGTGTCCCAGGACTCCGGTCGCCACTGAATTACGCGCCGCGACAGGTGAAGTATTGGTTTTAATGCCTTCTTTGACGAATTTGATGAATGTAGAGACAATCGCGGGGTCAGAGCCGCCGTGTGAGCCTTCAAGTGGTTTTAATTTATAGACAATATCCGGAGTCGCGCGCGGGCCGCGTTGAGTCCATACCTGGACTTCACAATTACCGTAATCACCAATGTTTTCAACACGCCCGCGGGTGCCAATAAAAGTGTAATTACGTTCCGCATCCGGTGTGTAATGGCATTGCATATAGGACATTTGAACGCCGTTATCCAACTGCATCATAATCATGTTGTTATCTTCAACATCAATAATTGGCGACAGTCCGGTTTGTTCCCGGGGCGGCCAGTTGGCTTCGTCCCAGCCGGTGTCGCCCGGGTTCTTTTCGGAGCGGCGTTCGCATTTATCATAAACGGATAATTTACCCATACCGACCACGCGTTGAGTATAAGCGCCGCAGAGCCAATGCATGACATCAATATCATGTGCGCCTTTCTGCAGCAATAAACCTGTACTGTAACGTTGTTCAGAATGCCAGTCTTTGAAATACGCGTCGCCGCCATAGGAAACAAAATGACGACACCAGGCAGTTTGAATATCACCTATTATACCTGAATCAATAACTTCCTTCATTTTCAGAACAACCGGAAAATGACGCATGTTGTGTCCTAAATATAATTTGGAACCGGTCCGGTAAGCTGTTTCCAGCAAACGGTCACAGCCTTCAATAGTAATCGCCATCGGTTTTTCAAGGTAAACAGCTTTACCCGCTTCAAGTGCCGCGACAGCTTGTTCTTCATGCAAAAAATCGGGAGAAGTCACAAATACCGCGTCGATATCGTCGCGCTCAAGCAATTTACGGTAATCATCAGTTACAAAAACGTCATCGCCGACTTTTTCCTTGAATTTTTCAAGAGCTTCCGGTTTAATATCGGCTCCGGCAACGAGTTTTGAACCTTCGCCGGGTTTATGGGCGCTGAGTGCTAATGCTCCGCGCCCCCCAGCTCCGATAACAGCAATTCTGAGGTCTTTCATTTTTTTTACCTTTAATTTTTAAACAGAGTGGAAAATACTTACAATGAACTATATTATTATATTATAGTGTCAATTTCAATAAAAACGAGCGTAAAATAATATAAAAAATAAAACAATAGATGTAAAATTTTGATATATCCGGAAATAACATTTGAATTATTAGTAGCGTCTGAATCCATATCATACAACTCCTCGGTGCAGTATCGTGATAATCAGGGAGACTTATATTTATTCGAGTTTGTGCTGAAAGAACAGGGTTTTTTAGAGATAGAATCCCGGCGTTATGATTGTGTAACTGATAGTTATTTCATGATTCCGCCGAATACAGATAATAAATATTGGTCAGCTCCCGGCCTTACGCAGGAAAAAATTTTCTTCGTCTGCCGCGGTTCGCTGGTCAAATCCCTCCTGGAAATTTACGGACTCGAAAAATCATATGTTGTGGCAAATGCCCGTTCGCTGGCTAAATATTTTTATAATATGCTGATTTTAACGAAGCAGTACGGCATGCGGAAAGACCGGGAAGCGGCATTAATTTTCCATAAATTTATACAAGCCGCGCATTTAATTATTTATAAAGACGACGAACCGTCTTTGCCGCCAATGGTTCAAAAACTACACAAGCTTCTGGATGCGCATCTTGAAAAGAAAATAGATTTTGCCCGTATCAGTAAAGAGATAGCTTATTCTCAAGCTTACACAGTTCGTCTATTCAAAAAGCACATGGGGGTAACTCCGCACGAATATATTTTGCGTCGCCGCCTGGAAACCGCGCAATTGCTGCTCAAACACAGTACCTTAAGCATCAAAGAAATCGCCGGGCGTTTAATGTTTTCGGATCAATATTATTTTTCCAATTACTTCAAAAAACGCTTAGGCGTATCTCCAAGTCAATTCAGAAAACCGGAAACATCATCTTCGATATAACGAGAGAAAAAATAAAAACTATATAGACGCTTTCGCCAAAAGAAATAATATCGGTGTCGTCAATATGGGTATTTAACTGGTTCTTCTGCACTTTGTGACACAGATTTCTAGCCAGAACCTTTCGCCATCAAGTTCCAATCCGGCATAACCGGTCGCAAGCTCCCTTTTTGTTTATAACTTGACTGCTTCAAGAACCTGTCTTGAGAAGTTATTTGAACTT
>VAOY01028454.1_pt1 | contig 12363 bp, 12 predicted proteins | sample 3393881 | NCBI WGS metagenome assembly VAOY01 (sample SAMN08290430, study PRJNA428436) | hydrothermal vent metagenome | isolation source: Deep-sea hydrothermal vent chimney | place: Indian Ocean: Southwest Indian Ridge
ACCTGCTCACTGTTTCTTGCACTATCAGGTATTGGTTGCTTTTGCATATTTATGACAGGGACTCGCAAGTCCTGTCCTCTCTTGCCAGAGAGTAGGTCCTCTTCGGAGCTGTTATTGGCCAGTACTGTGCGGGGCACACTGAGAGTTTCCTCTCTGTTTAATGCCTCACTTACAGAGCAGGGGACTTGAGGAGCATCCCCTGATGTGTTCTTGAACTCTACCAATAACTTCTGCATCTTACAATGCCTCCTAATTAACCTGTTACCCTTATCCCTCACAGGACAAGCCATCCGTTTTAACGGGTGGTGATTAATACTCTCACCTTAATTGGGATGTTGACTTTTAATAGCTGGCTAACGAGAGAAAAGTTCTCAAACTTCCTGTGCATAAATCTCTCCTTCTGATTCAATAGTCTTTTTGACAGCTTCACCCAGTTCGGTTTTCTTGCCTATTTTTATCTCTCCTTTTCTTGAGATTGTGGCTGTGAAGAAATATTTATCATTCCCATATACTTTGACCATCTTTCCAGCATGGGCCTTGTTGAAGACAAGAGTTAAATAATTTTTAGTTTCCCCTATCTCGACATCCAGTCTGTCTTTTGTTTCATCTTTCTTGGAAATTTTGTTAAGATTTCTGACATCTATTCTTATTCCAAGCTTTTTCTCCAGCAGATCTATATTTTTTCCTTTTCTACCTATTATCTTGGGAAGGTAGCGCTCTTCCACCCAGAGAATACATGTGTTTCCTTTAAACTCAGCCTCAAATTCTGCTTTTGGCAGACTTTTCTTTATCTCCTGAATTACCTTTTCTCTGGCAAGCTTCTCAACAGGTGTTGTTGTTTTCTGTTCCAGTTCGGTTACAGGCATAACAACAGTTTCCTCCCCGAAGGTATATATCTCGTATTCAGTGTTATCGCTCTCAAAGTTTTTAACTTCAATCATAGGTCTGGCTAAATCAGCCTCAATCATTCCGGATGGTACCTTCACACTGAGCTTTACCTTATAAACTGTGTTCACCTGACCATCTTTTATGAATATTATTGTGTCTGCAATCTGGGGAATCATTCCAAGCTCTACCCTGCCTATCATTCTCTGCACAGCGTCTATAGCTTTTGTGGCATGTGTAACTCCCACCATTCCCACACCAGCAAGGCGCATATCAGCAAAAATCCTGAAGTCACGGGTTTTACGAACTTCATCATATATTGTATAATCTGGTCTTACAAGAAGGAGTATATCTGCTGTCTTCTCCATGTCTCCTTCAAGAGGAGCATACTGGGTTATTTCATCGCTCACAATTAAATCTCGTGGTGATTCCATTGTCTTGACTATTTTTCCCTGTTCTCTGTAGAACTCGGCAAGAGCCTGAGAGAAGGTACTCTTTCCTGCACCTGGAGGTCCAGCCACAAGAACACCTTCGGCTCTGGAGCGAAGCCTCTCTATAAGTTCCTGACTCAGACTGTAGTCTTCCAGAGTCACCTCTGCAACTGCTGTTACTGCAGTTATTTCATATCCGTCGCTGAAGGGAGGCCTTGCAATTGCTATTCTAATCTGCCTCAACTGAACGACAGTTGCACCCTGTCTTTCAATCTCAATAAAACTATCACTATCCTGCTTTGCAAACTCTATTATCTCCCTTGCCATGGTTGAGATATCTCTATATGTCATGGGAGTTTCGCTTATTTTCACAAGCTTGAAATCCCCTGGCTTGCCTCTCTTGGCAAGGGGTACAACTTTTTCCTTGAGATGAACACTCATTGTGTTCTCGTCAAAGTAGTCATAAATTCTTGGTATTCTACTTTCTTCCAGAATGGGTCTGAGCAGAATAACATCAATACCTTTAGCCTTTGCTATGGAAGCCTGAACTTTATCACCGGTTACAAGAATGCCATTGACTTCCGGAGCAGATTCCCTTATAATAGCATCGATATCATGGAGTTCATCTGTTTCTGGTCTCCTGCCAAAAAATTCGATATCAACAAGCCCCTCAGAACACATCTTTCTGAGCTTCTTCAGCTCCTCCAGGCCCGTAAAGCCGGAGGCTCTCCCCTGATTTGCCATGTGCTCTATCTCAGCTAAAGCAGCCTCAGGTATTAACAATCTGGGACTCTCGTACTCGCCACTTTCAACAAGCCATGATAGCCTGCCATCTACAATTATAGAAGTATCAGGTACTATTATTGTCATTTTTATCACCATAGACTCTTTGAGCATCAAAAATTCTTTCACCTGTCACTTTAACCTTCCCGTTTTCATAGGCTCTGAAGAAACAGGAGTAATATCCCTCATGGCAGGCAGCTCTTTTCTGTTCCACTTTAAAGAGAAGAGCATCACCGTCACAGTCTATTTTAACCTCTTTAACCTTCTGAAAGTTGCCAGAGGTTTCTCCTTTAATCCATATTTTTTTTCTTGATGTTGAGAAATAAGTCATTTTTTCTGTTTCAAGTGTTTTTTCAAGGGCATTTCTGTTCATGAAGGCCACCATGAGAACTTCCAGAGTTCTGTAATCCTGAACGACTGCAATAGCCAGAGCTTCACCCGCAATATTAACTCTGAATTTAACTCTGTCTATAAATTCATTCATAACTAAATTTTGGCTCTGGAGAATAAAAACCTTTGGTAACGGTAAGCTTATTCAAAAAATCTTACTCTGGGGAAGCTTCGGGCTGAGGTCGAAAGTTTATTTAAAAACTGAGGTGCGATTATGAGTAAAGGTACACCATCGATGGGCAAGAGAAACAAGAGACTTCATATCCGCTGCAGGAGATGCGGTAGGAATTCATTCCATGCGAAAAAGAAAGTATGTGCAGCCTGTGGTTTCGGAAATAGCAAGAGAATAAGGAGATTTGCCTGGCAGAATAAAAAAGTTAATAAACAGAGGCTTGTATAGTAGAGGTATATTTTTGAAAGATAAATGTGGTGTAGTAGGGATATGCTTTAAGGATAATCTTAAGAAAGCTTCTTACTCTATATACTATTCCTTATTATCTCTTCAACACCGTGGTCAGGAGTCAACTGGCATAGTAACACGAAAAAAGAGTGATTTTTTTTATGAGAAAGGCATGGGTCTTGTGAATGAAATATTCACTTTTGATTCTCTTGATTCTCTTGATGGGAATGCAGGTATAGGGCATGTGCGGTACTCAACCATGGGAGCATCACAAATAGAGAATGCTCAGCCTTTTGTTGTCCGTCATTCCAGCGGTACTCTTGCTATAGGTCATAATGGCAATATTGTGAATGCTGAAGAACTCAGGCATGCACTTAAGGCCAGTGGCTCGATTTTTGTCTCAACAAGCGATACAGAGATTATTGCCCATCTTATAATCAGAGAGCATCTCAAGGGGAAGGATTTTGTTGAGAGTATTGCTGAGGTTATGAAGAAACTTGTGGGTTCTTACTCTCTTGTTATTCTTACTGACGATGCAATCTATGCAGTGAGGGACCCTCTCGGAATAAGACCTCTTGTACTTGGCAATCTTGATGGGAAGGGCTATATTGTTGCTTCTGAGACTGTCGCTCTGGATGTGGTTGGGGCCAGGTATGTGAAGAATATCAAGCCAGGTGAAATTCTTGAAATAAATAGTCATTGCAGTTTGAATTCTCACAGGGTTATAAAACTTCCGAGAAAGGCTTATTGCATGTTTGAGTATGTTTATTTTGCAAGGCCTGATTCGGTTCTCAATGATGTTCCTGTTTACAAAGTCAGAGAGAAGATAGGCGAGTTTATTGGTTTGAATGATGATATTGAGGCTGATGTTGTATCACCTATTCCCGACTCTGCCATACCATCTGCTCTGGGCTACTCCAGAGCTTCAAAAATACCTTACAGAGAAACGCTTATAAGAAATCGTTATGTCGGAAGAACTTTTATTCTGCCTGAGCAGAAGGCAAGGGAGCTTGCTGTCAAGCTCAAGCTGAATCCTATTGCGGGGGAGGTAAAGGGGAAGAAGATTGTTCTCTTTGACGATAGTATAGTCAGAGGGACAACTTCAAGCAGGATTATAAAACTTCTGAAGGGAGCTGGAGCAAAGGAAGTTCATATGCGTGTTGGCTGCCCGCCCATAAAATCAAGATGCAATCTTGGTATAAATATGCCCACCAATGAGGAGTTAATAGCCAACAATAAGACAGTTGAGGAGATAAGAGAAGAGATAGGTGCAGATTCTCTCAGTTATCTTTCTATTGAAAATCTTATTGAAGCTATTGGTATGGAGGATAGCAATCTCTGTACAGGGTGCCTGACAGGTAAATATCCGATTGATATTTCCAAGTATGAACAGGTAAAGCTTCCGGTATATCTGAAAAAATAACTATTACCCTTTCATTCAATAAATTCAGGCTCAGAATATCTATCAATAATCCCTGCCTCATAGCCTTTCTTCAGCAGAAGCTTCACAGCAGTCTTTCCATTTTCTCCGTAGTCTATAGTGTAGTTGTTGACATACATCCTTACAAACTTTTTATTCTTCTCTGAATCAAGCCCTCTCCCAAATTGAAGGGCATATTTCAGGGCTTCTTCCTCATTTTCCATAGCATACTCAATACTTTTTTTCAGATAACCTGAGACTTCACTTATTACTTTTCCTCCCAGACTGCGTTTTATAACATTTCCACCAAGAGGAAGAGGCAATGAAGTTTCTTCATACCACCACTCGCCAAGGTCCACAATCTTTTTCAGACCCATACCTTCAAATGTTACCTGTCCTTCGTGGATTATCAAGCCACAATCTACCTTCCCCGAAGAAACAGCCTCTATAATCTCATCAAATCTCATTATTACCTCTTCAAAATTATTCTCGTAGAGCTTTAAAGCTAAATAGGCAGATGTAAGCTTCCCCGGTACAGCTATTCTCTTACCACTGAGGCTGTCAAGTTTCTTATTTGCAATAACAATGGGGCCATATTTAAAGCCCATACTTGCTCCCGTATTCAAGAGGGCATATTTGTCAGAAATATATGGGTAGGCATGTATTGATATTGCAGTAACCTCATAGTTTTCTTTCATAGCTTCTCTATTGAGAGTTTCAATATCTCCAAGGATATCCTCAAACTCATAGTTAGGCGTGGGAAACTTCTTCATCTTGAGAGCATAGAACATGAATGCATCATCTGGGTCCGGAGAATGCGCAACTTTAATAAGCATGTTTTCACCTTTTTATGTTTTACTCTAAGGCTCTTATAATATTTTCTACTTCTTTAAATTTTTCTGATTTGTTGAAAGGAGAGCCGAGAATTATCTGGTCAATGCCAAGCTTCTCAATCTCTTTAATCTTTTTAAAAACTTCTTCATAGGTTCCTGAAAGGGTAAAGTTTTCAAGAAGAAAATCTTTATGCTCTTTAAGAGCTTTGAAATTATTTCTTATAACTTTTTTTCTTACCTCAAAGGCCTCCTCATATATTCCATGTTCTTCAAGGAAGGTCTGGTTGGCACCTGCTGCCACAACACCTGCTGCATAGAGCAGTTCACTCTCATTTTTACTGTCAGGTAAAAGTAGTGCAGGTGCTATGGCAACAGTATAAACTCTATTCTTTCTGTGTTTTAAAGCCCACTTTAAATATTCTGGATTGATATAGTTGAGTATTATGCCTTCTGCCCTGACACTTGCAAGCTCTATCAATTTCGGACCAGAAGCTCCTATGTATACAGGTACGGTTCCCTTTATTTTTGAAATACAGTACTCCAGCCTTTTCATTACAGGCTTTGTCGCTATACACTCAACTCTGAGACCGTGAACATCGCCGGGTGCAATTCCTGCTATGAAGCGCTCTCCATATATTTCCTTAAGTGTAAGAAAGGCTTTGGTTATATGAAAACACCTGTTTCCAAGGGCTGATATTATTCCTGTGCCCATGGTTACCTTATATGTGGCTGATGTTAGAGCGGTAAGAATAGGAAAAGGATGGATTAGTGCTCTGCTCTCACCCACCCAGATATGGCTAAAACCCAGCTTCTCGGCTTCGGCTGCTCTTCTCTCTGCTTTCTCTATTTCAAGGTCGCCATTGAAATTAATGCCGAAGTCCATTTTACCACCCTGAAAGATTAATATCTCCGGTTATAGGAGAGATTACAAACTCCTGAAACCCCTCTTTTGCAAGATATTCGAAATCGTCTTTAATATCAGCAATATTCCCGGTAATACAGTATTCGTCTAAAGCCTTTCTGCTCACCAGTTTTGAAGCCTTATCATAACTGCTCTTCTCCAGAGCTTTTCTTATTTTTATAGCCTCTTCAGCCAGACCTGTGCTTTTCAGTATGTATTCTGGAGTGCTAACCAGCATTGTGGCAACAATTACTCTTGCCCTTTTACTGTTCTCAAAAGCCACAGGATTCCACAGTACTTTTTTTATCTCATCAAAACGTTTACCATGCGTTTCTGCTGATTTTCTCACAATTTTAAGAGCCTCTTTAAGATAACTTCTCGGTGCAGAAAATATAACTCCATCTGCAACCTCGCCGGCAAGGGCAAGGAGTTCTCTTCCTCTCACCCCAAAATAAATTTCGGGAACTTTCACACCTTTTATTCTTAAACTATACCCTCTGAGGCAGGCTTTTCTTCCTTCATAACTTACTTTCTCACCTCTGAAAATAACTCTTATAACCTCGGCAGTTTCCCTGAGCACTTCGCTGGCTTTATCCGGTGCCTCTCCTGTGAGCGTCTCAACTTCTGTTACGCCTCCTGCACCTATACCCAAGGTAAATTTATTGTTAGTTATGAGCTGAAGCCCTGCCGAGCCACTGGCTATCAAAACAAGGCTTCTCACATATGGGCTGAGTATACCAGAAGCTACTGGAAGCCTGGACTCGTTTGCAAAAATAGAAAGGTATGTGAATATCTCCCTTGATAGTATATCTTCACCCACAAAAGCCCTTGAAAAATCCTTTTCTTCAGCTATTCTTAGCAGTTTTATTGAATGTTTCAGGGGCATGCCTGTTGTAACTCCAAGAGAGAACTCCATAGATGTTCTTAAAGCTCTATCGTTATAAAATTGAAATATATATACAGTTTCTGGCTTTTATTTGTCAGCCACACCTATCAGAAGGTATGCAAGGTCTATTATCTTTTTAGCAGCTGTGGTATGAGGATACTTCAAAATCAGAGGCTCTCCCATAGCCAGAGAAGTTTCAACCTTTTCTTCATAGGGTATCTCCTCAAGAACTTTTGAATTGAGAGCAAACTCTATATTTTGATTTGTGAGATACTTCTTTTGTGCTGTATTGTTTACAACAACACCAAGAATTTTACTACCAAGCTTCTTTGATATATTTTTGGCACGCATACCATCCACAACACTGAGGATATTGGGTGTTACAACAACAAGAGCATTTTCCTGAGACTGGAAGGGTGCAAGAATCGTGTCGCAGCCTGAAGGGGAATCAATCACTATCACATCATATTCATCAACAAGCTTTTTAATCATATCATTGAATTTTTCTGGATTTATATCACTCAAAGATTGAAATTCAACATTTCCATAAATTACATCAATACCTTCATATTTTGATATAATCTCATCCAATTCCTTCTTTCCAGCCAGATAATGATGAATTGTAGCTTCAGAAGAATCAACATTCATAGCCAGTCCCACATTGGGCTGCTCAATATTTCCATCAATTAAAAGGACTTTTTTTCCCAGAGTTGCTATAGCAAAGGCGAGATTTACAGAAATAAAGGTTCTTCCTACACCTCCCTTCCTTGAGATTATAGTCAAACTCGTTCCCATATCAAACATCTTCTTCATGAATATATATTAAATTTTCCTTTGTATCCGTAAATTAATTTGAGTATTATCTGAATTCTATTTTCTGTTCTGTAATAACTGTACTCCCTCTGGGTATGTCTCTATAAACTATCACCCCAGGCCCTATTTTTGAGCCTGAGCCTATCTTTCTTCCAGAGTTTATCATAACATTCAGGCCAAGTTTAACATTATCTCCAATTATAGCTCCGAATTTTCTTCTGCCAGTATCTACGAGTTTTCCCTTAATGTATACTTTGACATTTGAGTTATCAAGCCTTAGATTTCCTATTTTGGCACCTGCTCCGAAGTTACAATCCCTTCCGACAATACTGTCGCCAAGGTAGCTCAGGTGTGGCACATTGCTTTTATCCATGATAATTGTATTTTTTATTTCTGTACTCATACCTATTCTGCACCTTTTTCCTACCGTTGCAAAACTCCTCAGGTACGTATTTGGACCAACAGAACTTTCCTCGCCAATATAAACAGGCCCTTCAATGTAGCTACCAGATTTTATTACAGCCCCTTCTTCGAGGATAAGTTTTCCATTAATTGTAACATTTTCTTCCACTCTGCCTGTAATTTTTCCCTCAGACTTATCAAGAAGCTCTGCATTGGCCTCAAGATAACTCCAAGGTGAACCAATGTCAAAAAAATTCTCAATCTCAACTGCTGTAACATCAGCGCTCTCCATCAGAATTTTTATACTGTCGGTTATTTCATATTCACCTCTCTGTGAAAGTCCTGTTTTCTCTATTGCACTGTAAATTTCGGTTGAGAAGGCATAAATACCTGTGCTTATCAGGTTGCTTTCTGGCTTTTCAGGCTTTTCCTGCAGGTTCTTCACAATATTTTTGTCAACCTCAACCACGCCATAAAATTCAGGGTTTTTTGATAATTTCACTGCTATTGTGGCATTGCCTGAGTGAGCTTTCATTATTTTTTTAATATCACTGCTCAAAACAAGAGTATCGCCATTGAGAACAAGAAAGTCTTCAGTGAAGTTGCTTTTTGCAATTGCATGTGCAGTGCCAAGAAGTTCTTTCTGTTCAAGATAGGTTATTTCAAGTCCAATTGCAGAGCCGTTGCCAAAATAACTTTTTATGTCATCCCCACAGTAACCAACAAGAATAGAAACTTCTCTGATGCCGGCCCTTTTAACTTCTATGAGAAGGTGCTCGAGTAAAGGTTTACCGACAAGAGGGAGCATCACCTTCGGTTGAGTTTCAGTAAGAGGTTCAAGTCTTTTTCCCTGTCCGGCTGCAAGAATTAAAGCCTTCATGTCTATGCCCCGAACTTATGGCTTTTGTTTATTAAATCCAGAATGATGGGCATTATATCCTTTGCCCTTATTCTACCTAGTCCACCCAGTGTGGTGCTCCTCTCGTCAAATCTCTCAACGCTGTCACTTCTAACCTCTGGCCCGGCTATGAGCACAGGTACAGTATCGCCCGTATGTTCTCCAACACTGCAGGGTGTTGAATGGTCTGGGAGAACAACAAGATAGTTCTCCCTGACAAATTCCAGAAGTCTATCCATAGACCTGTCAAGCTTTTCAATAACTCTAATCTTTTCCTCAGGTTTATTATCATGCCCAGCCTCATCTGCTTCTTTGATATTTATAAGCACAATGTCTCTGGTATTCAGAGCATCAATTGCCTGAGATATTCTTGCTGAGTAGTCAGCTTCTGCTTCAATCATATCAAAACCTGCCAGCTTTGTTATACCCTTTATTATCGCTGTGGTTGCTATACAGGCAGCATTGAGATTGTATTTTTCCTTAAAGCTTATGAGTTTTGGGGTAATACCTCCCCCTCTTACCAGAAGAAAATTAGCAGGTAGTTCTCTATTTTTATTGATAGGATGTTCTTTGAGCACTTTATGTGCCTTTATGGAGAAGTCCCATAGAAGCTCTGCAGTTTTCTCTGCTTCCTTTTTTAAAGCTTCGGGCTTTTTAACTTCGACTCCAGATTCGTGGGGGTCTGTATCACTGACCTCACTGCTCAGACCCTTTCCTTTAAGAACAAGTGCAGCCCTGTATTTGATGGATTTAAATTCATAGTCAACTTCAAGTTTAACCTTTTCTGTTATTGCCTTTTCCAGCTCTTCTGTATTCTCAATTCTTCCTGCTCTTCTGTCCTTTACTATGAGATTGTTATCAACAGTTGCAAAGTTACACCTGAAGGCAACATCTCCTGCAGTTAGCTCAATACCCATGCCAGAAGCTTCGAAAGGACCTCTACCAGTGTAAACCTTGAAAGGGTCATAACCAAGAATAGCAAGATGAGATGTATCACTTCCTGCTCTTATTCCAGGAGAAATTGGGTCTAAAATTCCTGTTATCCCCTTTTCTGCCAGAGCATTCAGATTATTCCTGTCGGAAGCTTCCAGTGGTGTTTTATAGTTGAGAGCTTTAACAGGCCTATCAGCCAGACCATCTATTACAAGTATAATAGCCTTCATATTCATGCCTCATCTTTATGTATGTTGGGATAAATATAAAAATTATGAGTACCCAAGCTATGCTTACATGTTAGCGGTTGAACTTAGAGATATCACAAAAAGTTATGGCTGGCTTAAAGTCCTGAAGAATATCAGCCTGCAGATTAACCCGAAAGAGTGTTTTGCTCTTCTTGGTCCAAATGGTGCAGGAAAGACAACACTTATTAAAGTAATTTCAACTCTCATAAGGCCAGATGATGGCAATGTTTTTATTAATGGAGTGGATGCTATGGAGGAACCTTCAAAGGTTAAGAATATGTTTGGTCTTGTTTCTCACCACAGCTATTTATATGAAGAGCTCACCGCCAGAGAAAATCTTGAATTTTATGCAGATATTTATGACAAAGGAAAAGAAAGAATAGATTTTCTCCTCAGGGAGGTTAATCTTATAAACAGGGATGACAGCCTGGTGTCAACCTTTTCAAGAGGTATGAGTCAGAGATTAAGTATTGCAAGAGCCTTGCTCCATGACCCTGAGATTCTTATTCTCGATGAACCTACAACAGGTCTGGATATGAATTCTAAAAGATGGTTCTTCAGAATGATAAGACAGAAAAATAATGAGGGAAAAACCATAATTCTCACAACTCACAGTATTGAAGAAGCTGCTCTTCTATGCTCAAGGGCAGGAATCATTATGCAGGGCAGGTTAATAAGCATAAAGAATATGGATGAGGGTCTGGAGGAGGAGTACTTCAGAATTACAGGTGAAGAAGATGAGAATTAATTCAGTATTTACTATTGCAAAGAAAGACCTGAAAGCTGAATTTAGAACAAAGCATACTCTAAACTTTATGTTCCTCTTTTCTTTCCTGTCTATAATAATATTCTCGAGGGTTATGCAGAACTATAAGTATACCAATGCAGGACTGGCAGTGGCGCCAGGGCTTCTCTGGCTTGTTTTTATATATACAGGGCTTCTGGGTATAGGGAGAGCTTTTATAAAAGAGAAGGAACTTGGCACACTGGATGGATTGAGGCTGACACCTCTAACCAGTACAGACATTCTTGTGGGAAAGGCTCTGTACAATTTTGTTATTATTCTGATAATTCAGACGCTAATCTTCCCTCTTTTTATAGTTTTCTTTGACTATCCCATGAAGGGGAGTTTTGCTCTTGCCTATGGTATTCTTACACTGGGAAATCTTAGCTTTGTGGTGGTTGGTTCCTCTCTTTCCAGTCTTGTGTTAAATGCAAAAGCCAAGGAACTGCTTCTCCCCATATTAATTCTACCTGTGGTCTTCCCTCTTGTTATAACTTCAATATCTGCTCTGAGCAAGGTGATGCTCTATGGAGCAGGAATTATAAATATATTTGGAGAGATTAAAATTCTTGTTGGCTATGTTGTAATTATGAGTATTATTGCTCTCTTAACATTTGAATTTGCTCTTGAGGATTGATGAGGTCAATCACCCCCGCTAAAAGGGGGCTTGTCTCGTGAGAGACAAGGGTAACAGGTTGATTAGGAGGCATTTAAAGATGCAGCAGTTATTGGTAGAGTTAAAGAACACACCAGGGGATGCTCCTCAAGTCTCCTGCTCTGTAAGTGGGGCATTAAACAGAGAGGAAACTCTCAGTGTGCCTCGCACAGTACTGGCTGATAACAGATCCGAAGAGGACCTACACTCTGGCAAGAGTGGACAGGACTTGCGAGTTCCTGTCATAAACATGCAAACCCAACTGATACCGATAGTGCTAAGAACAGTGAGCAGGTTGAAATACCTGCTGGTTTGGATTAAGATTATAGTTTGTTCTTAATGTTAAGAAAGTGGAGTTGGTAAAATATGGGAAAGGAATATAATTCTAAAGGAAGTGAAAAGTCAATCACCCACGACTAAAGTCGTGGGCTTGTCTCGTGAGAGACATGGGTAACAGGTTGATTAGGAGGCATTTAAAGATGCAGAAGTTATTGGTAGAGTTAAAGAACACATCAGGGGATGCTCCTCAAGTCCCCTGCTCTGTAAGCGGGGCATTAACCAGAGAGGAAACTCTCAGTGTGCCTCGCACAGTACTGGCCAATAACAGCTCCGAAGAGGACCTACGCTCCGGCAGGAGTGGGCAGCGTTGAACTTCACTGCCATAAATATGCAAATCAAACCTATACCTGATAGTGCTGGAA
>VAOY01011336.1_pt1 | contig 12342 bp, 7 predicted proteins | sample 3393881 | NCBI WGS metagenome assembly VAOY01 (sample SAMN08290430, study PRJNA428436) | hydrothermal vent metagenome | isolation source: Deep-sea hydrothermal vent chimney | place: Indian Ocean: Southwest Indian Ridge
TCGGGACCGGTTATTTGTTCACCGTATCTGGGTGGACTGTTTCGGATACCGTTCAAGTACAGGTTATCGCCGTTTGCGTAAATCGCGAGGAAATTGTGAGATATTCCTAACTTTTCGGCATGCTTGATTGCAAAATCCTGTATTTCCACATACTGACTTTTTTCTCCAGTTTTATAAAAATGATAAAAATCCTCCCATGCTTTGGAATCCAGATTAACCGCATTGCCGCCGAGTTCCTTTATCTCTTCAAGAGCTTTTGCAATAAATTCCTTATCTGAATATGCCGGTTCAAAAAAAATGCCTATCCAAAAACTTACCAGCGGTTCATTGTTGTCAATGTTTAAAAAAAACATAATAAAATCTCATTTTAATTAATTTATTAATCTTTACCTAATTCAGTGATTTTTCCGGCGGCGGTTACATCTTTGACGTGGAGCAATGGAATGCATCCGGCGTATTTTTTCATATACCCGATCGCAGTGAAAGAATTTCCGGATTCCCTTTGTTATAGTTTCTTTAAAATTTTGATTTTTTTTATTCATCTTTGTCCGTGATGCGTAGAATTGCCGCATCAATCTCAGTTTTTATCTCATCAAGATTATTGAGCTGAAGTTCTGGATTAGGAATACACTTTGTTTGTCCGGTATCTGGATTCCAGTCAACAGCTCCATATAATGCAGGGCTTGATTTATTGCAAAGTATGCCTTCATAGGCATCGCCGTTACTATAGTGCCAGAACTCATATGGATACTCAACAAATCCTGCTCCCCGCATGATGCTGGTGATCTCCTGACGGTTTTTTCGAGCAGTTGAGCTTATGAATGGCGAATCCATTGGAGTAATCTCGCTCATCTCGAGATATGGTGCGCCGCGGTCGACCTCAAGTCCGGTGGACTGATTGAGGACGGAAATATCAAGGGCACTGCCTGACATATGTGTGGCGGTTTTCGGTATTTGAGCGACGAGAGTCAACACACGCTTGAACATGTGTTCAGGTGTAGGAATTTGTCCTCCGAGCTCCCGGAGGACCATTCGGAGGATGGTATCGAAGACGGATGGATCAAGCCCGATAAATTTTTGCATGGTGCGATCGCGGTAGCCGTCCTCAACGCACATGACCCAGCCGCGATGATTCATCTCCGTTGCGGCTTTTAAAAAACCATAAATCTGTCCTTCCCGTAAAAAATAGAGTCGGGGACGGCCCAGCGCATGAGGCGCGCGTGAAAACTCTACATGCACTCCAGAGTCGGCAACTACCCGCTCCAGGCAAACAAGCGGCTCGCCGCATTCAGCGACAGGATAGTTCATTACCTGCATCATGAATTCATGTGCTTCGTCTAAACGCTTCGATAAATAAGAGACAGCTGGATCCACCACATTTGGCTTCAGATTATCATCACTTTTTTTATAATAATTATTCATACGAAAACATTTTCCTGAATCCGTAAAAGAATTTCCAGATTCCCTTTTTTGTTAATTGATTGGCTGATTTTTTGATACATTTTTCCTGTTTTTTTACGGATTCAGGTCTTCAGTCAATCCAGATTGGAGAAGACCATGCCATGTGCTCATCCTCTTGCAATACGCGCAAATAATAAAATGTTCCTTGCCTAGGCCGAGATGAGTCAATATACTCCATTTTTACATCCTCGGCATCCGGAGTAATACTGTGAATCACTTGATTGTTTCTTAACAGTTCAACTTTCCTGATTCTGTCTGTACCGTAAACAGAAGTTTTGATTTGCAACGGCTTATCATGTGCAGAAAACGAGTCGCCCATCATGGTTTCGTCAATTTTGAAATCTAGAATAATCCTAGCGCCTGTGGTGCCGTAACAGCGACGCTGGTAAAGCGCGTCCCAGATATTTTCCCGGGAAAGACTTTTCGCAAAAACCGCAGCCTTGCCGTGAAATCCCAGCCTGACTGAATGTATATCACCAGAAGCTATTATCCCCAATCTATATCCCTTTGCCAGCGCGGCTTGCACCGAGCCATTTATATAATCGGCGAATCTAAGAGCTTGTCGGCATCCGCTGCATTCGGAGTTTCCATGCGCAGAGAATATTTCAACCAGCCGCTCAATATTTACAGGAGGAACATGTTCCCACCTGGTCCCCAGCCAAGCGTGAGCCGGGTGGTGCGGAATTGTAATACAATCATACTTCTTCAATTTTTTCCACAGTTTTTCCGGATTATTGCTTTCCGGGTTATCCCAATGAAAGACTTCGCCATCATTTCCCCTGAAATATATATTACGGTCTCCTCCGGATACTCGATTTGTATATTCATATCCTAACAGAGTGACAAATTTCCCCGGCTGATTGTATTTATTTCCAGCATTTTTGATATCCTCCCAGTCGGCGGCGGACAGAAGATAATCCATTTCCGCGTCGTGGTCGCTGACTGCAGAAAAGTCCAAGTGTGCTACATCTCTGGCATATTGGTAGTAGTCCGATGGTAACCATTCGCAATTGCCGTCCGAATAACGAGTTTTGCCGTGTATATCACCCCAGTAAATATTGTAACCATTGATTTGAGTTCGCAAAGACGGGTTGGTCTTTGTTATAAGTTTGCGTTCCGGCTCCAGAACGCTTACTCTGGTTATCGGTACGGAAGGAATATCCACATTCATCTCAACCGAACGGATGTCCAGACGCTTTTCTGAAATTATTTTACCGTTCAACAATTTAAAGTGACAAGTAGACAAATCAGCAGGTTCAAGGTTTTTCGAGTATGCCTGCATTTTAATTTTATTAATACCTTTAGGTGCAATTGATGGGACAACCGCATCCAGCAGTGCTGGAGATCCCTTTCTAATCTTTAATTTTGCCTGTGGCAATATTACATAAAATCCACTGTATGGAGCCTTACCCATTCCGTCAGGGTCAACCGAAGCTGTAAAATATGCGTAATCTGTACAGCGGTCTGCTTCTGTAATTGAGATTCCAGCTCCACCACCTTGGCGGTCACCAAAATGCAGAATTATTTCATCGCCTTTATGCAGAGATTCACCAGAGATATCAATAAAAAGTGTCTTAAGACTTCCATAAGGACGTCCGGCAAAAGCAGCCCGTTTCCTCCGATCCAATTCAAGTATTTCCAGCATACGCTTATAGGAATATTTTCTAAAAGTGGCGAAAGAATATGATTCCAGACTTAGAACAGTTCCCTGTCTGGAACAGGTTGCCGAACAGTAATCTATTAAACCAGGTTCAGAGAATTGAGGATTGGCAAAAATCCCCGGGAAGCCTATTCTTATACTGCCACCGGATAGTATTTCATCACTATTCACTTTGATTATGATTTTGATACTTGCAGTTTGCCCAATTTCAAGTTCAATATCTTGAGGCTCAACACCTATTGACACAAGGTCCTTTCTAAATTCTTCCTTTATCATGAGTTACTATATTCCTTACATTTTTTAATCGATATCCGGTCCACGTAAACCAAATCGCCATCCATTGGGATGTGATGCAGTCGTATCTCCTGATATAATCTGTACAGACTCGAAGTTCTGAGCTATTTTTAACGTTTTTTCAACAATCATATTTCCCGCATTAATATCAAGATTGGCGTATGATGTCAAGATCGTTTCATAACCACCTCCATCCGCTGCGAAACTTTCTTTTGTTGGAACATAACCTACATGTCCGTTTGCTAGTGCAACTACCCATGTGGGACTTAGGTTTATGCTGTTTTTCAGGCGCAGTCCCAGTTCACAGAATAACTCCGCCGGGTTGGCCGCGTAAAGAGCCGGTCCGATTTGAAGTAATGATATAGGGACTGCGATGCTTGATTCCTGCTTGTAAAGGTAATCATAGATAACCCGCTCTCTAGCAAACATCCAATCCCCGTCTGTTTTGTCGCTATTTTCTTCAATTATTTTTAAGGCTTCAGCTAATTTCTTCTGCGAAGGTTTTCGTCGTGGGATAATCAATTGTTCACACTTTGCGGCAAGTTGATTATAATCCGCTTTATCAGTATCAGCTAAAACTTTAAGTACCGCCGCTCCCACAGCAGTCCCCACGCGTCTGGATGCAGCTTCGCCAGAATCACGCCGCTCCCATTGGGGATTAATATGATTAATATCACCGCTGGCTCCATTCAAAAAAACCGTTTTAGAACCTGGATAATGTTTTTCGATAGTTTCACGAAGAAAGCGTATCCAGTCAGGATGCACCCCGCCGTTTCCACCGCAGGTACCGTGACACGCATAATTTACTACGCAGCCAAGCAAAGTATTATCGTCACGCCAAATGCCCAGTACTCCCACTTCCGGGTCAGTTGGTCCGGCCGGTTCGTCAATATTCAAATTAAAGCGTCCGGGATTGGTTACGACACGACCGTATTTCATTTTATATCGTCGATTAAAGACATAAGTATCTTCATGAGCACTATCAACGCTCAGTTTGACTTCCCCCCGTTTTTTCCATGCCTTGATTATAGTATCGGCAGTTTGTTTTATAAAATATTTACGATAAGCCGGATCGGGACAGAGTGATTCGGATACCAGTTTTTTTATTATATCCGGCGCACCTTCAGGTAAATTATCATATAGGCCATTCATGCCGCATACAGCTCCACCGCTGTGCGTATGTGATGCACCGATAATAATATTCTCAAGTGGAATCGGACATTTTTGCATGACCAGTTCCTGTATTTTTCTCACTGCCGTTTCATCAACAAACGCAGTATCAACCCCGACTAAGGCTATAGTCTTTTCGCCATTATCAAAAACTACAGCAGTCGCGAATAAATCAGCTTCAATGCTACTGACATAGCATTTCCCATAGGAACCTGGTGATTCCACACCGATCGATGGAGTTATTTTAGATGCAAAAAATCCTGCTTTCATATTCTTCTTTTCCTGATAATTATTTTAATAAGTAAGTATAACCTGATTTGATATATTTTTCCACTATTGGGATATCTTATATTTCCTCAAAAGATAAACTTTGAGGAGCCCCCCAGTAATAAAACTGGGGGGCAACACATTAATTTACGATATTTTCTACTCTAGTTTTATGGAATCGGGGTTACTGTTCCGTCAGGATAAACCCAGAAAAACTGTCCTGTAGTTGAAAACGGAACGGAAACATTATTTCCATAAATACTAATTACTCGATTTCCTGATGTTGTAAACGAATATGTTCTTATTAAAGCCTTGGTAGCAGTACTGACTCCACTCCAAATATATTCGATCGTTTCACGTGCCGAGTATATGTCACTCGCTGTACGCCAAAATGTTCCACCAATTTTATAATTCAGAGGTGTAGCGCCAGCTTCACGTAAAAAACTATTGTATGGCAACATGTCATTATATCCTTGCTGCAATCCCTGCATAAGCATTATCCACGGTCCTACCTCTTTCCTTGGAGTTCCTACATAGTAACTTGGGAATTCATCCTCCAATGTTGTTGTATATCCTGCAAACGTTTCAACTCCGCGAAGCATGCAATGTTTAACTATTTCGGCATATATTTCAGGAGAAGGGAAAACATAGCCAGCCAATTCGCCTGCGTGGCTAGCAGTTTCAGTATGACCAATCCAGGCAATAATAATTTCATCATTATTTAACACACTGCCCGCCAGTGAATATTCTTGCAGATAGCGTAAAAACACATTTCTATCTGCAAGTGCTTGGTTCGTCTGTGCACCCCAGTAGCCAACAACAGTATAACATCTTGGCTGAGGAACGCTCATCCCACTTCCTGTATATCCGTATGCCGGGTATTCTCCTGGTACCACAGATGCTCGTTCAATGGGCCAAGCAAAAAAGTTACCGGTTCTGCAAGTAGGGAAATAGCTTTCTACAACATCAGTTAATCCTACTTTTATGGCATATGCACGAGCATCATTGACAATATCCTGGTATTCTTCGAGAGTCGACCAGGATGTGAAACGATTAATGCAACGCGGACATAACAATGCCTCATTCATAGCTAAAGTAACGTTTGCTTCATCATCTCCTGCATTTCTCAGATATGCCCCTGTTTCAAAATCAACCAGTATTGCATATGGAACAATATTATTCGTTTGCAAGGTTGTACATAACGAATCTGTTTTATCAACCTGATATCCGGCAAGATACGGATTTTCATACATCCAGGCGGGACAAGTAAACAAAGCGTTGTCTTCCTCGGATCCGGCAGGCGACTGATGATTACATCCAGGCGGCCATGTTCCTCCGGCTGGGGTTGGAAAAAATGCTATTTGCATATTCCCTTGCGGCAATATAATAATTGGAAATCCATGATTACTGAAATAACTTATTCCTGGAAGATTTGCTTGTAAGCCGGCCGATGAATCGCTGCTTTTAAACATTGGACTAATTCCTCGATCAATCCACGCCTGCATTTCCGCATCCGTTTCCGGGGCATCTTCCCACATGAGTAGCGGCAGGCGGTCTCCACGTGAATGCGTCAGGGCGGGAATATATTTCTTCAGTCGCCCAATTGACAGGTCTCCGTTAAAGCTGCCGACAATCTCCGTTGGACTTAATGCCCTATTATAGATCCGAACTTCATCAATAAGACCGTTCCACGACTGATTGGTGGAGTTGGAAGCGCCGATCTGTACAGGACCATCGTTTTGCAGGTCGGCAATGGTTCCTGAGATGTCAGTCTGTGCCTCCTGAACGCCGTCGATATACAAAGTCATGTATGCATCCCTGTCAAACACTACAGCTATATGGTGCCAGTTATCATCGTTATATTCGTTTGTCGAGGTAACAATGAATTTCCCCGTGCCTTTCCCTATACGAACAGTAATCTTATTCCTACTACCCACGGGAAATGATGAACCCGTCATCGCCACTTGGAAGCCGGTACTATCCGGCATCTTTGCGATGAGGGCATCAAACCAGGCATATGCGTCGACAGTCGAGTGCTTCGCCCACAACATGATAGAGAAGTCATTCACCCCAAAATCCAAAGTGTCGTCATCGACTATATCAACAGAATCACTCATGCCATCGAAGCTTAATGCGTTACTTATGATTCCGTCTGTTGTCCATGTCGCGTTTGTGATAGTACCTGTGTTGGATCCGATGGAATCAGAAGCCGTTGTACCAGAGCCCTCATTCAAATTCCACCAGGAAGTTAATCCATCCGTTATTTCTCCGTTTGCTCTGATCCAGGCAAACATCAATATGATCATAACAATGATCGTTCGGCTAATTCTACAAATAGATATTTCCCCATTTCTGACTTTGTTTTTAATTATCATTTTGTGACACTCCTGATTTTCTAGTTTTCATGAATCCATGGAAGAATTTTCGGATTCCCTTGCTTTGACTTAATTTTTTACTATCACTCACGTCGCAATCGGCAAATTTTCCTGTTTTTGTTATTTTGTATAGTTTTCAGCATTCCAATAGTAAAAAATTCCGGCATTCGAACGTAATCATCTTGTCGACTTATCACCTCCTTTTGTATTTTAACGATGTTTTTATTGGATGATTTTCACCCATATCGGACTTGTCCATGCAAAAACTCCTCTTGCTTTGGCTAAATTGTGAGGATAGCGGCTGTCCTTGGTAAAGGGAAGCTCAGAGTTCATTCCCGGATCAAAGTTGCAGCCGTTTTCTCCTACAAGCTTCAGCACTAAATAGTAAAATTTTTCCTTATCATTCATTATATCCTTATCTACAAATTCAAATTTAAAATCGGAACTGCATGGAGAAAATTCCTTTATACATTGTCCGTTACGCAAAACCTCAATTTTCTCAATTGAATCCGGTGCCGAGATTTCTCCTTTAATAAGCGGAGACTCATATAATTCACCTTCTTCTCCTATAAACAAATCTCCGATACGAAAATCAATAAATACGGGAAACCCCTGGCTGGCTACTATACGGCGTTTACGATATGCTTCAAAAAGAGATTCAGGGCTTAAGTCAGTTGCATAAATCCCTGTCATAGCTCCTCCTAATCCCGGGTTTGCCCGATGGGCATCACTGGAACCGATAAAGCCAAATTTGTGTCCAGCCAACAATTGTCGTAATGAGAAATCGCTTTCTGCCATGACAACTCTCCAAGATGAACAAATCTCTACATTCCATTCCACCTTCGGCTCCAAAAGCGTATAAGTGCAATGATGAGGATATGCCATTGCCGGAGTGGAAGAAAGAGTCTGAACGAGTTTATGGTCAGTGTTACTTTCTTGATCAGTTCGCCGAAGGACATGACCTCCCGGGCGAGGATAGATTACGCTACGATGATTAAAACTGCGATTATCAAAATCTGCAGACAACCCTGGTTTGTGGAAGGTGAATTCATAGCCGGGAAATAAAACGAACTTGTCAGGTTCGGTATAATGCGATGCTAGCTCCTGATGTATTTGCCATTCGGCTTCAGTAAGAAATTTATGCGGGTAATAGTCGTTATCCAAGACGCAGAGCGCATCCAGCTTTGCAAAATCGCGGGCGTAATGAATTATTTCATCAACTTCACCTTCCGCATCAGGACTGAAATTGCTATGACAATGAGTATCCGCCCAATACATCTTATATTTTGTATCAGATATTACGATACTTTTACGTTTTTTTTGCATGGCAGGAGGTTTTTGTAGTTTCTCCCAATGCCGCCATTTTTCAGGATTATTGTCTCCAGTTTCTCCTGCCGTCAAACAATACTTTCCGCTAGTTACAATATCACTTCCCTTTGCATCATAATTAAAAAAAGAGATGGAAATTTGTTTTTTATGGAAATATGGAGCTACAGTGTAGCCGTATCCGCTGTTGGCAATAAATTTCGTTTTGCTCCAACCAGAAATTTTATCCCATTCGCGCGCCGCCAACCAGCCTTTTGTTACACTGCCTTCAGCTTCCCGGCAAACCTCCCATAAACAGAACAGTTTGTTTTCTGGTGAAACTGTGAGTTGAATGCGACGACGACATCCTAAATACCCCTTGTAGGTATTTACAGCCAATAATCCTTCTCGCATATCTGCCGCAATCCGTGAATCTATGGAGTTGTCAGGATCAGTGATAATGGATATTTCATTGTTATCTTGAATACATCCAAGCATTGCAAATGGGAAATGGTCAACAATTCCGCGTTCATTATCCACAACTTCCTGCATGACAATCCAAGCCAAAAACGGCTGATTACCCACGGTAGCAGTCAATGTTGGACAAAACCATCTTTCTCCATGGCTCCCTATAGTCAACACATTACTTTGCGAATCCTGACTAAGCCGAACCGTGGCTATTTCATATTTCAATTTGCAGTATTGGTCCCAGACAATGAAAACATCTTCTCCATTTGATGTTGTTACTGGACGAAACGCATCAATACCTGCATCAGAAATAACTTCGGGCTTACTCCAAACACCACCTTTACGTACGGCGTAATGTATTCGCAGGTTACCCCCTGTCATTCCTGCCCAAACAAGATAATAGTCGCCTTGATGTACACATATAGCGGGTTGATATATCAAGCTCGTCGAGGTAAAAACCAGCTCTTCCCCGGCAAGCTTTAAACCGTTATCTACTTCAATTCCCGCTGCACAAATACTCCACTTTCCCTGTTTAAATTGATTCCAGGCAATTAAAATAGAATCTTCGGATGCCGCTAATACAAGTTGATTATATTCAGCACCTTGAGCATATATCAATTTTTTACTTTTTTTATCTGTAGAAAGCTTAATTAAAAGACTGCTTTTGCGATTACATTCCATTTGAACAGCAGTAAGTGATATGTTATTATATTCCAAATGACTCAGGCGGCGACCAAATCCGTATAATTCTTTATCGCAAACACCAGATTTTTGGCTATTTATTTTTGATGGAGATGTTTCCATTTTTGTTCGTACCATTTTGTTTTCTGTTTTATGTACTTTTTAATGCTTTAACAACTTTAATTACCGCTTTAGCAATAACTTCCATCTGCAACTCTGTTAATGATGGATTAACATCCATGCGTAATGTTTCTTTTAAAGCTTTTTCCGCTACTGGACAAATGCCCTCACGGTATTCAGCCATAGGATGTTTTTTTATTCTTTTTGCATATTTCGGATTATCCTTCATATCGGTAAATACCGAATTCAAATAAATCGCCGGGCCTCCGGCAGACATGGTTGGTATTCCTTCAGCAGCAAGACATTGAATGAATTCATTGATCGTAACTCCCAATATTGTCAAATTAATGTGACAAGGCAAAAACCAGTATGCGTGTTTTGTATTAATGGTTTCTTTAATTGGGATAAAGCAGTCTCTTACTTCCTCAGTCAGTTCAATTAGAATTTGAGCATTACGTCGCCGTTTTGCAAGGTACTCATCCAAATGTTTCATGCCTTCTCGCCCGATGGCGCACTGCATATTTGATAGACGCAAATTATAGCCGGCGGAAACCCGGTCATCATTAGGTACTATCCATCTGCCTTCTTCATTTTTCCCCGCCTTCGTTGCCCCGTAATCTTTATATTGGCGAAGTAGTATTGCCAGATCCGGGTCATTAGTCGTAATCAAGCCACCTTCTCCGCCGGTAGTAATAATCTTATTCTGGCAGAAACTGAAACAGCCAATATGACCGATTGAACCGACTTTTTCCCCCTTATATTCGGCACCATGAGCCTGGGCACAATCTTCAATAACTTTTAGATTATATTCTTCAGCAATTTCCATTATTTTATCCATATCAGCAGGCTGTCCGTTGATATGTACTGGAATAATCGCCTTAGTATTTGGTGTTATTTTCTTTATGATGGATTCCGGATCAATGGTCAAATCACTTTTGACATCAGCAAATACCGGAATTGCGTTACTGTATAAAACGGCAAATGCGGTAGCGATGAATGTTACAGGTGTCACTATTACTTCATCGTCAGGCTGCAGGTCCAAAACTCCAACTGCTGCCTGTAATGCAGCTCCACCGTTAGCAACTACCATCGCCTCTTTGACTCCAAAATATTCTGCACATTCCTCCTCAAACTTGATGCCTTCGAGACTTTTCCAGTAATTCAAACAATTTGAGTCAAGTACTCGAAGCGCAGCGGCTTTTTCTTCATCAGTAACCTGTGGCCATACCGTCAATTTTTCCTTAACTGCAGGAATACCTCCGTTAATTGCTAAATTTTTATTTTGTTTTGACATTTTTTAAAATTCCTTTTTTAAATTTTATATTTATCCGTTAAAAAATTAACGATTATAGTTTTATGATAGATGTTCTACCGTCCCCTTCTTTTGGGAATTATGAATAGCAGAAATTAATTTACTGCATTTTTCCGCATCTATGGCGTTGGAATAGTTCCATGATTCATTGATTAGCGCATCAACGAAACTAGAAATTACATTTTCATGCAGATATTCAGGCATAGTGCATTCTGTAACGGTTGTTCCTTGCGGAGTAATGACTTTGAATGTAGAATCTCCAAGAGAACCAACATCAATATAACCCTCTGTGCCAATGATCCAAAAACATTCCAGATCCTTACCCGTTAAGCCATGATTGACGCCCCATGAATAACTGCTGTTTACCTGTACTCCGTTCTGCATTGTTATCAACATGCTTTCGGTGTCAACTCCAGGTAAAGCGCCTCTAAAATTATCTGAGAGTGCATAAACAGACTTAAAATCACCAAGGAAAAAACGAATTAAATCAAAAGTATGAGAATAGACATCATATAAGCCATCCTTAGCTTTCCAGGCTCGATGACTGTCCATACTGATACCGTAACATCCTGACTTTTCGATAATGACTTTAACAGGACGGCCTATTGCTCCATCAGTTATTGACTGTTTTATTTTTATGAACTTTTCCCACGTTGGATAGAAATAGGCAATATCAAGAAAAACTTTATTTTTTTGACAAGCCTCCAACATTTGCTGACACTCTTCTGAACTACCCGCCATGGGTTTTTCACACAGAATATGCTTGCCATGATTTGCCGCAGCTATACATTCCGCGGCATGTCGCGAGATAGGTGTGCCGATATATGCTGCATCAATATCTTCCCTTTCCAAAAAAGCTTCCAACTTATCATAAGCTACAGGAATGTCATGGGAATCCGCAAAATCGCGCGCACTTTCAATACTGCGGCTGCTATAAACCGCCTCAATTGAACATTGGGGATTTTTTCTCAATGTTGGAATGGTGCTTTTCCCAGCAATATTACTGCACCCGATTATTCCCCATCTTATTTTTTCCATAATCTCTACTTTTTTATTGTTAACCTTTATATGCTGAAAGCAGATTGCCTTCAGCATATATAATCTTTATTTTTCAAAAACAAAACACTATCATCCTAAACCAGCATAGCCGGAACCAAATTTTAAAAGTTGGTGATGTTTAAAAACATTAGCTATCTACTTAATATACAGATGCTTATGTTTGCACAAAA
>VAOY01028780.1_pt1 | contig 12265 bp, 9 predicted proteins | sample 3393881 | NCBI WGS metagenome assembly VAOY01 (sample SAMN08290430, study PRJNA428436) | hydrothermal vent metagenome | isolation source: Deep-sea hydrothermal vent chimney | place: Indian Ocean: Southwest Indian Ridge
ATTTACTATAAGCTATTGAAATATAGCATGTTAATGGTTGTTTTTCAATGTTTGATCGTTCGTTTTTCGCTCAAATTTGAACTGCAAAACTTGAGTATATATTGTACAGTATCATAAAATCCCGTATATGTCAAATAGCTTTTTGATGTGAAGGCAATGCCTCACTCAATATTGAGTGAAGCATTACGCTGTTCATTCCGTTTATTTTTTGCCGAACTTAAATCTGAATTCAGCGAACATGCAGTAAAGAATCGGGACAATAAACGCTGAAACCAGCACTACAAGCATACCGCCGAAAGAGGGAATAGCCATCGGCACCATAATATCAGAACCCCGGCCGGAGGAAGTGAGTATCGGTAGCAAAGCAAGTATTGTCGTTGCGGAAGTAGTCAGGCACGGCCGGATTCGGCGCGTGGCCCCGGCAACGGTTGTTTCCCGTATTTTATCAATGCTTGAAACATCATTGGCCGCAAAACTCTGATCCAGATAGGTTGAAATAATAACTCCATTGTCGGAGGCGATGCCGAATAACGCGAGAAATCCGACCCAGATGGCAATACTCAAATTGATTTCATGAACCTGGAACAAATCACGCATGTTCTCCCCGAATATACTGAAATTCAAAAACCAGCCCTGTCCATACATCCAAATCAGCACAAATCCCCCGGCCCAGGCTATGGCTATCGATGAAAAAACCAGTGAAGTCGTGGGAATTGACTTGAACTGAAAATAGAGAATCATAAAGATGATAAACAGAGCGACGGGTAAAACAACCGTCATTGTTTTCCTGGCCCTGATCTGGTTTTCATAATTTCCCGCAAAAGCATAGCTTACGCCGGCGGGGAGCTGGAATTCACCATCATCTATTTTCTGCTGGAGATACGCCTGAGCCTGCTCCACAACATCAACTTCCGCAAATCCCGGCTTTTTATCCAGTAAAACATAACCGATAAGGGCGGTATCTTCACTTTTAATGACCTGCGGCCCGCGAATGTATTTTATTTTCGTGAGTTGACTGAGAGGTATCTGCTGTCCGCTTGAGGAAGCGACCAGGATCTCATTGAGAGATTCTATGGAATCTCTAAGTTCCCGGAAATACCTGACGCGAACCGGGTAACGCTCCCTGCCTTCCACCGTGGTGGTAAGCTGCCGTCCGCCAATCGCCACCTCGATCACGTCCTGCACATCCCGGATGCTCATTCCATATCTGGCGATGGCGTCCCGGTCAATTTCAATCTCCAGATAGGGTTTGCCGACAATTCTGTCCGCAAACACCGCCGCCGGTTCGACACTGGGTATCTCTTTCAGGTATTTTTCGATCTGCAGCCCCACTTTTTCAATCGTAGCAAGATCCGGCCCTTTAATCTTAACCCCCATGGGAGCGCGCATTCCACTCTGCAGCATAACAATTCTGGCGGCGATTGGCTGAAGTTTCGGTGCTGATGTCGTACCGGGAACTTCACCCGCTTTAATAATTTCATTCCAGATATCATCCGGCTTGTTGATGCCTTTCCAGGCTTTCCGTCCGGGATTCAGTTTCGGGTCGAGAGCCGGCCGCCATAACCTGAACGGCATGCCGTCAGTGTCCGCGATAAGTTTTCCGTTATTGTCCCGCAGAAATTTACCTTTGACAATATACGGTTTTCCATCCAGCGCCGGCAACTCCTTGCCCTTTTCATCCTTAAAGGTTTCCTGCTGGTCGAAATCAAATTTAAACTGCAAACGCTTGCCGTCTTTATCAATGAGGTATTCAGGATAATAATTAATAATTGTTTCAATCATGGAGATGGGAGCAGGGTCAAGAGGAGTTTCGGCGCGCCCGAGTTTGCCGACCGCGGATTCAATCTCGGGGATTTGCGCAAATGCCATATCCTGAGTGCTCAGAACGTCCATGACTTCCCCGATTGACGCATGCGGCATTGTTGTCGGCATATAGAGATAGGAGCCCTCGTCGAGAGCCGGCATAAACTCCTTTCCCAGGCCGGGAAAAGCATCAGCCAAAGCAGTATAGGCGCCGGTTGCCTTGAATGAAGCCGGCAGCCATCCGAAAAGCGTATTAAAGCCGAGCCAGACCGCGCCTCCCATTACGATAATAAAAACCGGAACGGTCATGGATATCATTTTATGCCTGAGCAATACCCGGAGTATAGGGGCGTAGGATTTCATAAACAACCAGAAAAACACGAGCAGCCCGGCTATCGGGAAAGCCACGACGATAAGGTTTTTAATAAAACCGGCGCCGGGCCCCAGGGGCAGCCAGCCTCTGGTCAGAATAATTCCAACAATAAGCACCATTACAAAATTGAATGCGATAAGAAGCCACTTCCGGTATTTATCCGGAATATGCTCCGCCGCCATGTAATAAACCGAGATAGCGGCCGCAACCGCACCCATCAGGAGGAAACCATAGAAGCCCAGAACAATTCCAACGATAAGAAGTGCGATCAAAGCAGCTTTTTTCAGCCTGTTTGAGGTAATTTTAAAACCAAAAAGGCTATGAGCAAGAGCAGGAACAATAGTCAAAGCGACTATTACGGACGCCAGAAGGGCAAATGTCTTGGTGAAAGCCAGAGGCTTAAAAAGTTTTCCTTCGGCGCCGATCATGACGAATACCGGCAGAAAACTGACGACTGTGGTGAGAATAGCGGTCAGGACGGCGCTCGCCACTTCACTGGTGGCGTTATAAACAATATGAAGCTTGTTTTCCCCGGGCGCCGCCGCCTCCAGGTGTTTGAGTATGTTTTCGCAGATTATAACCCCCATGTCGACAATGGCTCCAATTGCGATTGCGATGCCTGATAACGCGACAATATTGGCGTCAACCTTGAAAGTCTTCATGGCGATAAAGCAAATCAGGACAGCCAGGGGAAGAGTTACTGAAACCACAAAGGAACTGCGCATATGCATTAACATAATAATAACAACAATGATGGTAATGAGGATTTCTTCGGTAAGGGATTTATTCAGCGTGCCGAGCGTTTCGTAAATCAGGCCGGTCCGGTCATAGAAAGGGACGATTTTAACCTGGCTTAATTTCACCCATTTGGGCCGCTTGTCAAAATGGGTTTTTCTAAGGTAGCTAAGCCATTCGTTCTGGTTGAGCTTGTTCCCGATGTACGCTTTGAAGCCATTCCGCAAAGCGAAATCCTCCACCTGCTTTGTGTTTACTTTTGAATAATCAATAACCGCTTTGGAAGGTAAACCCGGAGCTATTTCCTTGATTTTCTTTTTAAGGTTTTTTATTGACGCCAGCGGGTTCTCGCCATATCTGACGACGACGACTCCGCCGACGGCTTCAGCCCCCCCTTTGTCAAGCGCGCCGCGCCGCAAAGCCGGCCCGAGTGTGACAACGCCGATATTCTTTATCAGGATAGGCACATTGTCTTTAACTTTCACAACCGCCTTTTCAATATCTTTCGCTTCCCGGATAAAGCCCAGGCCCCTGATTATATATTCGACTTTGTTTATCTCTATGGTTCTTGCTCCCACATCGATATTCGACATCTTCACCGCCATGAAAATATCTTTCAGAGTTACTCCGTACACCCGCATCGCGTCCGGGTCAACATCTATCTGGTACTCCTTCACAAATCCTCCGATGGAAGCGACATCGCTGATGCCTTCCGCGGAAAGGAGACTGTAGCGGACATACCAATCCTGAATGGTTCGCAGTTCATCCAGGTCCCAGCCGCCGGTTGGATTGCCGTTTTCATCCTCGCCTTCAAGAGTATACCAGTAAATCTGCCCCAGCGCGGTCGCGTCCGGGCCGAGAGCCGGCTGAACTCCTTTCGGCAGCGTGTCGGCAGGCAGACTGTTCATTTTTTCCAGTACTCTCGACCTTGACCAGTAGAACTCAACATTATCCTTGAAGATAATAAAAATCATGGAAAATCCGAAATTTGAATAACTGCGGACCGTTTTCACGCCCGGAATCCCGAGCATCGCAACCGTCAGGGGATAGGTTACCTGATCCTCCACGTCCTGAGGAGACCTTCCGTTCCACGCGGTAAAGACTATCTGCTGGTTTTCGCCGATATCGGGAATGGCGTCAACCGGCACGGGGTTTCGCGGCAGGCCGCCTGTATCCCAGTCAAAGGGAGCGACCATTATTCCCCATAGAACGACGCCCGCAACAATCATGGCTACGACCAGTTTGTTTTCCAGGCAGAATAAAATAATTTTATCCAGACTTGTCTTTGGAACTATTTCCTGAAGATTTTTATCTTTATCTTGATTATCTTTATCTTGATTGTTGTTCATTTCAATAGGTCTTCCACTTTTTCACCACACTCAAGCATGGTTTTACCCAAATACGGGTTAGCAATTTTATCAGTCCGCTGAAGCCATGACGCACCCTTGTTATTAAAAGCCATGGGGCATTTAAACTTTATGATGGTCATTTTTTTACTCGCTCCGAACTGCCCGGCCAGCTCATCAATAATACTTGACAGGTTGGAGAAGTCTTCACGCAAACTGTTAATATCCTTGGATTCGACTGCCTGTTTGACAATTTCCCTGATTTCCCCTGCGGTTTTTTTCCAGGCCGACAGTGAATTTCCTTTCAGGGAAGCGGAAGATACATGGCCGAGCATTACTCCAAGATACTTCGTTTTTGCCATGGCCGTTTTAAAATCGTCATCTGCCAGAGCTTTACGGATGGCAAAATAACTATTGTAAATCATATTCAGTTGTTTCAGGAAATTTGCATCAATGTTAAATTTACTTTCCGGTAGTGTCGCCGGTTCTTCCGCAGACATCATGCTTGGCCTGGCCAGAATCTGGAGTGAACTGTCAATTTTAAAATTACCGTTGGTAACTACAAGCTCACCGGCTTTCAAGCCGCTTTTGACAATGTAGTAATCGCCGGCTCTGGGGCCTAACACTATCTCTCTACCATAGAAAGTACCGGGATTTTTTCTGGATTCAATATATACAATAGCTCTTTTCCCGGTTATCAGGGGAGCTGACGCGGGAATAACCAGCGGAAGAAGTTTTTCTGTATCTTTTACGCTGGTATATCCTAGAGATTCAGCCTTGACAAGTTTCATTCCGCAAATCGGGCATGTTCCCGGTTTCTTCAGGATTACGCCGGGATGCATGGGACAGATCCATTTCCCGGCGAGAAAAGTGTCTATAACCTTTCCCTCCCGTGCTACTTTGGCTTTTACAATGGCGTTGACAAACATTTCCGGTTTCAGTTTTCCGCTGGAATTGTCAGCGTCGACACGAACTTTTACCGTTCTTGTTTCTTTATCCAGAACCGGGTCTATAAATGAAATTCTTCCTTTGAAAACTTCTCCGGGATAAGCGATGGTGGTAAATTCAACCAACTGGCCATAGCGCAGCCACATCAAATCCGACTCGTAAGCATCAAGCATTATCCATACCTGGGAAAGATCCGCAACGGTAAAAAGCCGGTCGCCGGTTTTAAAATATTTGCCTACGAACGCGTTTTTATGAATTACAATTCCGGAGATCGGAGTATATAAGGTTACCAGGTCGACGACCTTTCCGGTCTTAAATATTGTTCTTATATTCGTATCGGTCAATCCCCATAACTTCAATCTTTTTATTGTCGAACGCAGGATGTCCCGTTCGTTAATATTCCTGCGGGGGATAACCGATTTGTACCCGCTTTCCTCTTCAGGTTCAGGGTTGTTCCGCATTTGTACCAGCGCTTTTGCTGATTGCAGCAGCTCTTTTTGCGCCACATACAAGTCAGGGCTGTAGTAACCGACCATATGGTCGCCTTTGCGGACTGCTATGCCGGTGTAATTGACATACAGGATATCAACACGGCCGGGCATCCGCGCTGTGATGTGAGCGATTCTGGATTCGTCATAATCAACTATGCCGGTCATCCTGATGGTTTTACTCACGGGTTTTCGTTCAACAAGCGCGGTTTGCACCTCGGCGATTTTCTGTGCTCTGGGTGAAAGCTTTAATACTGCTGTCCTTCCTCCATTATCGCCTGTGGAATTCGACTTAACCGGAATTAATGTCATAGAACAGATTGGACACTTCCCCGGCTTCGGCTGTCTTACTTGAGGATGCATTGAGCAAGTCCACATCTGGTTTTCAGCAACAGTCTTTACCGGCGATGTTTTAATTTCCGTACGCCCCGGCAAAAACTTTCCAATGCCGATGCCGAGAGCGACAAGCACTAAAGCTGTTATTGCATAAACAATCCATTTTTTCATAATAATATCCCTGAGTAAGCGGTCGGTTCCGGCAAAAGTTTTGACCTTTTTCATCAGTTATCTTGTTGTTGTTAATATATTTATAAGGGATTTCACCCCTCTGTTTTTTTGCGAAAAATCTCATTCGGAAAAGTGTGTTAAAGCAGTGCCGGGTGCAGCTTTACACCGGCACGGAGAGATGCTGAACGGGATATAATTGTTAGAGTTGCCAAAGACTCAAGGTTCGTGTATTAAAGATATCCCCGTGACTGCCAAAATACTTTTCTGATTTTTAAACAAAAAAACAATGATTCTTTTAGAATACTTGCCTTTATTTACCTTGCATAGTGGGTTATTTAGCAGTTTTAACGGCAGTTTTCGGAGAAGCTTTCTTCGTTCCGGAAGTTTTTTTCCCGGCTGCGGCAATTTCTTTTTGTACTTTTTTCAAATACTTTTCCGGATTCTTTTTTACAGCGGCAATGCAACCCCGGCAACAGACGTATATCTTTTGATTTTTGTATTTGTAATACAATTTCGGATTAATTTTTCTATCCATAACCGGACATTTCTTTTGTGCGATTTTTTTGACGGCGATTTTTTTGACAATTTTTTTTGCCGCTTCCCTGACTGATTTCGCTTCGATTGTTCCGGGTATTAATAGCATGCCGCCGATAAAAAGAACTAATAATTTCAGCATTTTGAGTCTCCTGAGCCAATTGCAAAAGTTTTTTGGCTCTTTCTTTGTTAATAACTTTGTTTTGAACCATGAAAACCGTTCTCATGGCCGCTTTCCAGGTTTTTCCGAAATTGCAGAAAAACACTATTTAAAAACAACAATCCTCCTTTTAGATATTCAGCGGTGTTCTGTTGGGTAATCCTGTTTGATGTTGTACATAAGTCAGCCTCATTTACTTACTTATTTTTTCTTTTTCTTGTAATTTTTTCAAATACTTTTCCGGATTCTTTTTTATAATTTTAATACAGTCTTTACAGCAGACGTATATTTTTTTATTATATTTAAAATATAGGCCGGGCTTGATTTTTCTGCCCATAACCGGACATATTTTTTGAGTTGTTTTCTTGCCTGCGTCAGTTTCTTTTTGTTGTGTCAATACTTTTCTCAAATACTTTTCCGGATTCTTTTTTATAATGGCAATACAGTTATTGCTGCAGGCGTATATCTTTTTATTATATTCATAATATAAGCCGGGAACGATTACGCCGCCGATAACCGGACAGTTTTTTTGAGCGATGTTTCTGGCTGCGTCAATTTCTTTTTGCTGTTCTTGTGCTTTTTTCAAATACTTTCCCGGATTCTTCTTTACAGTGGCGATACAGCTTGGGCAGCAAACGTATATTTTTTGACTTTTATATTGATAATATAACTTGGGATTGATTTTTCCGCCCATAACCGGACATTTTTTTTGAGCAGTTTTTTTTACGCTGATTTTATGATCCGACATCTTATGTGCTTCAGCTCCGGCTACTCCAGGTAAAAACACTATGCCGCCGATAAAAAGAACTAATAATTTAAACATTTTCAGTCTCCTTTTGCCGATTTACGGTTTTTTCCCATCGCGTTTGTTAATCTTTCAATTACCTCTGTTAAGTTAACAGTATTCCTTAAAGTCAGTAATGTCAAATAAAATATATCATACTGTCTGCATGATGATGATTTTCGGGTTGTTTTATTACAAATGAACTACCCCGCATCATGCGGCATCGGGAATTCAAAAGTCAAAATCCCGGATAAAAAGGTAAAAGTATCAATCCGGTCGTGAATAACTGACTACAAGAAAAGCAAACTGCGGGGTTTATGGGGAACCCTGTTTGATGTTGTGTTTAAATCAAGCTCATTTCCTTGCTGATTTTTTTGACTGCATCATTTTTTTTGTTCTTTTCAAATACTTTTCCGGATTCTTTTTCACTGCGGCAACACAGCCGGGGCAACAGACGTATATTTTTTGATTTTTGTATTTGTAATATAACTTGGGATTAATTTTCCTACCCATAACCGGACATTTCTTTTGAGTGATTTTATCTGCGACAATTTTTTTCAAATATTTTTCCGGATTCTTTTTTACAACGGAAATACAATTTTTACAGCAGACAAAAATACGTTTGCCCTTGACATCGACATAATACTTCATATTTTTGAGTTTTTCATTTGTTACAGGACAAATTGTCTGTTTCTTAACTGCTGCTTTTCCATCAGAGCCATGCTTCATGCCTTTCATGCCTTTCATGTCTCCAGATCCGTCGTTTCCCATCACTAAATTCCCGAATAATGCTGTTCCCAGCACCAGCGCTGCAACAATTGAAGTTTTCATTTTACTTCCTTTTTTGTTTATGGTTTTGTTTATCATAAAGCGTACAAAATTGATGTTCTAACAATTTATAACGCTTTCCGTTATTTATAATGACGTAAGTGACTGAAAAACATTACGCCTGATCCGTAAGAAATCACTTGATTTCTCATTTTCTTTTTTATATTGATCCCGTATTGGAAATTTGAGGATTTTACCGCGAAGCGTGGCGTCTGTGGGTAATTCTGTTTACTGATGTGCTTGAAACCAGTCTTATTTCTTTTCTGAATTTCTTTTCATTACGGCGCTAATTTCTTTTTGTACTTTTTTCAGATATTTTTCAGAATCCTTTTTTACAGCGGAAACACAAGCATTGCAGCCGACGTATATTTTTTGGCCTTTATATCGATAATATAACCTGGGATTGATTTTTCCGCCCTCCATTTTAAAACTTTTATTATTTTGACCTGAAATGAATGAAGGTTGTAAGGGCTTGATCCTTCATAAGTGCTGTTTATATAGACGCAATAAAAATTAAAACGTTACAGGGGAAGGTGATATTTTATATATATTTTTCGTGATTAACTCTTTTTGCCGGCTAGTAGCGGACGGATAAAATTCATGAGCAAAAGAGCTGTTAAATCACCGTCGAAAGCTGGGATTATGCTGAAGAACAGGGAAGAACACAAGCCGGCACCGGCGGCAAATTTCCATTGTTCCGCCCTTTTAACAGGAGTAGTTTTGGGTTCAACAAGCATAATAAACGCAAAGAAGAGGTTGGGCAGCAGCAGCATCTCTATATTTATATCCATAGCGTTGATGAAAAAGAGTCCCGCCAGGCGGAAAATGAGGTACGAGAAGACAAATGAGAGCCTGTTCAGGCGATATAGAATAATTCCGCCCAATATTATCAGCAGGTATGGATTTGAAAACCCCCACCAGTTTATCCGGTTCCCCCAGAAAACAGTCAGCAAAATAAGTCCCGCGGCAGCCGGATTGAAAATATGTGCTCCGGAAGGAAAGCGGAAAAGCAATTTGGATGCAATCGCGGCGCTGACCGCAAAGCATAAAATTCTCAAATCAATACCGGGAACCAGAAGCAGGCCAATCAGTGCCCCCGTAATTACCGCACTTTGCACGGAAGTGCTTTTTACCGGGCCGAAAAACGCGAATTCCGCAAAAACCGCAATCAGAACAGCCGCTCCGAGCTGAATAAATAAGACGAGGTATTGATCCGCAGCCTGCCGGCTTAAAGCTGTGATAAAAAGAATCACCAGCAGCAATATCACTTGAATTCTCATATTTTTCGCAAGCCGGAAAAAAGCTTTCATACTCATATAATTCCTCTATCCGCCCGGCAGGACAAGCAGTGTTCCCTGCATATTACCGTGATCAGTTCCGCAATAGCTACTGCAGAAAACAGGATATTTTCCCGGTTTTGACGGTGCTTTAAAGCTCACGGTTTTTATTCCTTTTGCCGGTATGTTGGCATTGAAATCAATTTCAGGAATCATCATACCGTGCTCGACATCCCGGCTTTTCAGTTTAAGGACGACTGTCTCGCCGTTTTTGACAACCAGCGGATCCGGCGAGAAGGCGAATTTAAAAGCCTCATATGTTACAGTTCTCTTTCCTGCGATAATTCTACCGCTCGGTTTGAGTCCGGAATCCCCGGCATCAAGTTCTCCCCCTTTAACATCGCCATGTTCAGAAGGCTTGCCGTGATCGTGATTTTCATTTTTTGCTGTTGGCTCCGCCCCCGTGTTGCGACTGCGTGCCCAAACAAAAAATACCAGGAGTAGCAACAGTCCCGCTATTCCGGCAATCCTGAAACCCCCGTCTTTTTTCTTGCGATCCATTTTATTCCCTCATTTTCTATGTTTTAGGACTCCAGCCGCGAATTCTTACGGTTTTCAAAAAAATTTAAAAATTGAAGATAACTATTCTCCCATCATCGGACAATTCCGCATCATTTGCCTGCCGTCTTTTGTCATACTTTTCATCATCGGCATATTTCCATATATTTTCCGGCATCTCTCCATGCACGTGTCTATTGATTTTTTGAGAATCTTTTTATCTGCCGGGTCTGCTTCTTTTTTCCATTTTTTGAGGGTCTTTCCCTGAAGATGGGAAAGGTTGTTTATACGCTCCATAAGCAAAGGCCTTGTCGTGGTATTCAATTTCCGCCCGTCGTCAAGAGCTGCTTTTGCTTCGTCAAGCATGCTTTTCAAAAGTTCTTTATCCAGTCCATCACCACCGTTATATTTTTTGACAAGCTCCTTAAGGCGTTCCGTGGAGTAGGTAATCCTCAGTTCCACTTTGTTTTCCTCATTCACGCTAAGCAGAAACCTGACTTTTTCAGTAAACAGTTTGACGGGATAAAACCAGTCGCCGGGGACGGTATTGGATGAGGCGAAAACCGTCCCCCATCCGAGCCCGAAGAGAATAGCGGTACTTGCGGCAATACGTAGAAAAAAGCGCCTTGGAGTAAATCCTGGAATTGCCTGTTTTTCCTGTTTATCTTCGACGGAAATTTTTGCAGCAATTTTCATTAGCGCCTGAACAGATGACTTTGAATCGGGTTCGGGGACTCGCTGAAGCCGAAGCACTTTCTCCAGTAGCGGACGAAGTTCCTCCGCATACTCAGGATAATCCTTCTCTATATCCTGAATATCAGTTCCGCCAATCAACTTATCGATGGCAAGGTCAAGAATTTCTTCAATTGTGCGAACTTCGCTCATTTTTGCTTTACTCTATGCTTAATGCTTCAAGTGCCCGGAACTGCATTGTCCTTAATGCGCCGACACTTTTACCGGTTAGTTCCGAAATTTCCTTATTATTCAAACCCTGTATAAATTTAAGGGTTAAAAACTCTCTCTGTTCATCATTGACTTTTGCAAGAGCCTGCTGTATATCCAGTGTCGCGTCAACATGTGAATGAACATTTTTAGTATCTTCTATATGCTCTGCATATTCCTGGTTCAGTTCCACTTCGGGCCTGCTGTTTGAATATCTCGCCTTGTCAATAATCACATTCCTGGCGATTTTGTACAGCCATGCCTCAAAGTTACCGTTCTGTTTCTTTATTGAACGAATTACTTTGACAAAAACATCACTGGTTAAATCTTCAGCTTTACCCGGACTCACCCGGTAATGAATAAATTTCAATATCTTCGGATGGTAATATTGATACAATTCAGTCATGGCGTGCTCATCAAGCTCCCTTGCTTTTACAAGAACGCTGTCTATGTCAAACTCTTTCAATTTTTCCATCCTTCAATTTGTAAAGACGCAACAAAAACAAAAACGTTACGCAACTATTTTTTTCAAGATCATACCACAAGTGTTAGATATCTTTGATTTCTCTTAATGTGCAGTTAAGCCCGTTTTCTGAAAAATAAACACATCCCATTGGAAGCTGAAAAATTGAAAAATAACGGATTCATGGTACATTGATTCATCTCAAAAAAGGTACCTGAAAATGAATCCGCCTGGACATAAAATAAATTACTTACGCAAATTTTCAAATTAATACCGGAAAATTTAATCCCGGAACTTGCCGCCGGGCATGGAGCGAACAAGCAATCCCATTATTCAACCCGCCGGGCCGCCCCGGTTTTTCTCTTATGCAAATCGAACCCGCGCGGCAGGTGGACGACACCGCCAAAACTAAAAAAAAAGGCGGATGCAACGCCTCCGTGATCCAGCGGCAACCGAACGTCGGCTTCGTAATTTGATATACTTTAACTTGTTCATACAATTAACTATTGGTCAAAAACA
>VAOY01035279.1_pt1 | contig 12220 bp, 16 predicted proteins | sample 3393881 | NCBI WGS metagenome assembly VAOY01 (sample SAMN08290430, study PRJNA428436) | hydrothermal vent metagenome | isolation source: Deep-sea hydrothermal vent chimney | place: Indian Ocean: Southwest Indian Ridge
AATTTACCTTTTCACCTCTTTTTTTAGTGGCCCCGAGAGGAGTCGAACCCCTGTCTCGGGATCCAAAGTCCCGAATGCTTGATTGCTACAACACGGGGCTGGCTCTTAAAAATAGCCGAAGGAGGGAATTGAACCCCCGGGAAGCGGATCTGCAATCCGCCACGTTACCACTCCGTCACCTCGGCACTGAAAATAATGATAAAAATAACAACCTCAATCATAGAAGCAACTGAAGCTAATGCCTGTCTTCTGGCATTTGTCTGTTGTTTTGCCCGTTTAAGGTGAAAAATCTACAGAGCCTTTATCAAATCTTCATAAGTCTGGAGCCCCCTGAGCTGTTTGCCATTTACAATGAAATTGGGAACAGCAGAAACTCCGTAAGACTCTACAAGTTTCAAATTTTCTTCAAATCTCTCTCTGGCAGTGGTTTTGAGAAAAGCGTCAATTTCACTTCCGGATATTTCAAGTTCTTCCAGATAGCTGTAGAGTCTTGTACTATCACTTATGTCGATATTCCTGACCCAGTAGTCCTGGTAAACTCTGTCGTTGAACTCTTTGAATACTCCTCTATCCCTTGCAAGTTCTGTGAGAAGTAGGGCAAGATGTGAGTTGCTGAACCCTTCTGGAATATTTATTTCCACATCGAGCTGGAGTGCATATTTTTTTATCTCGCCTGCAATGACATCTATGTAATCCTCGTCAAAACCCATCTCCGTAAGTGTCATGCCCCCTTCTGGTATTTTCGGATGAATCTCGTATCCTATCCATTCAAGCTTAATGTCGTGCTTCTCCACCAGCATGTCCAGTGCCTTTTTGCTCAGATAGCAGAATGGGCAGGAGTAATCCGAAAAAACGATGACTTTATTCATATTTTCCTTCGGGTCTTAATCAGATAAATAAACTTACTGCCCTCTTCATTCATACCTAAGAGCTCATCTCCATTGTGTTTAACCCACGCTGGAATATCTTTTTGTGTGCCCAGGTCAGTTGCTATAACCTTCAGGATTTTTCCTGCTTCCATTTTTGACAATGCATGTTTGACTCTAAAAATTGGCATGGGGCAAACCATGCCAGAAACATCCAGTACCTCATCAGCTTCTACCAACTCCATCACCATCAGAACGTGAGGACTGTGTCCGCCTTTTCAGCCTTCTCCAGTAGGAACCATGTTGCTCCAACTATATCTTCTGCCTCCGGTACAAGGTTCTCCCTGGTAACGCCAAAAATCGATGCGGCAAGGCTGCACACATACATCCTTACCTTTCCTGTAGCTTTCAGCGTCTTGATATTTTCGTAGATATCTGTGGAAAGCCCGGCTTCAGCCACTTTGGCTTTTACCATTTCATCGCTGCCTTCATGCTCCTGTGAGACCTTCAAATTCTCTGCACCGCCTTTAGTCAATATCTTTGCTGCCCAGTTTACGAAGAGCATATCAACCTCCATGTCAGAGGCAGTCCCGAGATAGGCAAAAGCCAGAGGCGTCAAAATTCTATCGTATGCATCTTCCCTTACAATTATTGCCAGTTTACTCATATCTTTACCTCCTATCGAACGAACATTCGTTCTACAATATTATAATATTTAAATAACCTGTTAAAATCAACTTGAAATTATCTTCTTAGTGCCCTCCAGCAGGAATCAAGAGTTTCACCGACATAATTTAAAAGATTATCCTGAATAACACCGTCCAGCTTAAGGGTTATAAGCCTGATTGGAAGTCCCATTAAAGTTGCGGTTGCCAGCAGTGGGTCCATATCCCTTATTTCTCCCTTTACAATGGCATCCGCTACTATTTTAATAATATATTCGAAAGGTTCAGAGGAACAGATGGTGCGGTTGTCTCTCATGATTTCTCTGTGCTTTACATATAGGGCGTATTCCATAATATCCGGAAACTCATCGGTAAGCCTGTAAAATAATTCAATAATCCTCTTGAATTTCTCTTTAACATCTTTTTCATCGCCAAGTGCCTCTTTCAGATTTTTCATGAGAAACTGTAAAGTATCGGTATAGAGGTACTCTGCAATATCTTCTTTTCCGTTAAAATAGTGATATATTGCCCCTATGCTCAGTCCAGCCTCTCCCGAGATGTCACGAATGGAGGTGTTAAAATACCCCTTTCTTGTGAAAAGTCTCCGGGCGGTTTTGATTATTTTACTTTTTGTTTCTGTATCCATCTGAGACCTCATTTATCTTATATGTTAGTAACACAGAATATAACTTCCTATAAATGTTCGGGCAATTAAGAATAAAAAGATTATGTATGGCTATTAAATTATTCCGCCGGCATGAAGAGCCTTTCTGGCTTTCTCAGCTATATCTTCCGGTATTTCAACCTTCTTCTCCATATCCTTCATAGACAGGTATATATCACCGAGGTCAATGCTCTTGTGATTCCTGCAAAGTGCAAATTCACTTGGAAAGAAAAAGCTCTTTTCAGGAAACTCCTTCTCCAGGCTGTGCTTTAAACCTATTTCAGTGCACACAATAAACTCGCTACCGGCAGAGTGCCTTACAAAATCAACCATACCTGTGGTATTGGAAATAAAGTCGGCCAGCTCGAGAACATCACCTCTGCACTGGGGGTGGGCAAGAATGTCAGCTTTTGAATGTTCTTCCCTGAGTTTCTTAACTTCACCTGCAAGAATTCTGGTGTGTGGCGGGCAGTAGCCTTCTCCAAGCATAAAACTCTTTCCAATTTTCTTCGAGAAATAGTCTCCGACATACCTGTCAGGAAGAAAAACACATTTATCTTCAAGCAGCTTTTCAAGCCCGTCCAAATCTGCCACAGCATGGCAGAGGGCCATCTGTTCTGGCTTTGATTTTATATATCCGATGACAAGATTGTTATCTCTTATCTGTTCTATCTGTTCGGCTTTAACCATTGCTACCATGGGGCAGAGAGCATCTTCTCTGGGATGGAGAACAACTTTATCGGGGGCAAGAAGTTTAACAAGCTCTGCCATAAAGCCAACGCCAGCTACAACAATAACCTCGGCTTTGCTTTCCCCTGCAAACAGGGCACATTCCAGCTTACCTCCCACAAAATCACTGTAATCCTGAACTTCATCACTCTGAAAATAATGAGCTATTACTATGGCTTTTCTCTTCTTCTTCAGCTCTGAGATTTTCCTCAGAATTCTGCTCATCTATATCTCAGCCTTGCTCTTATAGCTGGATATTGCCTTCTTCAGTGCCCAGATTGCCACTTCCTTGCAGCATCTGTTTGTATTTCCAATCTTTCCAGCTTTGCCTTCGAGGTCTTTTAAACTGATAGTTTCGGCATCCTCGAGAGTCTTTCCTTCGGCCATAGAAGCTGTGAGCTCACTTCCTGCTATAGTGGATGCACACTGATAAGCTTCATACTTTACCTCTTTGATGTGCCCTTCCTCCACTGTAATATAAAAACTCACCCTGTCGTTGCACAGAGGATGTACTTCTGTTCCCATAGCACTTGGCTCTTCTATGGCTCCCTCATATTTCCTTTCTTTGAGAAGTTTTGCAACTTCCTCTCCTCTCATAGTCTATTCCCCCTTTTCTGCCTTTATTTTTCTGTAATCTTCTATTGCTGCCTTCAATCCATCGCTCGCTAAAAGAGAACAATGCATTTTCCTCTTTGGCAAACCTCCCACCGCATCAGCAACCTCACTTTTTGAAATATTTTCAGCTTCCTCAAAAGTCTTTCCCTTGGCAAGTTCTGTCACCATACTGCTGGTACCTATGGCTGCCGCACATCCGAAGGTTTCAAAGCTTATATCCTTTATATACTCCTTGCCCTGTTCATTTTTATCAACCTTTATATAGACATACATGACATCGCCACAGGCAGGATTCCCAACTTTTCCAACACCGTCGGCATCTTCCATTCTCCCCATATTTCTGGGGTTTCTGAAGTGTTCTAATAAAGTCTCGCTATACATGCTTATGTCCTCCTTTCCATTCAGTTCCCTTTACATAATCATCGAAACCGCCTTTGAAAGGTGAGATTTTTCTCAGCCTCTCAACAGTTCCAGGAAGATTCTCAATAAGATAATCAATTTCTTCCTTTTTTGTTTCTCTTCCTAGGGTTATCCTGAGACTCCCATGAACTTCTTCATGGTGCAAACCTATTGAAGTTAAAACATGACTGGGTTCAAGAGTTGGAGATGAACATGCACTTCCTGTTGAGGCGCTTATGCCGCTGAAATCCAGCTCAAGAATCAGCCCTTCGCCCTCTATAAAGGCAAAGTTAAAATTAGCATTATTTGGCAGACGCTTCTCAGGATGTCCATTGAGTCTTGTACTTTCAATCCTGAGAACCTTCTCGATAAGATAATTTCTAAGCTTTTCCATACCGGGCACATAGTTCTTCATCTCTTTTCTGGCTATATCTACAGCTTTTCCAAAGCCTACAATACCGGGAACATTCTCAGTTCCAGAACGCAGTCTCCTCTCCTGCCCTCCTCCATGGATTAAAGTTTCTATTCCAGTGCCTTTGGCAATAAAGAGAGCACCTATTCCCTTGGGACCATACATCTTGTGTGCACTCAATGCAAGTAAATCAACTCCAAGCTCTTCGACATCTATGTTCACAAGACCATTACTTATACACGCATCGCTGAAAAAGGTTATATCTTTTTCTTCAGCAATCTCAGCCAGCTCCTTAACAGGCTCGAGAGTGCCTATTTCGTTGTTTGCATGCATAATCGAGATTAAAATTGTGTCATTCCTGATGCTTTCCTCAATAGCTTCTGGTTTTACTATTCCATACTTATCACAGGGAAGATAGGTAACCTCAAAGCCATGTTTTTCGAGCCACTTAAGGGATTCAAGAACTGCAAAATGCTCAACACTGGATGCTATTATATGCCTTCCCTTATTCTTATTTCTGAATGCAGTACCTTTGACAGCAAGATTACAGGCTTCGGTGCCTGACGATGTGAATATAATTTCATCTGGTTTTGCATTTATAAGTCCTGCCACTTCAGCCCTTGCTTTATCCACAGCCTCTTTTGCATCCTGCGCAAAGGAGTAAAAACTGGTTGGATTACCAAATTTCTCTGAAAAGTAGGGTTTCATAGCTTCAACAACTCTCTCGTCAACGGGTGTTGTGGAAGCATAATCAAGATAAACTCTTTTCATGCTATTCTCCTCTCTTCTTTTTAATATGTCTTATCAAGTTTAAACTTTATCCTCCTGCGTTAAAATTTATAAATTTATTTGCTCTTCGCTATAATCTCTTCTAAAGCTTCAGCTACAACTCTTATATCTTCTTCGGATGTATCCCTTCCGAAGGCAAAAAGAAGGGCACCTTTTGAAAGAGAAGCAGGAATTCTCATGGCTTCAAGCACATGACTTGCCTTTGAAGCTCTCGATATACATGGTGAGCCAGAGCTTACAATTATTCCCTTCTCACTCAACTTTGAAGCAACCACCTCGCCCTCAACGCCTGGAATGCATACGTGCACATAGCCAGGAAGAACCTCTTCAGGATGCCCGTTTATTTTAATCTCGGGTAAAGCCTTTTCAAGCATTAAGATGAAATTCTTTCTAAGCTTTGCATATTTTTCAAGATTTTTATCCATATCTGAAGTTGATATCTCTGCCGCTTTTCCAAGGCCTGCTATGGCAGGGACATTTTCTGTACCTGCACGCATTCCTGACTCCTGAATTCCGCCCTCAATGAGTGAAATTAACCTTGTACCCCTTGCCATAAAGAGTGCTCCTGCACCTTTTGGCCCGTAAAAGTGATGAGCAGTGAGAGAGAGCAAACTTATGCCAAGTTCTTCAACGTCTATAGGGTAATTTCCCGCACTGGCAAGTGCATCGACATGAAACACGATATCTCTATCTTCGGCTATTTCACCAATCCCGGCTATTGGCTGGAGAGTTCCCACCTCATGGTTGGCGTGCTGTACGGATATTAACACGGTGTCATCTCTTATGGCATTCTCAATAGCCTCGGGGTCAACTCTGCCATAACTGTCGACTTTAATTCTTGTGACCTGAAAACCGTCTCTCTGAAGACTCATAACAGGGTGCTGAATGGACAGGTGCTCAACCGCTGAGATTATTATATGCCTGCCCCTGTGCATGTTTGCATAAGCCGAACCCTTCACAGCAAGATTGTTCGCTTCAACGCCTCCTGATGTGAAGATAAGTTCTGACGGGCTTGAGTTAATAAGTCGAGAAACTCTCTGTCTGGCATTATCCAGAGCTTTTCTGGCTTCAAGGCCAAGCGGGTGCATATTCGAAGGATTGCCAAACTTTTCTTTCAGGTAGGGAAGCATCTCCTCAAGAACCTCACCGTTTAAATGTGTTGTGGATGAGTTATCAAGGTATATTACCATACTTCATACTTGAATCCCTGAATATTTAAATATAATCGGTACAATCAAATTTACGGGATTTGTTTATTCTCTTATTCTCAGTGCTCTTCAGAGAGGCGACGGAATGGTTGCCCATAAGCAGTTCTGCACAGACTTTCTTGCTATGGTTTCTATTCTCAAGATGAAGCCAGAGTATGCTCTCAGCATGGCATTCTTTCTTTATTGGAGTAGCCTTTTCGCTGTGATTATCTACTTCAGAATGGAATAATTTGGAATTTTGAAAGGGGTGACCTGGTTATAATATGAGATAAAAAGAGTTTCTCCTCTAAAACTTTTCAACAGTAATTTTCAGCATCCCTGATTCCAGTGAGGAGTCTACAACGGTTTTATCTTCAATATCCACTTCTGTAAAGTATATCTTTGTTTTGCCATTTCCTGTGATTTCAAGGAGGCTGCCTCTCTTCACTATCTCAACATTCTCAATGTTTTTGACATCAGGCATCTCTATTAAAATCTCGTCATTCGCCTCGTTCCTCTTAATATCTTCTTTGACCTCGATAAACTCCATCTCATTACTTTTATCCTTGTCAGCTTCAATGCTGCTTCTCACAAAATCTGGAATTGGAAGGTCTCTGAGCACATCTTCCAGGTCCTTGATTTCACCTGTTTTAATAATAGGTTTTCTGTCACCGGTCATATTGACTGAGATAAAAAACCCTTTTGCTTTGGATGGGTCAATATTCTTCGTTAGTTCTTCAAAATCCGGGGCACCGTCTCCCATAAAACTTTCCATAACATTCTTAATCTCTTCAGAAATTTCATCTGGAGATGGCATTAGAAGAAAGATAGCAAGATCAGAGCCACAGGCTGAACATATTGTTTCTTTTTCAACAAGTTCTCTGCCGCAGAAAGGACAATACTTAATTTCCATTATATCACTAACCTATCATGAAAGTTCCCCAAAATAAAAAAAGTTAGAATCGTATAAAAAGTTTACTTTTTATTATTTTATAAATTGAAAATGGAAGGAACATGGAGTTATTCTTTGATTTTCTGAAGTACGGCATCAAGTTTTGATTTGAGTGTAGATTTGGGTACCGCACCTACAACACCATCTATAGGTTCGCCATTAACGAAAATTCCAAGTGTTGGAATGCTCATAACGCCATAGCGCATGGAGATATCTCTGTTCTCATCGCTGTTAAGCTTTATAAACTTGACTTTATCTTTGTATTCCGGCGCAGTCTCCTTGAAAACAGGAGACATCATCCTGCAGGGCATACACCACTCAGCCCAGAAGTCAACAATAACCGGGATTTCAGACTTGATTACAACCTCTTCCCAGTTCTGCGTTGTGCCTTCGTAGAGATTTTCACCCAATTCAACGATATCTGTCATTTATTCACCTCCAAGGTTATCCGATTAGGTTCAACGTTAACGAACTACCCGTATCAATCTTTTTGGAACGGAAGGTGGTTTATGTGTGGGGTATATTGCCTTTAACACAGGATATGGCCGTTCCAATACTGTTGCAGGACCGTCTATGTATTCTATGCTGTTATCAAACATTTTATTCCTCCTTTTTTATATCGTGATGATGAGCATGCGTATGTGTATGGCCATGACCATGACCATGTGAATGTATTCTATCAGCCTCATGCTTAAGTTCACCCTTTACAAGTTTTTTTATTGCTTCCTCAACATTTTCTATTGAGGTTATTACTACTTTCTTATCTTCAGCTATAAGGTTTGAGTATGCGCCTCTACCTATTCCTCCAGCTATTACTGTATCTACATCTTTTAGAAGTGAAACAAGAGCCTCGTGGAAATGACCGCCAGTCCTTTTTATGAGGTTTTTTCTTACTTCAACAAGATTTATATTATCTCCTTCTACATTATATATTAAGAAGTTTTCTGCATGTCCAAAGTGAGCGTTTACCTCTTTGTTTTCGGTTGCAGCCACTGCTACTTTCAAATGCTATCCTCCTTTTAGTTACTTGTGGTTAATTTAACCATTGCAAAGATATATGTGCCATACCTAGTTGAACACTTTCAAGCTACATCCTTTCAGGGGCTTCAATACCAAGAAGCTCCAGACCTTTCTTTATAACCAATGTGAAAGCCAGAACAAGATTCAGTCTGAAATTTTTAAATTCGGACTTCAGCACAGGAGTGAACATATAGAATTTGTGAAAACTGTCAGTCAGACCTGCGAGATAATTTGCAAATATATTGGGTTTTCTTGATAGGGCAGAATTCTCAACAATGAAAGGAAATTTCATAATCTCCTTTACAAGAGCTTTCTCATACTCATTCAATTCTGGCACCTCGAAATTTTCTTCAGGTTCGGACTGCTCAAGAATTCTTCTTGCTCTGGCATATGCATACTGAATGGATGGTGCTCCAAGACGGTCAAAGTCAAGTGCCTCTTCCCATCTGAAAGTCATGCTTTTTTCCGGGGCAATCCTCACTATATTAAACCTCAGTGCTCCTATTCCAACTTTCTCGGCAACTCTATGTTTGAACTCTTCACTTTCGTCAGGTCTCCTCTTATTTACTTCCTCATAGGCCCTGTTTATGCTTTCCTTTATTAGTTCATCTACAGAAATAAAAACGCCTCTTCTTGTTGACATTGAACCTTCAGGCAGTGTTATGAATTCATATATAACAAATTCGGGTTCGGGTGCGCCGAGGAGTTCAAGAGCTACTGAAATCTGCCTTGCCAGAAGCTTGTGGTCAGCGCCCCAGATGTCAATAACTCTGCCGCGAGAGGACTTCCAGAGGTGATGAGCCAGGTCTCTTGTGGCATAGAGAAGCGTACCGTCACTCCTCCTGAGAACAAGTTCTTTTTCAATTCCAAACTCTTTCAGGTCGAGATATATGGCTTTTTCATCATTTTTTACGTATTCTATTGCCTCAAGTTCTGATAGCACTTTGTTCACAAGCCCGCTTCTAACGAACTGACTCTCCCATGTTATAGTGTCGTGTTTGATATAGAGTTTTGATAGAGTTTCATTTATACCTTCAAGGCAAAACCTGGCGGCATATTCAAACTTCCTTACCACTTCATCCTTTTCTGCCTCATAGTCAATCATCAGCTTTGAAACCTTATCCTTCACTTCATCGCTTTCCTCATACAGCTTATTTGCTTTAATATAAATTTCAGCTATAGCATGGTCATTCTTCTTCTGTTTATCTATAGGAAACCTTTCAAGACCATAGACAACTACCGCAAGCTGCTTTCCCATATCATTGAGATAATACTGTCTTTCAACGTCATAACCTGCAAAGCTCATAACTCTTGCAAGGCTATCGCCAATTATTGCATTTCTGCCATGGCCGATATGAAGAGGTCCATCCGGATTTGCTGAAGTATGCTCGAGTATTATCTTCCCCTTTGAATATCCTCTTCCAAAATCTGCTCCTTTCTCTTTGATTTCTTCAATTAAAAGCCCAGTTGCTTTATTATAATTAATAAAAAAGTTTATAAACCCATTCTGGGATTCTATTCTTGATATCAGAGAGCCTTCAGGCAGAGTAATCTTTTCAACAATTTCCTGAGCAATTTTCTGAGGCGACTTTTTAAATTTTCCTGCAATGGAAAAACAGATGTTTGTTGCAAAGTCGCCATATTCACCTCTGGGTTCCTGAAATTGAATATCTTCTTTGCCGATTATACCAAATATAAGCTCTTCCGCCTCACTATGAATTCTCTTCAACATGACATCACTTTTGCCTGAATCTGAGAAGGGCACCAATACCACCAAAAGCTTTCAGTTGTTGTCCCTCTTCAGTCTCATTTGATATTATTTCGATGTTTGTATTTGTTTTGCTGGCAACTTCTTCAAGTTCTTCAAGAGTACTCTTAAAGCTCTCTATGGCAAGAGCCTTTTCTCTGCAATTTGGACATGGCATGTTATTGAGTTCAACCTGAAACATCTTTATGTCTTTGACAGTCTTTTCAATCTGGTAATCACAGCTCGAGCATACAATCTGAATTCTGAAACTCTCCACATCTTCGGAAAACAGGACAGTATCAACAGCTCCGCTTTTAACAAGTTCTCTAACTTCATTTATACCATAGGCTGATAGACCATAATCCTTCACAACTTCTCTTAGAAATCTCTGGACAAGTTTCTTCTCTTTATTTATTTCCAGCTCTTCAAAAACTCCTGATGCCTTCTCTACAACCTCTGTAAGACCAAACTCATCAGTATAAGAGGTATTTATAATTTCAAGAATTTTATTTTCGATTTCATAGTGAAGATATTCTTCCTCAATAAAAAATTCCTTTGTAGGTCCAGGCCCACCGACTATAACTCCACGTAAATCTGGAATGGAAAGAAAGATTTTACTTGCCTTCTCTCCTACTCTCTTGAAGTATTCATGGGCAGCAATTTCAATCAGTCTCTCAAAACGTCTCTGGCTCTGACCACCTCTGCCATGTTTTCTGGGAACATTGGAGGTCATTTTTTTTAATGTTTCTATCCTCTTACCTCGAACCAGACCTATAGTTGCCTCGCTTCTATCTACAAGCAGAAGACCGAAGGAACCCTTTACTGCAAGCATTTCTTTTAATGGGTCAATAAGAAACTGAGAGTTGCAATGATATATATATGTTTGAACCTGCTCTGGAGGCTCAATCACATAAACCTCCATCTTGTCCTTTGTGCCATGAGGTATTGTACCTACAAGCAGTACCAGACCTCTTTCTGGTGGTTTTTTGAACATCTTGAGCCTCTGCATTATAACTTCAAGGGCGCTCTGAACATTCTTTCTTGTTCTTGCGGATTTAATATTCATAGCCTGGGAATGTTCCTGGCGCATCTGAGCAACTACATCGCTTATGGCTTTGTTTGGAGGAATATACAGGCTAACAAGCTCAGTTCCTTTACCTTTTTTACTTTCAAGGAATTCCAGCTCCTTTTTTAATTTGTGAATTTCCACTGAAGATGCTTTATTTCCACTCATGGGTTCCACCACAGAATAAGTAAAGTATATATATTTATTTCAGGATTTATCTTGAAAAGGAAATTAACAATGTTAAAGGTGGAAAAAAAATGAAAGTAGTTGTAAGCCTTGGGGGTTCAATTGTTGCCTCCCCTTCTATTAACAAAAATTTTATTCTGAGTTATGCTGATATGGTGCTCAGGCTTAGAAAAGAGGGTATATCTATATCTACTGTTGTAGGCGGTGGGAAAATAGCCAGAGATTATATAGAAGCTGCAAGAAGCTTTGGAGCTTCTGAAGAGTTCTGCGATGAGATTGGAATTCTGGCCACAAGAATGAATGCTTCTCTTATACTATCAGCTCTCGGAGAAGGGGCGGAAAAAAGAATTCCGGTTGATATAGAGACGGTTGAAGATGACAATATTGTTATGGGAGGTACATTACCAGGGCATACAACAGATGCTGTATCTGCCATTCTGGCAAGTAAAATAAAAGCTGACCTGCTTATCAATGCTTCAAACGTTGATGGCATATATAATAAAGACCCCAGAAAGTTTCCAGAAGCCAGAATGCTTCGTAGGGTAGGGTCAAAGGAGCTTCTGGGTATTATAAAGGGAGAGCACAGGGCAGGTATTACAACAATTCTTGATATAAAGGCTGCGAGAATAATAATCATGGACAGAATAAGAACTTTTGTGCTCAACGGCAGAGACCTTGAGAATATGGAAAGAGCCATTAAAGGTAAGAGTTTTAAGGGAACTGAGGTTGTTTTATGAAGGGGATAATGTCAATCACCCACGACTGAAGTCGTGGGTTTGTCTCGTGAGAGACATGGGTAACAGGTTGATTAGGAGGCATTGAAAAATGCAGAAGTTATTGGTAGAGTTCAAGAACACACCAGGGGATGCTCCTCAAGTCCCCTGCTCTGTAAGTGGGGCATTAAACAGAGAGGAAACTCTCAG
>VAOY01004425.1_pt1 | contig 12194 bp, 10 predicted proteins | sample 3393881 | NCBI WGS metagenome assembly VAOY01 (sample SAMN08290430, study PRJNA428436) | hydrothermal vent metagenome | isolation source: Deep-sea hydrothermal vent chimney | place: Indian Ocean: Southwest Indian Ridge
CATTATATTGTAAATGATGTCAATTGACCATTATTGCTAATTATTTATATTTTTTGCTAAAAACAATATAAATCTGTAAAAATATAGAAAAAATGAATCCGGATTTTCTTCAGACCGACTGTTTTGAATCGTTTGCTGATTCATGCGACCTCCATAGTTAAGTTATTGTGATTTATCGAAATTTTTTTAGACTAAACTTTTATTAAACTTTAACCATAATATCTCAAAACTAAATTCAATTTTTACTCAAAAGCCACTCCCGGACCATACGGAGCAAAGCCGACCATTATATATGGATTGATGCAGTTATCTTTGCTTTGATAACCCAGTTTCCACATTCGCTTGCACATTGCTTTGATGATTTCTTTGTTCTCCAGGTTATTAACGACATTTACCATTTCATCGGGATCATTTTCCAAGTCATAAAGTTCATCGTAGTCAAAACCATTATAAACATATTTCCATTTATCTGTCATTACCGAACGCTGAATACCATATTGCTCATTGCCGTTTGATTGAGTATAAACCACATCCCGCCAGTCAGTGACTTTTTCATCTTTAAAAAATGACGTCAGGCTTTGACCAAAAAATTCGCGTTCAACTTTGATTCCAGCAACCTCAAGGAAGGTCGGCGCAAAATCGGCAAGTGAAATATATTCGTCAACCTTTCGTCCAGGATTCTTAATGCCTTTATTCCAACTGATAACCAGAGGAACTTTATATGCCCCCTGAAAACATGGCAGGCCTTTACACCACAGTCCATGTTCAGCACTATAATCACCATGATCGGAAGTGTAAATAATTATAGTATTGTCACGTTGTCCGTTTTCTTCCAGAGCGCCGAGGACTTGGCCGAACAGATAATCTTCATAACTGCAAAACGCCAAATAATGACTAATTGCTTCACGATGTTCGTCGTCGCTGAGCTGATCAAAAACATCGCGGGTGCGACGATAAAGGTTTGGGCGATTCTTCAACTTGTCGGAATAGCTCGACGGTAGTTCAATATCGTTAATATCATACATATCCAGAAACTGCGACGGGACTTTGTAAGGATCGTGCGGTCCCAAAGTCCCAATATACTGGCACCAGGGCCTATTGCTTTTGCCGCGCCGCTTAATGACCTCCAGTGTGGTGTCAACAACATCTTGATCGTTAAACGGATTCCCGCTTTCGCCGTAGTGAATGTAATCGCTCCACCCGTGACGAATAATTTCTCCTGCAACTCTGTTTGTCGTTTCCTTATATCCATTCTGGCTATATATTTCCCAAGCACGCTCCGGAGTGTTGAAGGAATGAGCTCCCGTTGTTTCAGGATATACGTTCCAGCCTCTGTTATCAGGTCCTTCCATGGCACTGACATGCCATTTCCCGGAAAACGCCATATCGTAACCGGCATCTGCGAAGTCTTCGCTCCAGAGTCTCACGCCGTCATTCAGGCCGCGATTGATAGCGTTTGCGACTCCTACATTATGCCAGACTCCGTGTTGTGACGGATAAAGTCCGCTCATAAAACTTGCACGAGAAGGACAACAATGCGGTGATGGACAGAATGTGTTTGTAAATGTAATAGATTTATTTCGGAATTTATCCAAATTCGGGGTCAGACATTTATAGCCTGTTACAGAATCAGCTCGCTGCTGATCGGTCATGAAAATCAAAATATTGGGACGATTCATAGTTTTTATCTAATTATTTATTTGTATTAATTGATATAGTTGTATTATAATGTTATATTCAAAGAATAATAATGTAAAGGTTTTATTTGGTAAATTAATTGTACTAAATGGTATTTTTATGAAATTAGATAATTTTGTTTCAATGGCGAATAAGCATCTCTCTCTAACTTTTAACTATTCAGGTAAACAAGAATTTTTTTCCGCTGGTTTTATGAAATCTGGAAAATGCATAAAGAACGTTTCTTTTTCTCATGCGAGAATTTTATATTTGCTTAGCGGATCGGGTATATATACGGACCATCTCGGGAAACGCTTTGCTTTAAAACCTGGTGATATGGTATATCGCGCAGCAAACCAAATACATTCTCTGAAAAGATATAATACTGACGAGTGGCTGGAATTTTTTATTCTATTCCCAAATTACATTTCTGAAAGTTTTCTTCGAAGCAAAGTAATAAGCTCTTCCCAAAACTACTTTAGTCCCGGATTTCCACCTCAGATATTTACTAAAATAAAAACGCTTATTGACTCAGCAGGTTTTTCTACTCCAATAGAATGCGCAGAGACAATTATCAAGGCTCAGGAGATATTTATATATTTATTAAAATCAAGAAAATACTCTTTAGGACAGAAAACAGAAAGGTCTGTGATTGAAAGAGCGCAGCTTTATTTGACGGAAACATTGGAAAAACGGGAGGCAATAACCAATATTGCTAAAAAACTTGGCGCGGGATATGAGTCTTTTAGAAAGACTTTCAAAGAGAAAACAGGATTACCACCGCGTGATTACCGCATTCATAAACGTATAGAAAAAGCACAGGTGCTACTGTTAAATCAAGAACTGAATATTAGTGAAATTGCCGAGATTCTTGGCTATCAAGATACAGCCGCATTTGTCAAGCAATTCAAAAAAATATCTCTATGCACACCCAAACAATTCAGATCAAAAAACATGTAATTATACTCATAAATTTATGCTTTAAATTGCGTGACACCCAAATAGGATTTCAAAAATAAACATGCAAAGTTAAAAACAATAAATCCTGATTGCTTTATGTTAGAACATTTCGAATTGATGATGAATTTTGCAACTCATCCCGATCGTTGGCGACTTATCAGCAATATTCTGCCAGATGAAATCCCCACCATTGCCGACCCGGTTAATGAAATTCCAGAATATTTAAAATGGTTTTCTAAAGATAATACCAATTTGCAATCTAAGAGTTAGTTACTAATAATATACTGCATTAACAGTTTTGCAGCAGATTATCCATAAGTCCGACAGGCTGCTAGAGACAGAGGCGGCTACATCTTTCTCGATTCTACAAGCCACAGCTGTCTCTAGCCGTGTTTTTACTAACCTTTTTTTATGCAAATTGGTATAAACACAAACATGTAAGAAGAGAACTCATAATAACGCTTGCTGGAAGCTATCCCTATGGATTCAACAATAAATATTATATCTTTCTCACTTTAAGAGTGTTAGAAATTTTTCTGCTAAATCACGAGTTTCTCTTAAGTTTCTGTTTCTGCCGGAAATAGTCATAAAGCCGGAAAAACTGGCGCATCGGAGAATTGAGACTAATTCTTTTATTTCAGCATTGCCGGATGCCCAAGTGCTAGGCGTACCGTCAAATAATGCGTCTTCAATATCAAGTTGTGAAATATATTTGCGGAATCTTCCCTGCTGGAATGACTGCAAAAACGGCATCTCTCCGGCTTTTGCGAAATCAGCCGGGCTAAAAACAAAACCAGCTTTCAGCTTATTCATGATTCCGGCGGCATAAAGCCCGGACATTCCGAGATTGACAAAGGAAATATTAATTCCAGATGAATCAGCTTGACTAATGAATTTCTCCGCATCCGCTGATAAAGGCATGATTAAGTCATTAATTCCGACAGTCTTGAGCAATTCAAGGATTTTTTCAAAGTCGCTCGGGATTGCCGGTAAACGCAATGCGGATATTCTGATATTATTTTCAGCAAATTCCTCTATGGCTTTTTTGAGTTTGTCAGCAGGGAATTTGTGCGCCGGTTTGCCTTGAATAATATCTAATTCGACATAGTCAACACCGCCAGCTTTTAGGTTTTCAATCATTTCAGGAATATATCTACCCGCAACACTTGATGCTATACAAAGTTTAAAATCTTCGACCGCTAATTTATCTTTGCGGATTGCGGCATATTGCTCTGTACAATCGGCGCAGTTCTCGTTATCGCATAGACAAAAAGCAGGATCACTTGAACCCAACTCTGTAAAAATATCAATTAAATCTTGAGATTTCATCAGACGAACAACGGCATTTCCAACTTTGCCGATTTTAATTTTGCCCTTTTCACGCATAATATGATCGATTCCAATAAAATCACGATGCGGACCAGGATAATATTTCCAACTTTTTTCATTGCCATTTTCAAGCCTTGCTTTTTTAGTTTCCAGATAGGGTAATTCCAGCAAAGCCTCAACCGAATGTAAAGTTGTATTTCTATCCTGATCAACACCAAGCAGACAGACATAACCGCCAAGTCCGGCTATCTTTAAATAAGGAGTATCGTGCCCGTGAGCGGTATCAGCCTTCCAGTGATCGCGGCAGATGAATTCCGCATCCGCGCCAATCGCAGCGACTGTCCCTAGGGGACAGTCGCTGGTAAGTGCTTCAGATCGATTTTTGAGAGTTTGTGTGAAGATACCAAGACTAGCAGAGACCGGAGCAACTAAAGTTCCTTCATTGCCAATAGTTTCCAGAAAAACATCGACAAGTGTATCCGCGCCGCCTTCAATATGCCCGACACTGGATAAGGAACTGTGCACGATGACAATATCACCTGTTTTCAATCCCAAACCAGTCAGACACTTTTTAATATCTGCTTTATTCATTGAAAAAATATCTCGCTTATTTGCGTACTTTTTCAGCAGCGTTTCTGATTCCGGTAATAATTGCATCAACATCAGCATCTGTGAGTTTCGGATGCATCGGCAGATTTGCTTCACGTTTGTAGAAAAAGGCGTTGGCGTTCGGGCATTGATCAGGATCATAACCCATTTTCTTCAAACCGGTAAAATGATAAGTAGGCTGGTAATGCAGAATGGCTTGGATGCCTTCTTCTTCGTAAAGAACTTTCATGAATTCATTGCGGCCGGCTCCGAGTTCCTCCGCTTCAACACATACAGTATAAAGATGGAAAACATGCTTGCAGTCAGCAGGTTCAAATACTGGAGTAATGCCTTTGATGCCTTGCAGTCCAGCTGTAATTTTATGTCCTATTTCGCGACGTTTATCAGACAACATGTCGGCCTTATCCACTTGGCAACAGCCTACAGCAGCTTGAATTTCATTCATGCGGTAGTTGTTTCCCCAATGTCCGTTCCAATCGTCAACGTCAAAATGTGACGGCATCCAGTATTCCAGTTCGGAATCCTTTTTGCAAGTGATTTTGCCAAATTTCCAGCTGCGGTCCTCAGGTTTCCATTGGGTTATATTCATGCAGCGAAGCATTTCGATACCTTTGGCAAACGTATCGTTATTGGTAGTCATCATTCCGCCCTCACCACATGTAGTCATGTTTTTGAGGGAATGGAAAGAGAATACCCCGATATCACCGATTGAACCTGCTTTGCGACCTTTGTATTCAGCGTTGTGAGCGTGGGCGCAATCTTCAAGAACATACAAATTATGTTTTTTAGCAATTTCCATAATCGGATCCATATCGACCATCAAGCCGCCGTAATGAACCACATAAATAGCTTTAGTTTTAGGAGTAACTAATTTCGCTACACATGCCGGATCAATATTATAAGTTTCCGGATCAATATCCGCATAAACCGGAATTGCGCCTTCTTTAAGAATGACCAGTGAAGTCGCGATAAAAGTATTTGGAGTAACGATAACTTCATCGCCTTTCCGAATATCAAAAAGTTGAGTCGCCACATGCATACCCGTGGTACAATTGGAAACCGCGAAAGCGTGCTTCACTCCACACATTTTCGCAAATTTCTCCTGAAACTCAGCCGTTTTCGGTCCCATAGTCAAAGTATCCTGCCGCATAGCCGTCAAAACAGCCTGCTCTTCAGCTTCGTCATAGATGGAACCCATGAACGAATAAGGTACTTTCAATTGCACGCCGTCATCTGTAGCATAAGAACTGGTTATTCCGCCATCAGTTTCGCCGCCGGTAATGTGTTTTTTGTCTGCTTCTGTACTCATTTTAGCACTTCCTTTTTTAGTTTATTAATTTATAATGCAATAACGTCTTATAATTGTTTTAATTTAAATATTTTTTATTCTACTTCCGCAATCATCCTGCATGGAATTTGCACAACTCCATCAGCAAGCAAGCTAAGTATAGTTATTTTCACTTCTGGAGCGGTTAATCTATCCATATTTACCGGGTTACAAACTGTTGTTATGCCTGCTTCGAACAAATAATAAAATACTCCTGTAGGTTCAATTGATTCGTAAACATCTGAAATCAACAATTCAACTCCCTGTTCAATAATCCAATCAACCGCGGATCTATCCAAATATAAAGCTCGCGTTTCCTCTAAATTAGCAAATTCGCGCAACTGCACTTTGCCTCGCGCATTAATTATTAAAGCATCTCCAACATTTAGTTTACATGGACAGTTGTCATCCAAATCTTTTGCGCTTATCGCTCCAGCTGTTTGATCTAGATGAATAACTTTTGCAGGACGGCGAAAAAGTTTTTCCAGCGGATAATTTTTAGCGTCCTGTCCATCGTCCATTTCAGCTACATGCCCTGGGAAATCAATATAAGTGCCCGCCATTGAATTCACTTCAAAATTATAGCAGATTCCGGTATATTTAATTGTCGGAGGCTTTGAATTAACCTTATATTCCTTTGCTGCAAAAGCACCCGCGGAATTTACACCATGTTCAAATGTTAAATCAATCAGTTTCATAGTTTATAAAGATAAGATTTTTACTTCTTTATCGTTATCATCCGTTAATTGTACTCTTTCACCACTTTTTCGACATTTATCAGCCGTTGCAATAGCATCTTTTAAAACAGGCACAAGTGTATTAAGAATTTCCTGAGTTATTTTTTTACCGGTTTCAACACAGGATCTATGAGGAAAACCCATAACGCCAATTTTTACGCTTTCACGTTGAGTGGTATGAGGAATTTCATCACTAAGATTAGTAAAGGACGTTTTTTCCTGATAGAAATCTGGATTATTACGCAGCATTTCAGCAATTTCATCTTCATCCAAAACAATTTCATCTCTAACAAGTTCAGGAGCCCAATGCTTCATTAAAGACGTTTCCGCATCCGCGGCATGATAGTCACGTGTCTCATACCCTGTTTTCCAGGTCTTAGAAAAATCCCAAAGCGGTGTCATTAAAATCATTATGTCTTTCAAGGCCGGATTCAGCCATTTTAAAATGCGCAATGATTCTTTGAGATGAAACATACTCTCACTGCCGCCGTGACCGGGGATAATGATGATATTCTCAAAGCCTTGAAGTACCAGCGACTCAATAATTTCGCCAACCATATTGGAAAAAGTATTTGGCTTCACATTGATTGTACCTTCGAGCATTCCGCCGGAAAAACAATAATTTAGTGGAGGTGCAACAATACAGCCAAGTTCTCGGGCAATTTTTTCACCCATTACCACAGCATTACGAATATCCGTATCCACTGGTAAGTGATGACCATGCTGTTCAAGCATAGCATAAGGAAAAATTATAGTACGATTATCTTTTAGATATTCCTGCAAATCTTTTACCGTCATTTCGCCCATCTGAACGTTTTTCATAAGAATCAATCCTTTTAAGTATTATAGTACTTTTAAATCAATCCTAAACTCTCAGGCACTTTTTTTCAATACTTTTTTGTAAAAAATATTGCATTTAAAAGAATTCAAACTATAATTATAGAACATTAACGAATTATAATTAACAAAAAAGAGTTCATATGACACGAAAAGAAAGCATAAAACAAGCATTGCTTAAAGAATTATGTTTCAGTCAGCAATTAACACGACTGGAATTCATCAAGGCTCACGGAATTCGCGCAGCGACAGTTTTTTCGGCAGTGGACGAATTAAAAAAAGAAGGTCTAATCTGCGAGCCCGACCGCAAAGGAGTAAAGACCGGACGAAAATCTCCACTTCTCAAGTTAAATGCACCCTATGCGCGATTTGTCGGGCTTGAACTCCAGCCCCGCAAACTTGCAGGAGTTATAATTGATACAAGCGGCAAAATTATAACACAAGCGGTTTTAAATTTAGACGATAGTCCCGACGCACGCAAATTAATGCTGGCAATGGATCAGATACTCCTTCGTTTGAAAAGTCAGATGGATTGTGATTGGCAGGAAATAAAAGGTGTCGGGTTTGCCGACCCCGGACTGGTCGATATCAAAAACAAAATTTCACTGCGGGCAGTAAACGTACCTGATTGGCAAAATATCGAGACGGGACGAATCTTGCGGCAAATGACAGCATGCCAGGAAAATCTGGTCGTACCGGAAACAATGGCAAAGACTTTTGCCGAATATTATAATCGTTGTCCGGAACCGCCTCAAAGCCTTTTTCAAATGAGTTTAGGAACCGGTATTGGCGGAGGTTTCGTTAAGAACGGCGAGTTATTTATTGGCGACAACCACCGTGGGATGGAAATCGGGCACATAGTAATCTCAAGCGATGGTCCTTTATGTCAATGCGGCAATCGCGGATGCCTGGAGGCTATAGCCGGAGAGGCTGGAATAAAACGTAAAATCAGCGAATTAATCACTAATGGCGTAGATACTAAATTAAATCTTGATAATTTTTCACTTGGAAACTTCGTAGAAGCCGTTAAACAGGATAGAGCAGCGATGATGTTAGCCAACGATGTCTGCGAAAGCATAAGTTTAGGTTTGGCCACCGTGATAGCCTTATTAAATCCATCAACTATAGTACTCAGCGGTGAGTTGACAAAACTCGGCAGCGTTTTAACCGATACAATCAAACGCATCCTCAGCACGCATTGTTTCCTCGGTGCCCTGGAAAAATTATCCTTGGAGATTTCCACGCTGGACGAATACGCAACCGCTAGAGCCGTAGCTTTAATGTGCCGCAATCAGCTTATTCTTAAAAATCACCTCTGATATCAGCAATATCCTCGAAAGGGAAGCACAGATCGCAGAAAGTGTTGAACGCCTTAATTCTTCTTAGTTGTGATGAAGGAAATTTTGCATTTCGCACGAGTCTTTAAAAGCCTCATTCTTTTCTTTTTTTTACAACCCATTTACACCCCGAAAACCCACATTGCGGCAATGACGGTAAGGGTCAGCGTTACTATTGAGGATAGATAAGTCCAGAAAATAATCGTCGCCATGCCGTCTTCAATATCAGGATTAGTTCCCGCGGCCATGACGACCAGATTGTTAGCGGGAGGAGACCCCGCCTCAATGACCAAAACCAGAGCCGCCAGCATGTTCGCGGGTAAAACCCCCAAATGACGAAGCAGCAAAACATAACATATCGCTATGATTGGAAAAATTATTAATTTTATCAAAATAACACTGAAAATAGTACGCTTATTAACTATGCCGCGAACCGGGCCGGAAGCCAGACAGCCGCCCAGCAATATCAAAACACAAGGAATTGTTGCTTCGCCGATTATTCCAGCCGCCCTGTACGCCGGATATAGAAAACCACCGGAATAACAAATGAGTTCCTTCAATGGTGGAATCATACCCGCACAGGCTCCTGCCAGTATGCCGACAACCGGAGGCGGAAATAATTTCCGCCAAGTCAAGTCGGATAACTTCCTGCCGCTGACAAGCGAATATCCGACCGTCCAGAGTATTGGAGAATAAACAAGCAAACATATCGAAATAAGCGCGATACCTTTGTCGCCGGCTTGCGGATCACTCATAAAAACAGGGAAAATAGTCGTTACCGCAAGGATTAAAGGAATAGGAATATAACCGAAATTATTAAACGCAATTGCGGCAATAACTCCGGATTTCATTTTCTTGCGGGGTTTACAGATTTTGACGGTGATCCGCCCCAGAGAAAGCCCTAGAACTACGTATAGGATACAAGTTATCGGGAAAACCCAGTATTCCCGCAGTTGGTCCCAGGAAATTGATGCAGCTATTTTATGGAAAAGCAGGCAGGGAAGGAACAGGTAAACAACCAAATGCCCCAAAACCCGTAAGGCATCTTTAGTTACTATTTTGCTGCGGACAAGAAAAACCCCCGCGAGAGCAATTAGAAAAATTGAAATTACAGCTTTGCCGGCATACGGTAAAAGTTCAAGAAATTTATCCATGGTGAAGGCGGCGATGAAAGTAAACAATGAGCTTTATTTACTTTCAATATCCTTTATTTTATTTTTTATTTTATTTTTATCAAGATCAAAACTGAATATTTTTAAAGCTAAATTCCAATAATATAAAGCTTTCTTCCGGTCGCCAAGGGCATGAAAAATATCTCCCGCGTGATCAGCAAGAACAGCATTGGGGTATTTGCCTTCTTTGGAAACAGCTCTTTCAATATAATCCGCGGCTTGTTTAAAATTATTCATGCGGAAAAGTACCCAGGCCATACTGTCTAAATATTCGGGACTGTCCGCTTTTTTGCTCAAAGCATAGGAAATGAGTTTTTTTGCTTCCGGCAAATTTTTGTTGAGGTCGGCATAAGTATAGCCGACTGAATTTGCCACTTCAATATCTTTCGCATCCAAATTGGCTTCCACTGTTTTCAGACAATTCAATTGGGTTCGGGCATCTCCAGTCTTGACGGCAAGAGCCAGCCAGAAAAAATAAAGCTTTCTATCAGCTTTTTGCGGGGAGTTTAAAATAATTTTAGAAAGCATTTCAAACGCCCGCTTATCCTTACCCATAACACTCAGCACTTGAGCTCGAATTTCCGTAAACCGGCTTGTTTCGGGCAGCATTTTGAGTAATTTCCAGGCAATATCCGGTTTACCAAGCTGCAGTTCAGTAAGAGCAAACATAAAAATAACCGAAACAAGCGGACTTTTTTGGGAAGCTTGCAATATGGGCCGATAATTTTCAGCGGCAAGCTGATATAATTCCGCTCTGAACGCGTTTTGCGCAAGTTTCAGGCGGAAAAAGTTATTTTGGGGATTACGTTTCACCATTTTCTGCCATATGGTGGAGGCCAGGGCATATTTCTTTTGTTTGCTGAATAACTCTGCAAGGGCAATTTGCAAAACCGGCCTTGCCGGTTGTCTGGCAAGTTGTTCGAGCAGCATAGTTCTGGCTTCGTCAAATAACTCAAGTTTCTGGAGAAAAGTAAGATGCCTGATTATTTTTTCCATTTCCCTTGTTTCGTTCGAGCGGGCGTGCAACTGCTTGAGAAGCTCGCGTTTGCGTTCGGCATACTCGCCGGCACGGCTGGGCAGCAGCCATAAAAATCTCCTTGATTTATCAGCCTCCCGGGCGGCATAGGTGTAGAAAATTACCGCCTGCTGTAGAAAAATATTGTGCCGGTAAAGCTTTTCGCTCGCAAAAAGCCGCTCAAATAACTCATCGCCTTTGGCATATTGTTTTTGTTTGAGATAAATCGTGCTTAGTGTTTTTACTATATTTTGAAAGAGATTAAACTGTATTTCATTAAACTTGTCGAGATTATTGACCTCGACGCAGTTTTCAGCCAATGTCCGTTTCAGGTCTGTCGAGCTGCCGTTTGCCGGTTCAATGCAATCCGCCAGGGTCAAAGCCGCGACGTTGAGAGGAAGCGCGCGCGGATTAGCTTTGGCTATGGCGATTAAAATTGAGATTTGTTTGTTTGAAACATCATAATTCCGGAAGCTTTTGAGTAGAAACGCCAAAATTCGTGAAGAGTGCGGATTTTCCGCTAAAGCAGCCAGTAGGCGGTCCGCAGACGCGGAGGGTTCTTTGATAAACAAAGCCGCGCCGAAATGACTTAATCCTTTGATATCGGATTTATCACTCGGCGATAAATGAGGTACTATTGGAACGGATTCAAGCTCAACGATGTCGGTATCGACACCTATTTCAGCTGAAAACAGGGAAGCAAGTGGACATAGAAAAATTAAAAAAAAATGAATGTATTTTTTCATTCCTCTCTTCCCATTGTTTCTTCAAGGAACATCCCTCCTGCTTTCGGCAAGAGGGATGTGTAATAATAAAGCTATTTAGTCTTATGTCTCTTTGCCTTCAAAAGCTTTTTACGCTTGTGCTTAGAAATCTTTTTGCGGCGCTTCTTTTTCAGGTTACCCATGTTAATCCTTTTTGCTTCTATTATTTAAAAAATCAAATAAAAATCGTTCTATTTTAATTTAAAACTATATCAGAGACGTATAACCTAGCTCATAATTAGAAAATTTCCTGTATTTAAACAAAAAAAATCACTTTTTATTTACTTTCAGCATAATTTTCAGGATTATTTAAAGGACAAAGAAGATTCTAATACCGATTTGCAATCTTAGAGATAGTAAAGATTGCATTAATTATCCCTGAAGGGGATATTCACCGTAGCCCACGGCAACGCCGTGGGTATCATGTGCC
>VAOY01024752.1_pt1 | contig 12143 bp, 8 predicted proteins | sample 3393881 | NCBI WGS metagenome assembly VAOY01 (sample SAMN08290430, study PRJNA428436) | hydrothermal vent metagenome | isolation source: Deep-sea hydrothermal vent chimney | place: Indian Ocean: Southwest Indian Ridge
ACCTCAACCTCCCCCTTGTAGACCCTCAGCATCGTTGTAATCGAATCCGGAATATCAAAGCGGAAGACTGTTCCACGCACGGCAGCGAGTACCGTCGGAGTTTCGATAGTCAGGTTCTCCCTGTCGGCGGCCAGTCTCTGAACGTTTGACCAGAGGCGGCCTCTTTTCAGCTTTGCCTTCGTTCCCGGTCCTTTCCACTCCTGCAGGCTGCGCGATGAGATCTCGAGCTCGGTGTTCTCGTCTATCCTGACGAGCACACCCCCTTCACCCATCTTGACCTCCAGGCGTGATTCGGCACCGGTGCGAACCGCATCACCCGTAAAGAGCGGCTGTTGAAGAGCAATTCCGGTCCACTCTTGAGAATCGGCTTTCCTGAATCCGATCTCTCCCATGTAGAAACTGACTTTCGCGATCACCCACGCCTGCCCGAAAGCCGCCGTAACCACAGTGGCCACCGCCACGGTCACTATTACCGCGAGCCGTTTCCTGCGACAGCGTGGGCTCGGAGAGTCAAATCCCGATTGACCGTTCACAGGCTTCACTGCCCATCCTTTGGAGTGATCCTAACCCTTACCTGATTGGCCGTTACTCCCGATACCACCACATCGTACTCTTCCCAGGTCTTTGCAGAGAGTTCCCCTGCCAGGGCCATTCCTCCGCCTTTGAAGTTCAACTCGAGAGTGGCGAGGCTTTCGGCGTAGTTTTTCAGGACCACGTTCTCACACCCGCGCACGTAGTAGGGAAGCAGTTGAATGAAATTGCGGACGTCGGCGAATCCTAACTCGTTTATGATGACCAGCTCCACAACCTGGCCGCTCTGGAGCTGCTGGCTCCACTTCGCGAGGATCATCTCCTCCAGACGGGGACCGAGCCTGTTCATGGTTCTGATGATCGCTCTCTGCGCAGCATCAACAGCACCTCCACCGACCTGGGCCTGGGTCTCCTGGCTGGTTGCGATCAGTTCGCCTGTGTCGGCGCGGTAGGCCTGAAGCGAGATCGACGCCTGCATGCTCACCATCGAGCCGAGCATCTGCCGGGCCGCCGTTCCCCTTCTGGCGACGGTCTTTCCCAGTATCACTACTTCCGCCTGGTTAGCCCGGCCGATCTGAACTGCCTGTGCCGCATTACCTTCGAGAGCCGAGGCGAGGACATTTGCCTCGGTATTGGCTGCCACAATCGCAGGATCGACAAAACGGAATCCCTTCGGTGCCAGTTGTTCCATGAACGCCGTAGCCGTCGATTGGTTGTCTATCGTGGTGGGGGCGCGCTGCTCGCCGCCCTCGTCGATGAAGACCTGCTCGTCGATCAGAACCAGCAGGCGGGGGAAATCCATGCGTGCCATGATCAACCCGATAGCGGCCAGATCGTCTACGATGTCCGATTCCGCCACCGTTGCTCGCACTGTAACCGTTATCATGTCGGCTTCTTCGAGCTCGTTGAGGATATCATAGCTCGAAATGTATCCGCTCGACTGGGTGAAGATCCGGTCGTTGACCAGCATGAAGTTCTCGGTGAGCGTCTGACTCGACACCTGCGTGCCCACAACCTGCTGCACCGCGTTGCGGAGGGCGTTGTTGATGGCGTCCTCCTTGGCCTTGGCCTTGTCGCCGGCCACGATCGAACCTATCCCGGTCACGACGACATCCTTTGCTGCCTGAGGGGTCTGCTGGGCGTACACCTGTCCGGCCCAGACCCCCAGAGCCACTATCAGAGCGGCCCCTGCGAATGGTCTTAGTCGAGACACGTTTATCTCAGAGCTCCCTTCAGGTTTCTTATAATGAGGATCGCCTCATGGCCGGGCAGTGTCCCCTCCAGGAAGAAGGTTCCGTCAGGCTTGCCGTCCATAATGCCCCTGGTAGTGGCCAGCATGACTGCGTTGAACGAGAAATGCGTGCTCATTACATCGGGGAAGGGGCTTGTGCTTCCGAAGAACTTCGACTTCAGGCTGTCATCGTCGAACGCCTCGACAAGAACCCTCTGGACGAGCATTGCAAGGTCGAGCCGGGTTACAACCTGATTGGGACGGAATGTACCGTCGGGCATGAGGTCCATCGCCCCGAGCTTGACGACCTGTTCGATATGCACGCGCGCCCAGTGATCTGAGGCGACATCGTTGGGTAGCGTCTGGCGCTGGGCCTGTGCCTGCTGCTGACCTGGTGCAACAAACCGGGCCTCTTCCTGTGTGCGCTTCTGGAAGATACCTTCCAGATCGAGTTCTTCGTTCAGCAGGACCGCCAGCTCCGCGCGGCTGATCGCTTCTGTCAGCGCTATCTCCATATACCTTTCCGGAACACCGATCGTGGCTCTCTGTATTTCGCTCACACGCTGCCAGCCGTCATTGAGGGCCGTATTGTCGGGCAGGGCGCCTATTCCACGCCGGTAGGTGTCGACGGCCGAGTCGAAATCGCGCAGCTGCACGTGGGTCTGGCCCAGGTACTCGTATGCGTCGGCATATCTCGGGTCTATCTCGATCGCATCTTCGAACGACCTTATAGCCGGTCTCGGCCTGTCCTGCATATTGTAGGCACGGCCCAGTCCGACATGCGCCGGCACGTATCTCCTGTCCCTGTCCAGGGCCCGCTTGAACTCGCGCTCGGCCTCTCTTCCTCTTCCCCACTCCAGTTCGCAGAGACCGATTCCCTCGTATCCCGGGGCAAAATCACGATCGAGACCGATGGCGTACTCGAACTCGGCTCTCGCCTCCTCAACCTTCTGCTGGCTCAGCAGTTCCATGCCTGCCTGGTAGTGCGCCTCGGGGGTATCGAGGACCGACTGCTGCTCTATTCTGCCAGCGCAGGCTGTCATCAGTACTGCGGCAAAAACGAATACCACAGAAACCGACAGTGTCGTCTTATTCGGCTTCATCCCGCCGCTCCTTTGCTGTTAATCCTCGGCACCGAGCACGATCATCACCCGGCACTCCTGCAGGAATGGTAGGTTACCCGCTGCACGGCGGATCGCGCCTGCATCGGCATTGGAAATGACCAGGTCGCATCCGTTCGGACCCGTAGCCCGCAGGGCCCTCACAGACATCGGGTTCCCTGCAACCCGCTCATCCAGACTGGCATTCTGCACGCTGTTGTGGTAGCCAACGATGCCGGTGGTTATGGCGAACTGCCGGAGAACCTTGGTCGTGCCATACACCTCGTTGCCGTCCTCGTCCAGGATCTTGGGTGCCATGGCAGGCGTCACATCGAGACCGGTTGCGTCTATGATGAGTCCGCTGGTTGCTCCGCCCGTGCTGACCGGCTGCGAGGGCTGCGGTTGTGCAGGTGTTGAAGGCGTCGTCCGTCCACCACTCTCACCCGGAAGCACGATGTCGTAAAGGGCTCCGGTCAGGGGCATTTTCACAATCACGGCTACGTCCATGCTCTCGTAGTATCTAGTGTCGAGCACAACGAAGCCGCGGATAACTCCCTCTACCCGTGACTTGATTATGTCACTGGTCAGCATGGAGTTTTCGACAGTTGTGGTGGAACTCACCGTAACACCCTTGACCGCTTCCAGAAGATCGCGGTAGGCGGTCTGCCGTGCCGCCCTCAGGGCGGATGCTCTCCAGGCCGGTCTCGGCAGGTTTGTATTTGGTGCACCAAGACTGCTCACGATAACCTCCTGGCGTTCCCAGTCTATCCTGAATTCACCAGGTTCCGGGTACTGGGGATCCTGGGCGGCAACCAGGCCGACCAGAAAGACCCCCGTGAGCAGAAATGCGATTGTAGAGCGCAACGGCTTCATGCCGTCCTCCTTGTATAGCTTACCACGGTTTTTACTTTGTCGTCATGATCCAGACCCCATCCCAATCCTCACCCGGCGGCTCATCTCGAAGCAGATTGCAGCGTTCGGAGAATACGACCGAGGCCGGATCCTCCCCGAAACTGTTGAAAATTTTCTGAGCCTCATCCCATTTCCGGGTCCTGTAGAACTCCAAACCCTGTGCAAAATCATCGATCAGCCGGCGAAGTTCATCTGTATCCTCTTCTGTCCCCGCTTTGGCCAGAACCTCGAAAGTCTTTACCGGCTTCTTCTTGCCCTTCACTCTTACAGCATCGATCTCTCTGATCAGGAAATCGTCTCCGAGCGGATCGCGTGTCGACTCTGAAATAAGAAGGCCCACACCATATTGCCGAGTGAGAGCTTCCAACCGGGCTGCAAGGTTTACGTTATCCCCCAGCACCGTGTAATCGAAGCGCACGTCACTACCCATATTCCCCACCACCATCGGACCGGTGTTGAGCCCCAGTTTCAGATCGAATGTCTCCGGTAATGTATTTTGCCACTCTTTTCTGGTATTTACCAGTTCTTCGCGCATTCCGAGTGCAGCTTCAACACCCTTGACTGCATGGTCCTCGAATGGTATCGGTGCGCCGAAGATCGCCATGATGGCATCTCCGATATACTTGTCCACCGTGCCCTGATAGTCGAAGATCCTGTGTGTCATGACAGTGAGGAACTTGTTCAGGAAGTTGGTCAGCTCCTCAGGTTCGAGCTGCTCGCTGAAGCTCGTAAATCCTTGAATATCAGCAAATAACACGGTCAGCTCGCGCCGCTCGCCACCCAACTGGAGCTTGGCGGGATCCTGAATTATCTCGTTTACTACGTCAGGAGAAACGTACTGCTGGAAGGCGCCCTTGATGACCCTTTTCTGCCTCTCTTCGGTCACATACCGGTAGACCATCGCCGATGTATAACAGGTCACCAGTCCCGCCAGTGGCCGGAAAAGTTCTGCCCAGTAGGTGAACCTGACATATACATAGAACGCCGCAACTAGCCCTGCTCCCACCAGCAGGGCGGTCAGGGCCATCCCGAAAATGGTTCTGAACCGGAGAGCGAACCAGGCGACGACGATTCCGAGCAGGACCATGAGCAGGATCGCCATGGATTTGTCCATCGCTGTTACATACTCACCCCGGGCGAGGTTGGATAGAAGTGTCATGTGGATCTTCACTCCGGGAAGGGCCAGTGCAGATGGTGTGGCCTTGAGATCTTCGAGCGCGGCGGCCGTAGGACCTACCACGGCGATCTTGCCCGAGAAGAACTCACCGGGCATTCTCCCCTCCAGCACGTCGTAATAGGGAAACTCACGGTAGGGAACGTAGTAATCTTCGTTGGGATACCATTTGATCCTGAACCTGCCCTGCCGGTCTACAGGGAAGGTGTACGGGCCGGCATAGATCGCTTTACCGGGTACAACTCTAATCTCATCGTAGTTTATTCCCATTACGTCTATGAAGAGCCGGAATGCGGTGGTCGGCACCACGACATCGCCGTCTCTGATCAGCAGGGGCTGACGTCGCAGTACCCCGTCTTCATCGGGGAAGACATTGACCAGGCCGTGCCCGAAACTGGCTCTGGCAATCCGTGGAATCGGACCTTCCAGGAACATCGTACCGCTCATGTCGGGAAGAAGTTCTGAACCCTCAATCCTCTCCAGGGGAATCAATGATCGGGGTGCATCCTCCTTGATCTGGTCTTCGTTTATCTGTGAGCCGAAGTACTCGCTCCCCCTCTCCTTCATTGCCAGAGCCGTGTAGACAAGGCCTGCATATCCAAAATCCCGGGAAATCTGCACATCCTCCTCGGGATTTCTGGCATCATCTTCCAGTACGATATCGAAGAAGACTGCGGTTGCTCCCCAGTCGGCCAGCTTGCTGGCCAGCCGACCGTGATAATCCCTGGGCCAGGGGAACTGTTTGTAATACTCCAGAGACCGTTCATCGATCATTATCAGGATGAGTCCGGTCTCATCGGGATCGAGTTCATCCGCCATGCCGTTCTCGAAGCGGACGCGCATGTCGTACAGGTTGTTCTCGAACGCCTGGAATGGCCCTGGAGCGAGGTAGTAGGAGAAAAAAGCGGTCAGCAGTGCGGCGCCGCCGCCAACGATGAGTGCTTTCAGCCAGACATACTTTCGGCCGGGTTCTTCCTTCGATTTACCACCGGCGGTCCGGCTCATCTGTTTTGCTCCGATCGACGCAGGTTAATCGCCACCCGGATTATTTCCATTTTCACCTGCTATCTGTTCCTCCCGAATACAGACAAACGTTAGATGCTATTGGCAATTTCATTCATCTGTCAAGAGCGCAGCGCACCGCAATCCTGTCAGGCCTGCGTGATCCTGATGAACGGTATTATGAGTTCGGAGAGAGAGATCCCTCCGTGCTGGAAAGATCTGTTGAAACGTCTGCGGTGTGCGGCTGCATCTGCAGAAAAGACCAGGAATGAATCTTCCCGGGAGAGCATATACGTAGAAGTGAGGCCGTGTTGCGGCAGTCGCCAGGCAGCCATGTCATCTATCCTGTGCGTCCACCTGGCATCGGCGTTCAGATTCCTGCCCACTTTATAGCGCACGCCGCTCGAGGCGGTTCTGTCGGCCCTGACTTCTACTCCCCGTCTGACCTGGATGCTCCCGTGATCGGTGGCCACCAGCACAGGTGCACCGTCGGCGACCGCCTTCCTGATCATTCTGGAGATCGGAGAGCGTTCGAACCACTGCGCGGCCAGGGCTCTGAATGCAGCCGGATCCGGTGCCAGTTCCTGTACCACTGCCGATTTCGACTGGCCGTGCACCAGCAGGTCCAGAAAATTCACTACAATTACAGAGAGGCCACCCGGAACCCCTCCGCTCAGGCGGCGCTCGATGCCTTCGGCATCTGCAGGAGACTGAATACGTTCGAAGAGGGCCAGTCTCTCATCTCCGATCAGGTTCGATACAGCATCAATTGCCTCTGTCAGCATCTGCGGTTCGTACCGGTTCAGGCCCTCCTCATCAGGCTTGTACTCTTCGTTCCTGCCTGATCCGTACCCTTCCCACAGGTCGGGAAAATCCCCGGCAATCTCATCCGGAAAACGTCCGGAGAGAAGGGCGTTGCGTGCATAGGGTGAAGCGGATGGAAGCAGTGAAAAGACGGGGACGCGTTCAATTCTTGAACCCTCTGCCACCAGAGGCTCCATCGCCAGCCACTGGTCGAACCGCAGGCAATCGAGAACCACCAGTACCGCCCTGCCGCAGAGTGATATCAGGGGCAGTATGGAACTCCCCAGGAGATCGGTGACCAGAAGAGGTCGATCGTCCTCAGGTGCCGGCATTGCCGGCAGATCGGTTCCGGAGGCATCTTCGACAGCTTCCTGCATGCGCACCTGCCACGGTCTGTTATCTGAAACCCACTCCGGATAATGCTCTATCACCTGGCGGGCCAGTACACCGTCAGCTTCCTGCATCAGTGTCGCCAGAGATTCAGCCAGACCCTCCTGGCCGGACAGATCGAGCTGAATGCTCCAGAATGCAAGCGCCTCTGCCAGGTCGCCCCACTCCGCGGGTGCCGGAGAACCACCTGCCAGTTGACTCGCAAGCCTGGCAAATTCCCGGGTATAGTCCCGGGTGATAACCTCTTCGCGCAGGCGGCTGCTTTCGAGTATGCGCTTGCAGACGGAAAGCACCTGGCTGGGATTGACCGGCTTGGTCAGAAAATCTGTCACGGACCGGCCCAGCGCCTCCTCCATCAGTTCCTCTTCCTCCTGTTTGGTTACCATAACAACCGGCAGTTCGGAGTGGATGGAGCGGAGACGTTCCAGAACTGTGAGGCCATCGATACCCGGCATCCGTTCATCCAGGAGCACCAGATCGAATTGCTCACCTGCCAGCAGGTGGAGGGCGTCCTCTCCGGAATTAACCGGTGTTACCTCGAACTGGCGCTGCTGAAGGTAGAGAATGTGTGGCCGGAGAAGTTCTATCTCGTCGTCGACCCAGAGCAGTTTATATTTTTCCTCTTTTCTGCCGGCCGGCACCACAATACTCCTCTAACGCCCTTCCGGAGTGCCCGATCCGGGTGACGGCGGATCTGGAGGAAGGCCCGCTTCCCTGGCTGCCCTGCCACCCACAAGCACTCCTGCCCCCTGCCCCCTTTTGGCTGCCAGGTGTTCCGCATAAGTCCGGGAAAAGACGTGGGTGCCGTCTCCGCGGGCGACAAAATAGAGGTAGTCCGCATCTGCAGGTGAGACCGCAGCCAGAAGAGAGGCCGTTCCTGCATTTGCAATCGGACCGGGCGGCAAGCCGCTGACCCTGTAGGTATTGTAGGGAGAGTCTATCTCAAGATCTTTTTCGTAGAGCCTCGGCTTGAAGCGACCCAGCGCGTAGAGGACCGTGGCGCACGATTCCAGCCTCATCCGCCGCTGAAGTCTGTTATGGAAAACCGCGCTGATTATACCACGCTCCTCGCCAGTTACAGCCTCCCGTTCAATGATGCTGGCCAGCGTCACCACCTCGTGGCGGGTCAGCCCGAGACCGGCGGCGGCCTCCGCCAGCCGACTCTCCCACAGATCGGTAAAATGGCCCACCATCATTCTCAGCACCTCGTCGGCAGGCATCCTGTAGTAGATGTTATAAGTTTCGGGGAGAATGTAGCCCTCCAGATGGGCGGGCAGCGACCGGCCATCTTCAACAGGGATAACAGAAGCTATGAAGGCGCTGTCGGCTGCGAGAGTCATAAAGGCGGCCGAGTCGACCTGTGCTTCTCTCGATATGATCGAGGCGATCTGCAGCGGGCGCAGCCCTTCGGGTATCGTAACCAGTTCATCCGTTGTACCTCCCCTGGTCAGATGTCCCAGCACATCCAGGATGTTCTCACCCCCTGTGAAGTGGTAACGACCGGCCTGGAAAGAGCGGTCGGCAAGTGTGAGACGGGCAGCCATCACCAGATCTCCCGTATTGTTGATCACATCGTTTGCCTGAAGCAGTTCGGCCACCGCCGCCGGAGTCGATCCCGGTTCAATGACCACAACAATCGGGTTGTTCCCCGGCACAGGACCCGGCCTCCAGAACAGCCCGGCTGAATAGATACCGAGCAGCACAGCCATCAGGAACCCTGCAAATAACGGGATCTGGAGTGGAACACTCCGGGCGCGGCGCCCCAGGGTCAGCATGAGAACTCCGATCAGGATGCATGGACCGGCCACCCACAGCACCGGCAGATATTCGAGAGAACTCAAAGCCTCTATTCCTCTTCCTTTTCCATTACAATCCCGTTCCGGTCGCTGCTGTCGAACCAGCTCTGCAGAATCAATATTGCGCTCGCCCTGTCGAGCAGACCACCAGCGCGTGCCTTCCGATCAGATACACCCGCTTTCCTCTGAATCCGTTCGGCCTGAGATGAGGTCATCCTTTCATCCCACAGCACCACGGGAAGTCCGAACCAGCCTTTCAATCTCCCTGCGAATTCCTCTACGGCCTCACATCGCTCGCCCCGTGAACCATCCATATTTAGAGGATAACCGACAACTATTTGTTCCGGCTCTTCTGTAGAAATCAGCTCTTCGACCCGCCTTCGGAGGTCTTTCCGGCCCTCAAACCTGATTGTCTGCAACCCCGTGGCAACACCGGTTTCGATCATGCCGGATGCAGCTCCTACCCTGCGTTCCCCGAAATCGAAGGCGACAACTTTCCCCTTCACGATATCGCTGTTCCCCGTAGTGAGCCTGTCTGAATCCATACCTGAATGATAGGGTGCAGGAGTGCAGCCAACAAGATGTCAGGAGATTTCAGACAGTTGCGCATCCGGCGGTAAGTGAGTTTCCCGGTGACTGAAGAGTTTTCACCGGAGCCTTGTATTCTTTATGCATTCGTTATGCACTCGTTCACAAAGGTACATTTTTGAAGCGGACAGGGATAAATAAACAGTATGCCGTTTTCTGCGGCATCCTGCTGAATATTCTATCGATTCTTTCTCCTCAGGCTGCTGCCTCAGGCCATGGTTTGTCCGATGCATCAGATCCGCCCGGTCATGAAGATCCGGCGGCTTCAGACATAGGAGCCCGGGAGCCCGGAGGTTCAATCAAAATCGATGGTATTGTGGGTAAGGATGAATGGGCGGGTGCGCCGGTCATCAGTGATTTTACGGTCAGGAATCCTGTAGAGGGAGCCGCACCGAGTCAACTGACGGAGGTCAGGGTTCTTTACACGAGCACCCATCTCTACCTGGCCTTTTCCTGCTACGACAATGAACCGGAGGGAATCGTCTACAGGGTGAGTACCCGCGATTCGTGGCGCCTGAAGAGTGACAGGATATCCTTCGATATCGATCCCTACCACGACCACAGGCATGCCTATCATTTTGCCGTGGGTGTAGCGAACAACCAGACCGATTCATACGGTATGGATATCAACTGGGATGGGGTATGGGATTCCGCCACCACAATTACTGAGGAGGGCTGGTTTGTCGAGGTCTCGATCCCCTTCTCGATAATCCGCTTTGAAGCACGGGAATCGCTCACATTCGGCATCAACTTCCACAGGAATATCCAGCGTACCAAGGAGGATCTCGCGTGGCGGGGGTGGCGCAGGAACGATGGACGTCGGGTAGACAAATACGGCCACCTGGAGGACCTGCAAAATCTGCTTAGCGGCCACAACCTGGAGGTTATGCCCTACGCCAAGACGAGCGGGCAGCAGTTCTACCGCGGTTCGGCTGATCCGGTCGGGTATCTGTCTGAAACGCTCTCTGATTTCGGAGTCGATCTGAAATACGGCCTGACCAGCAACCTGGCACTCGACATAGCACTCAATCCCGACTTCGGACAGATAGCCCCGGATGCCGAACAGATCAACGTCACGCGGTATGAACGCTACAACCGCGAACTGCGCCCCTTCTTCCAGGAGGGACAGTCCATCTTCCGCACCCCACTGCAGATTTTCTACAGCAGGCGTATCGGCAAGCAGATCCCCGGCGGTCCTGAAGTGAATATGCTGGCGGGGGGCAGGATCACGGGACGTACCGGTCCCTACCAGATCGGTATAATAAATTCCGTAACCGAGCAGAAAGACTACATAACTTCCAAAGGTACCGAAGCCACGGTCCCCATGGCGAACTATTCTGTCATCCGGCTGGAACGAGACATATTCACCCGCTCGAGTGTGGGTATCCTGGCGGTCAGCAAGGATTCCGATCGGGGTAAAGGAACCGCTCCCTACCAGCGTGCCTTCGGAGCAGATTTCGGTCTGAAACTGGGTGAAAACCATTATGTCACAGGGATGCTGGCCCGCAGTGTCAATCCCGATAAAAGCGGAAACGACTGGGCGGGCCAGCTGAAAGCGGGCCTGCGATCCGATCTGTGGGATTACGGAGCTGAGTTCAACTACCTGGGCCCGCAGTTTAAAGTGAAAGAGATCGGCTACATTACACAGGTGGATCGACGCCGAACGGGGTGGAACTTCAGTTGGAAGCCGCGTCCCGAGAGAAACGGCATTCGCAGGGTAGAGCTGAAGACGACCGGCTTCGTCTCCTACAACTTCGACGGTCTTTATACGACAGGCCGCTACGGTGTGGAGATGAAGGTCCAGGGAATGAACTACATGGAGGTGGAGGCAAAGGCCACACTCAACGACAGCAGATGGAGGGATATCTACGCAGCCGAACCGTGGAAGACCGCAGACACCGCCAGATTCTACCGCGGCCGCGACTACAGCCTCAGCTTCAAGACCGACAGCAGTCTCGACTACTCATTCAGCGCCGGCACCAGTTTCGGCAACTTCCTCGATTACTTTGATTACTATTTCGGTCGTGACTGGTCGATACGCTCCAGCTTCAACTTCCGTCCCAGCAGCAGATTCTCGGGCCAGTTGAGCCTTACGCACATACGTGAGTATTTCAGGGACAACACCCTGGATGAGACCAAGAACCTGCTGGTTACCAGGGCTTCTTATTACTTTACCTCCAACCTTTCGGTGAAGCTGTACAACCAGTTCCGCTTTTTCACCAGCAGTGCAGCCGACGTTAAGGATAGTGCCGCCAATACACTCAACCTGGTTTTCTCATATTTCCTGAATGCAAAGAGCATCCTTTACGTCGTCTACAACGAGATCAGGGATGACGACATCGCCGACTGGGAGTACTACAACGAGTACGGACGCCTGCCGCTGAGCGATCGGGCATTGCTTATAAAGCTCACCTACTGGTTCACCCTGTAGATTATTTTACCGATTTGAACGCCTTGACCGTTAACCGGTTGTTGTCTAGTGTCATGTCAGGTGACAAAGTCGGCACCGAGAGTGATGCCGGGCCCGGCCTGCAAGGCGCGGCGACGAGGCATAGCGGTGGCTATGGCGAGGAGACGGAACGCAGCCGGTCGGGATTCGGCGCCGCTCGAATGCG
>VAOY01030290.1_pt1 | contig 12120 bp, 11 predicted proteins | sample 3393881 | NCBI WGS metagenome assembly VAOY01 (sample SAMN08290430, study PRJNA428436) | hydrothermal vent metagenome | isolation source: Deep-sea hydrothermal vent chimney | place: Indian Ocean: Southwest Indian Ridge
AGATTTAAACTGGTAATCATTCCCCGATTTTAGCAATTTTCCGCCCTTAGCGGGATAAGTTGCCAAATCAGGAGTATTACCTATGTATCTCATCTTATGCAGAAAAACGGGGCATTAAATCCGGGAAACGCTTAAACTCCTTCCCTTTTGCAATACAAAAAATCCAAAAAAATATGTAGAAGCAGTCCCAATCCCAAAAACGCCGCCGGTCTGAAAAACAACAAGATTATCCCGGCCGCCAGTACCGCCGCCCTCTTTTTGTGCAAGAAATGAGTTTTAAAAGGATTCCTTTTTGGATGGTAAATCGGGCGGGAGAACAGATGGTCAATGTCTATCAATTCCGCGCTGAGAAGCAAAATCAGATCAGAGTAATTTGTTTGCACCAGTCCCGTTTGAGTTATCAGGGCGAAGGCGCCCAGGCTGACTAAAATGTGCGTGGGGGTTGTCATGGATAAAAAATACCATACGGACGGCGGTTATTCTCAGTGGCCCTCCCCTTTTCCGCGAATGACGCTTAAAATTTCATTCGCGACTTCTTCCGGCGTTTTTCCTGTTGTGTTTATGGTTTCGCAGTCATATTTCAGGCAGCTTTCCCTTAAAAAGTTTGAGTAATAAACGTTATCCATAATGAACTTCTCCATCGACTTGCCCGTTGTCCTCATAAGCTCGTCCGTTGACTCGCCCGTAAGGTAGCGGCTCTTTATTCTGTCCGCGATTGTTTTCGTATTATCACACCAAACTAAAAACCGGAAATTGAGATGGCATCTGATGCGCGCGGAGCGCGTGGTGGCTCTGAACTTAATTTTACGCTCGTAGAGCGTGGTAATTCTGTCGGTGCGTTTCCACTCGCCTCCCTGTCTGCCGACAGGGAGGCGCTCCGCTACGGCAAAACAAAACAGAAAAATTTTCTCTACATTTTTTATTTTTTTCGCGTGCAATTTTTTCCTTTAAAAGGAAAAGAAAATTTTTCTGTTTTGTGTTTTTCTTAATCAGAGAAAAGCGGAAACGCTCTAATTCAATTCGCAAAAGGGCAAAAATTCCTTCCCCCAGACCCCTTTCCTTTTTGCCCTTTTGCTGATGCCTGTCCGCCTTCGGCGGAGGCTTCGCCCGATTTTTTTCGGCGGGGTTTGAGGGTGTGCCAATTTCATTGGCGCGCCACTTTATTTTTTTATCTTGCTATGCGTATTCCTTCGTTGCTTTAGCATACAAATTTTTCTGAAAAGCAAAGAAAATTGACCTAATACTATCTACATTCCCAAGCGACTGTTCAGCATTTGCAATGGCATGGTATTTCAAATTTAATAAAACCGGCAATTTTTCTTCATCAAGTTCTTCGACACCTTTTTCTTCATATTTAGATAAAACAAAATCCAAAAATTCTTTCTGTTTTTCGTCTAATCCTGCAAAAATTTTCTCCTTTGACTGCTCAACTCTTTGAATTCTTGAAATAGGTTGTGTCAAAAAAGAAATATATGTCAAAACATCAAATAAATCACTCTTTTCCGCATCAATCATTTTTTGCAAAGTTTCCAATTCATCTTTGCCAAAGCCTCTTTCCGCAATGCTATCTAAAAATGCTTTGCGAGTCGTTGGATTTGACCAAATTTTTCTCAACTCTTCTTCGTTTTTGAAAAAATCCGGCATTATTCCAAACATATTATCCATAAATTCTTGGATTGAAATCGGTTTACCATCAGCGCTCCAAAATGAAGTTGAAATCATATGCTGAATTTCACGCTCTTTCCCATCCCGTAATTTTATTTTTAACTTTCTCTTTGGTGGATTATCGCAGATACAAGGATCTTGATTGCATACAGGGCAAATCTTAGGCGGTTTCTCACAAACACAGGGACTTTGACCGCAAATAGAGCATACTTTAGGAGGTTTTGCATCACAAACACAAGGATCTTGCCCGCATTTTGCGCAAACTTCTTGAACTGGGTCGCCGTCCCATTCAGGATCAGAAAAATGATGATAAGCGTCTACAAAATCATAAATGGTAAAATATTCTTTACCATCAAAAAGTCTTGTTCCTCGTCCAATGATTTGTTTAAATTCAATCATTGAATTTACAGGTCTCATCAAAACAATATTTCTAATATTACGCGCGTCCACGCCGGTTGAAAGTTTTTGCGAAGTCGTCAAAATTGTTGGGATTGTTTTCTCATTATCTTGAAATTCACGCAAAAATTGTTCACCGCGCGCGCCATCATTCGCCGTAACTCGCGCGCAATAATTTGGATCGCTACTATTTTTCATTTGATTTACTAAGTCACGAACAGCAAGAGCGTGATCTTGAGTCGCGCAGAATATAATAGTTTTTTCACTTTGATTTATTTCATCTAAAATCACACGAACTCTCTTTGCTTCTCGCTCTTTAATAACAATTATTTTATTAAAATCCGGTTCCTCATAAATTTTTCCTTCTTCTACTTCGCCCTCAATAATCTGGTCATCAGAAGTGTAAACATAATCATCAAGTGTTGTTTTAATTCTCTTTACTTTGAAAGGGGTTAAAAATCCGTCATTCACACCCTCTTTGAGAGAATAAGTATAAACCGGCTCGCCAAAATATTTATAAGTATCAACATTGTCTTGTCGTCTTGGTGTTGCTGTAAGCCCAAGTTGAACTGCCGGAGAAAAATGTTCCATAATCGCTCGCCAATTACTTTCATCGTTCGCTCCGCCCCGATGACATTCGTCAATCACAATAAAATCAAAAAAATCTTTTGGGTAATCACCAAAATATGGAGTGCCGTCAGGTCCGCTCATAAAAGTTTGAAAAATCGTAAAATACACGCTTCCGCTCATTGGCACGCCTCCTTTTTTGCGAATATCAAGAGGATTGATACGGACCAAAGCGTCTTCATCAAAAGCGGAAAAAGCGTTAAAAGCTTGGTCGGCTAAAATATTTCTGTCAGCTAAAAATAATATCCTTGGGCGACGAGCGCCATCTCGTTTGAGTGTCCAACGAGTTTGAAAGAGTTTCCAAGCGATTTGAAAAGCCACCGCTGTTTTTCCTGTTCCTGTCGCCATCGTCAAAAGAATTCTCTTTTTTTCTTCTGCTACGGCATTCAAAACATTATTGATGGCAATTTCTTGATAATATCGTTTGCCGTATTCGCCTTCATTGGGCACATCAGAAAATTTTTCCTTCCACTCGTTCCAACCTGCCTTGCCGGCAGGCAGGTTGGAAAATGTTTTATTCCAAAGCTCGTCCGGAGTTGGGAAATCAGTAATATCCTGCTCTTTCCCCGTCTCCATATTTATTTCATAAATTTCTTTGCCATTAGTAGTGTAGGTGTAATTGATATGTAATTTTTCCGCATACCCCTTAGCTTGACCAACACCTTCTGTTGCTGGCAAGGTTTCCGCCTTGGCTTCAATCACGCCAATTTTTTGATTTTTATAAACCAAAATATAGTCAGCGATTTCCGGCTTGCTTCGTGTTCCTCCTGCTTGAATTCTGCCATCAGTAATACGAAACTCGCGCAAGACTTTTGAGTTTTCCACTTCACCCCAACCAGCTTGTTTCAGCTTTGGGTCTATATATTCGGCTCTTGTTTCTGCTTCGTTCATAAATTTATGTTAAAAGAAAATATTTTAATGGGATTTTAACCGCATTTGCTTCTTCATTATATTCTAATTCTGATATTTTTTCGGAAATAATTATTCCATATTTTGCCCCAACCTTTTTTGTTGTTTGTATAACTTGGCTATATTTGATTTTGTTAATACCGACTTCAATCACTACTCTTTCATTCCCAGCCCCAATCACAAAATCAGCCCCGCCTTTTTCCGCGTCATAATTAAGTGAAAAACCTGGTTTTTTATTAAACAAACGATATAAATACATACCCACTAAATCCTCAAGCAATTTCCCACGCGCATTTTGTTCCGTTATTGTATTGCCAATTGTTTTATAATACATAGAACGAAACGCTGGGGAAGAAAATAGATATTTTGATGGTTTTTGAGTAACTTGCTTAAAATGTGAACCGATAGGATAAATGCGGTGTAAAACTTCAGCCTGTTCTAGCGCGGAAAAAATTTCCGTAACTTTTGGACGAGATATGCCAAATTTTTCTGCCAAAGTTGTAAAATTAAGCGCATCCATATCAGCAATAGCATACAAGATGGCTGGGATCCTGCTTATAATATCTTGCGACATTGTTCTCATTTGCGGAATATCTTTATTGACTACTCTTTCAAGGGATTTATTTATTTGATCATAAACCAGAGCTTCATTATCAAGCGCAATCATAAAAGGCAAGGATCCATAATGCAAATAATTTTCAAATTCCAGCCTGCTAATATCAACATAATATTTATCTACTTTTGATTGCAATGATGATATTTTATCAAAAGTTTCCTTTGCAGATTGTGATAAAAAAATAGCATCTCGCATATCATTTGCTAATCCGCGCATTTCTGTTTTTTGATGCTTTACTTTAATAAATTCTGTAAAAGATAGTGGGAACATTTTTTCAAATATAGCTCGTCGGACAATATCAGAATTTGAATTTACAAGTATTGCAGAAGAACCGGTACTAAAAATAAATACTTTATCACTTTTGTCGTAAAGCGCTTTTAATGTTACACCCCATTTTTTGTCATATTGAACCTCATCTAAAAATAAAAATAAAGGTTTATCCAAGTTTGATAATGATTTGCCTATCATTTCCTCAAATGTAATCAAAATTTCGTTAATACTGCTCCCTAAAGTTTCTACTATTTCATCAACAGCTAAAACAAGAAAATAAGCATCTATATTCTTTTTTGTGTAATAAAGTTGATACATTACAGTCGTTTTCCCCGCCCCACGAAGTCCTGTAAGAGCAATCCATCTGAATGCTTTATTTCCTTTCAAAAATTTCTCTAAATATGATTGCAAGGTTACAAAAATATTACGATTAAGCCGTTTTTTATTTTGCGCGTCAAAAACATATCCCTGCGCGCGAAAGTCCGCTTGAGCTATCTGGTCCCTGATATATTCTTTTATTTGTTCTTTATTGGTCATTATTACAAAATTTTTATATTCAGTGATAATTCTATTTTACACTAAATCATCTTTAGTGTCAATATATTTTTACACTAAACTATTTATTTTCAAAAACCGCTATAATATGCGCCGTTTTGATGCATTTTGTTGTTTACGAATTGCGACATAGTTAAATAAATTATAGATTATAGATTTTAAATTAAGTTGAAGCTGTTGTCTTTACTATTTTCACCAAAATAGCAATTACTTGATCTATCTCTAATAAATATTTATCAAAATTCATATTAACTAAATTACTTTCGTTTAAAAGTTTAAGCCAATACCTTGTTTCTCTCGCTTCTTTTGAAGCAATAGACATTTTATGAATAAAATCTTTTCTACTCTGTCCGGCAATCGCTTCTTCAACATTAGCCCCAATACTTGTTGCGCTTCTAAGTAATTGTTTAGAAATTATAAATTCTTTTTGTTTTATCAATTCTTTATATAAATCAATGATAGATAAGGCAAAACCAAAACTTTTCTTTTGTATTAAATTATCTTTTTCTTTCTCCATAAATTCAAAATCTATAATCTAAAATTTGTCATTTATAATCTATAATTCAAGAAATCAATTCTCCAGAAAAAGCTTTTTGGAGAATTGATTTCTTGATCTCCTCCAAATCATCAATTTTTTGCCGATAAATTGCTTCCATTTTTTTGGTCTGCGCCGACAACTCGTCTAACTTTTTGACTATTTGTTTTTGAGTTCGTATATCTAAAAATGGAATTTTAGTATTTTTAATTTTAATTTGAGATATATTAGGTTGTGCTCCTCCAACTGCCTGCTTAATTAAATTTTCTTTCTCATAAGAAAAAAAATAATATATAAATTCTGGGATAATATTTTTATTAGGTAAAATTCCGCAGACGGCTTGATTTGTCGTTGATTCAAATTTTAAGATTCCAACCTGCCCAGCTGTTGCGCCATACATAGCAACCAAAACTGTATTCTCTGGAAATATTTTTGCGGAAGAGTTTTCTAAACCTTTTTTGGTAATAAATAATTCTGATTGAGTAATATATTTTTTACAAACTTCTCCACTCCTTAACCATGGTATTTGCCCATTTTCATAATAATCCTTGTGAGATTTTAATGGAGTTCCACCAGCACCAGTATCACAAATCTCCCCCAACTTTTTCTCCTCCCAATCTTTCCCCGGATTTTCAAAAATACTCTGCAAATACGATTCAAAAAGCTCTTTGGCATTTACCAAATTTTTCTCCGCATTTTCTTTCGCCTTTTTCACATCCCCAAAAACCCCATCCAAAATCTTCACAATCCGTTTTTGTTCGGAGAGGGGCGGGAGTGGGATTTGAATTTGTTTATATTCTTTTAATTGTAAATTTCTAATACCAGTAGATCTTCTTTGCATTGTTTCTGTTATTCCAGAAATATATTGAAAATATAAAAACCTATGTAAAAAATTAAAATTTAATTCTTTCTCATTTCTGATTCTAATTGTAGATGTAAAATTACTAAAAGAATATTCTCCGTCTTTTTTATTAAAAACAATAATTCTGCCAACCGGCTGTTTTGGTCCTCCTCCTGATTTTTCTAAAATTAAATCTCCAAATTTTAATTTTCTTTTTTCGTATTGCTTAACTTCTACTGGTAAATTTGCAATATCAGAATCATCCAAAAAACCATCTTTTGTAAAGTTTGTATTTCTAATCACATTAACATTAATATATGGTGGTTTTTTACCTTTCCATAATCCATTAAAAATATCACAAACCTCACCAAGTTTTTTTGTTTGCCAGTTAGTTTTCATATTTATTTTTTTGATATTTTTTTAGGATTTTTATCCCACATCCATTCCATATCAATATTCAATAGTCTAACTTTTTCCCCAAGATACAAATTTCGTAATACCTTTTCTAATTCTCGCTTTAAGTCTTTATCTTGTTCAAAAATAGTAACTGAATTTTCAATTTTTTTACATAAACTATTATAAAATTTTTCTAACTTCCCAAAAAATAAATCAATTTTTTCAAATGCGGGCAGTTGTTTATCAGTTGGTTGTTTTTTGTCAAAATGAGCAATGCTTTTGTCACGCAACTTTTTAATCTTATCTAAAATATATTTATTTTCTTTTTTCTCAATAAATTTTTTGTAAGCCTTTTTGTCTATATCTCTTAATGTAAGAGCGCCATTATTTTTATCAAAACCGTGTAAAATTTTTATTATAAAAACATCTACCGCATTATGTTCAATAAGTTTAAATATATTATGCTGTTTTTGTACCCAAAAATATTTATCAAACAACTGCTTTCCAACAATACTTTCAGCTCTACTTTGGTACAACGATTTAAATAATGTGTACGACAACTTGGCATCAATAATACTTAATCTAAAATGGTCTATCGCTTCTTTTTGGTGTTTTTTATTATCTTTATTTGTCGTCATACTTTTAAATCATTTTCTTAATTTTATCCAAAATCTCCTTGCCCTCCCTATCCAATTTTCCCATCTCCGCTAAAATCTCTCTTGGCTCTCGCAAAATCACTTCCTCTTCAAAATCAGTAAAACCAAACCAATCATTTTGTCTTTGTCTTTCGGCTTACTTTCAGCGATTAAGAGCGTTAAGGCGGTCAATGCTTCCGGCGACAGACTGGCGCGCAAAAGTCCAGCTTTTCGCAAAAACCACACAAATGCAAAAGCTCCACTTCGCTTGTTGCCGTCCACAAATGGATGATTTTTAACCATAAAATACAAAAGATGCGCTGATTTTTCTTCCGCACTTGGATAAACATTTTTGCCAAAAACAGATTGAGACACATTGCCGACAATTCCTTCTGTCACTTTTCTACTTCGTTCTTGTCCAAAAATTTCCGTTGCTTGTTTTTTGCCAATCAACTCTTTTTTAAATTCAGCAAGGGCTTGTGATAATTCATCAGCAGTAAAAAGTGTCTTCTTTTTACTCGTTCCCATTTTCGGAAAAGTATCTTTATCATACGCCTCCAGAGAAAGCCAAGTTCCGGCAAAAGCGTTGATAAGTTCCAAAATATCTTCTGTTTTTACCTTGTTCCCGCTCGGCAAAAGCGCTTTCACATCAGCTACCGCTTGCGTAAATTTTTCATAATTTTGCCCTATGCGTTTTTTATTGATAGTGTAACCATCAAGCAAATGTTGTTTAAGAGTTTTTGTCGCCCACTTGCGGAATTCAATCGCTCTGGCAGAATTTGTTCTATATCCAACCGCCAAAAGAATATCTAATGAATAAAATTTCACCGGTTTATCAGAATTTGCAATGTGCATTTTTTGCACATTGCTTTTTTCGTTCACCTCCTTATCTTTTAGAATTTTATTGATATGCTTGGTGACAACCGTTCTGTCTATATTAAAAACTTCCGCAATTTGCTTTTGCGTTCCCCAAACTGTCTCACGCTCAAAATCTCCACGAAATTCAATCGCTCCGTTTTTTGCTTGGTAGATGACTAATTGTTTTTGTTGCCTTTGTTTCATATTTTTATATATACATCGTGTTGTCAAATAATTTTTAAATAAAATTCTTAATATTCCCTAAAATCTCTTTACTCTCCTTATCCAATTTTCCCATCTCCCTCAAAATCTCTCTTGGCTCTCGCAAAATCACTTCGTCATTTTTATTCGGATTTTTTACTGATAAATCAAAAGTTTTTTGATCAATGTCTTTTATGTCTATGCTCCACGAATTGTCACTATCGGCTTTAGTTTTTTGTCCCGACTCGGTCGAGGATCCTCGATTATTCTGTAATCGGGACAATTCCACAAACTCCGCTAAGTCATTTTCATTGAGCGGATTGCCTTTGCCAAGGTTGCGGTCAAGATTAAGCTGATAAAACCAAACTTTTTTTGTCGGTTTGCCTTTTTCAAAAAATAAAACAACAGTCTTTACTCCGGCACCGGAAAAAACTCCACCAGGTAAATCTAAAACTGTGTGGAGATTACAATTTTCCAGTAAAAGTTTTCGCAGACTGATTGATGCATTGTCGGTATTTGAAAGAAAAGTATTTTTTATAACAATACCGGCTCTGCCACCTGCTTTAAGGATTTTTATAAAATGCTGTAGGAATAAAAAAGCGGTCTCGCCGGTTTTTATGGGAAAATTTTGTTGAATTTCTCGACCAATGCCCGCGCCAAAAGGTGGATTGGCAACCACAATATCATAGCGATCTTTTTCTTGAATATCGTTTATGTTTTCGGCAAGAGTGTTGGTGTGCCTGATATTCGGCGCTTCAATGCCGTGTAAAATCATATTCATAATGCCGATAATATAAGCAAGGGATTTTATTTCTTTGCCGTAAAAAGTTTTGTTTTGCAAAGTTGCCATTTGAGCAGAAGAAAGTTTGGCTTGATTTTGAGTTAGATAATTATAAGACTCCACTAAAAATCCAGCACTTCCGCAAGCTCCATCATAAATAGTATTGCCAAGTTTTGGCGCTACTACTTTTACAATTGTCTTAATAAGTGGTCGGGGCGTGTAGTATTCACCACCATTTCGTCCAGCATTTCCCATTTTGGCAATTTTAGCTTCATATAGGTGGGAAAGCTCGTGTTTCTCTTCATAAAGGCGAAAATGCATCGTATCCACAACATTCAAAATTTCTCTCAATTTATATCCACTAGAAATTTTATTTTTAAGTTCGGAAAAAATTTCACCAATTTTATATTCAATTGTATTTGGATCTTCTGCTCTAAATTTTTTAAGATACGGAAATAGTTTGTTATTTACAAAATCTTTAAGATCATCGCCGTCAAGCGCTTTGTTGTGGTCTAACTTTCCATCTCCGTTTTTAGGACAAGCCCAAGTATTCCAACGATATTCTGGAGATAAGATGTATTCATATTTTTGACCCGACAAAGTGGCAGACTTCTTTTTGTCTTCTTCCAAATCATCAAGATATTTCAAAAATAAAATCCATGAAGTTTGCTCAACATAATCAAGTTCGGTTCCACAGCCGGAATCGGTATGAAGAATCTTGTCTATATTTTTAAATGATTGTTCAAACATAATTTTATTTAAATAATTCAGCCGTCGGCGCACCGAGGGCTTTAGCTATTTTTTCTACCGTATCCACGGTTGAATTGGGGGTTTTCTTGAGGGTATTCAATTTTGTCATTTTTAAAAAAAATCAATTAGACCCGCTGTATTGTTACTTGTATCCTACTCCATATTATCCCTAAAATCAAAGCTCAAAAAAACAACGGCTCAATGTCGTTGAGCCGGTGGAATCGCGTAAAAACCGGTCGCTTTCGCGATTGGCAAAAGTTAGAATTTCGTTCAGGGTTCGGAGCCAAGTTTGACGACACAAACCCCGAACGAAATCCGAACTTTTTTCAAGGAAAATTCGCAAGCGGATTTTGAATGAATTCCGCCCAGCGTTTCCGCTCGCCTTCCTGCCTTCCCGCCCCTGGTGGAGGCTTCACCCTAAAATTTTTTGGTGGGGCTACAAATTCAAAGGATGGCGGGTGGAGTTAATTTTGGCAATTCTTCAAATATTCCTTTATTCTCCCACGATTTTCGTTTGCTTTTTCATTTTTGGGATACAATTCAATAAAATCAATTCGCTGCTCTTGTTCAAAATAAGAATAAACAATGCGAAGTGAAGATCCTTTTAGGTATTTACAAAACAAGCGGGCTTTTAGAATATGGAAAGTTTCGGTTTGTGTAATAATATTAAAATGTTTGCTATTGCCAAGTGGAATAATGGAAACCACATTGCGAAATTCTTGCAAGTCATCTGACAGCGATTCGTATTTTTTGCCAAGTCGTTTGAGTTCTTTTTGAAATTCCGGCAATTCATTAAAGTTTATCGTCATAGTTTCTCGCGGAGTATCGCTCATCGCGGTAAAAAACGCTCTCGTAAGAAAGTGGCTGGCCGTCCTGCGCGGATTTCCAAGGTATATCCTCATGCGAATAATTTTCTATTTCTGCGGCGTTTTTATCAGAAAGCCGAGCAAGCACATCATCAATATGCTCAATTTCGCGCGCGGAAAGAATATCAAGATTAGGGTGTTTTCGCGGCAGATACTTTTTTTGTAAATACTTAAAATACTGGCTTTTTACGGCTTCAATTTCACCCTGTTCCTGCATTTCTTTCATTATCGCGCCAAGCTCAACGGAAGTGGGGCCATGATGGTTTTTGATATAGGTCGCCCCCATCAAATTTTCCTCAAATTTCTCGTAATAATCAAAGTCAATAAAGTAAAGAAGTTTATGCAAGACTGTTTCTCCGATGTTCGGCTTGCCACCAACTTTATTTAAAACATAAAGCAAAACCTGCTTGAATTTATCAAGATTTTTTTCCGTAATGCGGATCTGCATACCTTTTGATTTTTTCGTAGATTTTTTTTCAAGAGTTACGCTCCGTTTCGGCTCTTTGGCGGCAAGAAAATCTTCCAGCGACATATCAAAAAGCGCCGCAAGCTTTTTGGCTTCGGATACAGTAAGCTCGCGCCCTCCGCTCTCAATTTGCATATAGGTCTGGCGAGACATACTAAGCTCTGACGCAAGATATTCCTGTGTCATCTTTCGCTTAGCGCGTTGTTGTTGTATGAATTTAGCAGACATAATTTTATTTTTTTGATTTGCTTAATTTCTTCTCTAATTTTTCAATCATATCCAACACTAAATTTTTGTAATCCTCGTAAACTTTATAAACTTCTAATTTCAGCATATACGATGTAGAAATTCTTGTCAAGGGTCGTGTAAAGAAAGTTATACACAGCTTTTTGCCCGCTTGCGATTAAAAATAAAGCGTTTCCTCTCGCCTTCCTGCCGGCAAGGCAGGAAGGCGAGAGGAAACGCACCTCATTATTATTCTGGATTTTCTTTGAAAAAAGTCCGGATTTCGTCCACAATACAGAGCAAATAATAAAAACCGGCAATGCCGGTTTTTATTATTTGCTCTGGTGGTAGGACTCGCCTCTCACAAGTAAACTTATTGCGAAACGCTGAATTTTTCAATCACTCACTGCGTTCGCGAGAAAAATTCGCGCCACGGTTCAAGTCCTACCACTTCGCACTCACTTTGTTCGTTGCTCTGGTGGTAGGACTCGAACCTACAACCAACTCCTTAACAGGGAGCTGCTCTGC
>VAOY01022302.1_pt1 | contig 12033 bp, 7 predicted proteins | sample 3393881 | NCBI WGS metagenome assembly VAOY01 (sample SAMN08290430, study PRJNA428436) | hydrothermal vent metagenome | isolation source: Deep-sea hydrothermal vent chimney | place: Indian Ocean: Southwest Indian Ridge
GGTAGAGTTCGAAGGTGGTTCCGCCCTCCTCGTTCCTGTATGCCAGCATGCTGCCGTTGTTACTCCGTACTATTTCACTGACACCGGGCAGCAGAAGTCCTTTACCCCTGCCCACCTCTCTTGTGGCCAGATGTGGAAGAAATGCGTCTCTGAGTTCTTCATCCGTCATGCCCTTGCCTCTGTCGGTTATCTTTATGACAGCATAATTCCCCGGATCGATCTGGAATCCCATAGGATCGAAAATCTCGTCGGTCAGTTCTATGCGTTCCATTTTAATCCATATCTTCTCCCCCTCCGGCATACCCTCAACGGCATTCTCGACCACATAGTTGAGCATTCTCCTGATCTGGTTCCAGTCCGCCCTTATCGGCAGTTTCCCGTTGTATTTTTCGATAACCAGCCGTACCTGTTCACTCCTCTCCCGGATGATCTCGTTCTTCCATCTATCCACCAGATCAGCCAGATCGAGATCGACGGTGTTGAGAAAGCCGGTTCCCGCAAAGTCGGAAAGCCTTTCAACCTGCAGTTTCATTCTCTCATGCGCTTCTGATATGTGATTGAGTGAATGCCGGACATCCTCTCTCTCATCTTTCCTGCTTATGAGCATATCGGTATAGCCTGTGGCGGCGGTAAGCAGATTGTTGAAATCGTGTGTAATCTTTCTGGAGAGCATTCGAACAGATTCGAGTCTTTCGTTGAACCTCGATTGTTCCTCAAGACGTTTCCGTGCGGTTATGTCCTCTATGATCCCATCGTAATGCTCGATATTGCCCTCATTATCGGTAGTCGCCTTTACCGACACGCGTCCGTAAAAGGGTGTACCGTCCTTTCTCTTGAGTTGAACCTCGAAGTTTTTCACCTCCCCTTTCTCCCGCATTATCCGGTTGAAGTCATTCCTGTCTTCCGGATTCTGATAGAGACTCGAGACAGGAACCTTCCCCATTTCGGCTGCGCTCTCAAAACCGAACATCCTGACGATGGCCGGATTGATATAGAGGAATTGTCCCTTCGGCCCCGGTGTATTTCTGTAGACCCCGACATTCAGGTTTTCAGCCAGAATCCTGAACCCGGCCTCGCTCTCTGCAACGGCCCGAAGCCTGATGTGCTCCATCTCGAGGTCGATCTCGCGCCTCTGTGACCTGTAAAAGCCCAATCCGACAATCCCCAGCAGTACCATCAGAAGCAGTGATGAGGCCGATGTGATAATAAAATTGGAATCGATGATGCTCTGAATGGATTCAAATGGCGCACTGATACTGATCGATATCCACCGGTTGTAGATCTGCATGCCCACCGTGGTTGTATTCGATGATCTACCTTCAGGGTATGAGGTGATCGCATGTACAATATTGCCGGTGCCGATCGACTCACCTATGCGGATAAAGTCGTCCTGCCGATGGCAGGAGAGGCACGAATCGTCAAGCTCGAACAGATTGCCCTCGGCCATGAATGATTGAGATTCGTGATATGGATTCAGGATACTCAGTATGTTGCCGGTGTCATCGCAGGAGAAGACACGGATATCCTGATCCTCAAGGACCTGAACCAGTTTACTGTCGATGTACTCCATCAGGTAGAAATCGGCAAAGAGGTAATACCTGGCCCCATCCGACAGGCTGAACGGTATGACAAAGCCGGCGGCGACTTCTCCGGCTTCATCATGGTATCGTTCGGTTAATATGGGTTCTTCACTGTTCCCGATTTCCAGAAGGATTTCATTCATGACCTCCCGACCTGGCGGGAGATGCCCCGGGTCCCTGGCGGCAGTGGCGATGAAATCGCCCGACTGATCGAAAACACCGATCAGACGGACCCGGTTCTGATGAGAACCGAAGAAAGATGAGACAATACCGCGTGACCGGTAGATGTCACTTCCGGCAGATATCTCTCCGGCGACGTTCCGAAGAGTCTGATCTACTTCGGCATAATGACTCTCGATCGAGGCTTTTATGCTTCTAACGAGTGCTTCCTGCTGGTTGTTGAAATTTCGCTCGATCGTTTCCTGGAAATAGACATGTGAATAGATCGCAAATCCGATCAATCCCACTGCAAATATCACACCTACTACCGGCCAGTACCACTTACCCGGTTTCGGCATTTTCACATATCCGGTATCGCCAGTTCATGTACCATCTCTGATCTGGTTATCCATCTCCAATTCAATCGACGCAATCGAACCGTCCAATTATAAACGAATACCATCCGACTATGCCAGTACACCGTTCAGTAATTGCGGAGCAGTGCTCCAGTCCGGTCGTTCGTGTCCTTTCTGAAGGAACGGGACACCGTCTGTCATCCATTGCTGTAATATGATGCTGCGGTTCAGGACGGACTCACACCGATAACGATCTCTCCCGGTAATCCGAATAATTTCACTTTCTCTTTATATTCTATATCGAACCTGGTGTCCTTTATTGATTGTTCAACATAGATCGGTCTGCAGTCAACATATCGGGGGATTTTTTTATGGGTCCACTCATACAGCCTCAATAATATCGAATCCCCATCCTCTTTTGACATACTGACAACTCCAAGCCTGCCACCCGGTTTCAGGACTCTCCTGATCTCAGCAAGAACTTCCGGAATCTCGGGCGTATCGAAAAGTTCAAGGGTGAAGCTCATGAAAACGGCATCGAAGTTATTATCCTCGTAAGGCAATTTCAATGCGTCTCCGCAGTATAGTACGACTCTATCCAGAAGTCCGGTTTCTTCAAGTCTCCGCCTGCTTACTTCAAGCATCCCGGAGGAAATGTCGATACCATAAACTTTACCATTCTCACCCACTAACTCAGCTATTTGCTTCAAGCAATGTCCAGTCCCAAAGCCGAGTTCCAGAACGGTTTCCCCTTTATTGATGTTTAACCGCTTCAACGCCATGGTTCTGTATTTTTTCTCGAACACTCCGGTAAAAATATCGTAGAATCGACTGATCTTGTCGTAACTCTTTTTTGCCTGAGTCTTGGTTCTATGTACTCGTAATATCCTGCCGTTTTTCGAGTTCAATTTGCCGCCATCTCTATTCATTTTACATGTTGAATCGAATGCTGGATTCAGCCTACCCCTTCTATGCGTCAAGAATCAAAGGTCTTAATTGCTCATGTCGCGTTTCAGTTCCTGCAAAATGCTTTATCAGTAAACGGAAGCGAATAATTGAAATCCCCTGATATCAAGTATCACAACCACGTGATCTGATTGAGCTGGAGCAAATGGCCTTGATTCATCGCGAAGGAAATAGAGTAAGGCGAACAAGGAGCAGATTCTTGCTTTCCTGCCGGCTCGAGCTAATACGGCCCTGATCCTTATGTGACCCGTTCCAGAACTGCCAGGTATGGCTCCTTTGCTTCTCTGACCCACCGGTCGAATCCGGCATCCTCTTGGGGGAGTGTCAACCAATCCGCTGAGTTTTTTACTGATCCTTCTTCAGTTTCATAGTGATGTACCCATGATACGATTGCCTCGAGAAGAGCCCCGACGTTGCCCTGTGGTATTGATGGGGAGATGAACAGTACGCCGGGGAATTCGATACTTCGAAGATTATACAAACTGATCAGTGCTCCGAAATCTGCATAGTCTCTGGTCAGGAGGATCCTGTCGCCTGTGATGGCGGCAGCCATGATCTTCATATCACTTGCAGAGATCAAATCAAGATCCAGGACATGCACGGCATCGATCCCCCGGCGGCGAAGGGCCTCGACCACCTTCCGGTTCACATTTTCATCGCACAGGAACCTGCAGGATCCCCGGCTCATCCGTGTGTCATGAGCAGTTGTTTCATCGCCCGTTCATTCTCACGGAGCTTCGCGTCGATCTGCTCCGGAAACAGTTCATAGAATGCCAGCACTCTCTTGATGTCTTCTATGGGAAGATCACCGAAATGCTCGCTCAGGCCCTTAAGATCATCGTCATAGTCCTCTTTGACCATGATGATCTGCCAGATATCAGGGCCATCCTTCAGCGCCGCCCGAGGACCGGTCACCCCATCCCTTATCTCGATGGATGGCATGTTCCGTATAATCCACCATTCTTCAGCTATTTGTTTCATTCCCGCCGATACTCCGACTCCGTTGCTCCTGAAGTACCCCCGAATCTCCTGGTCCAACCATTCCGGCAATCTGGTTGTAAGCGGTGCTGCGGACATGGGAACTTCTCCTGTTATATGGGATACATTGTATACAATGTAACATATGTATCATAACTGTGCAAGCTCAGACTCCGGACGGTCTGCATGAACTGAAGCAGAGACTGAAATCGAACTTCCTCAGGTACCTGCATCCATGTCTCGGGTAGTCAGCCGGAAGAGGAGGGTTTATCCTGCTGCAGACGATGACCCAAAGGAGTTCTCTGATGAAATTTGGAACCATTCACTATATGGAATGGCACAAAACAAAGCCTGAATCGGGAATTGATCTGTGTCGGAGCGGCATCACACCGCGTGAACTCGAAGATCTCGACCTGCAGTGGAGCGAACTCGAATTGTCGGGAAACGATTTCTACGGTTATCCACCGCTGGTCAGGGCAATCTCACAGCGATTTGAAACCGGCGAGGAACACATCGTTTCCACACTCGGTACCTCTCAGGGCTTGTTTCTGCTTTGTTCAGCAGTGCTTTCGCCGGGGGATCGGGTCGTTATCGAAAGTCCTGCATACGAACCGGTCGTGGCCGTACCGGAGGCCTTCGAGACCGAGATATTCAGGTTCGAACGCAGGTACGAAGAGGAGTGGACTGTAAACCTGGATCAGTTCGAGAGTTCGATCCCCGACGGCACCGGAATGGTTGTGATGACCAACCTGCACAATCCCACCGGGAAATTCATTTCAGATGAAGATATCGAGAGGATGGCCGATATCGCGGCTTCGAAAAGTGCGTGGCTCCTGATAGATGAAGTATACCGTGAATTCATGGATGATTTGACCGGTACCACCGCATTCGGAGTGGCCGACAACATCCTTGTGACATCGAGCCTGGGCAAAGTATACGGCCTTGGAGATCTGCGCTGCGGCTGGGTAATGGCACCCTCCGATATGGCGGAGCGGATGCGCCGGTCAATCGACTACATGAATGTGGAGGGTGTTTTCATCGGTGAGAAGATCGCCACACTTGCATTCGGACAGTTGGAGATTCTGAAGGAGAAGGAGAGAGCACGCGTGGAACATAACAGGGCTCTGATGAAGGATTTCATGGCCTCGGAGTCTGACAGATTATCGTGGGTGGAACCTGCCGCAGGGATTATCTGCTTTCCCAGGCTCAAAACGGGCATAACCGGGGACGATCTGTCTGAGCGGCTGCTGCGGGAATACGATACCGCGATCACTCCTGGAAGTTTCTTCGGAGCACCGGAGCACGTCAGGATCGGATTCGGCGGCAGCAGTGAAAATCTATCGATGGGGCTGCAGAGAATCAGTGACGCTCTGGATGCCTTTTAGCGTTACTCCCGGATCAGAGTAACTCCTTCAGGAATTGTCCGGTGTACGACTTCTTTACCCGGGTGATCTCCTCCGGCGTGCCTTCGGCTACTATCGTTCCGCCTTTATCTCCTCCCTCGGGGCCGAGATCGATAACATGATCGGCCACTTTCACCACGTCGAGATTGTGCTCTATCACAAGCACGGTATTCCCCCTGTCGACCAGGGCGTTCAGAACGTTCAGCAGCATCTGGATGTCGGCGAAATGAAGGCCTGTTGTAGGTTCGTCGAGTATGTAGAGAGTGTCACCTGTGGAGATCCTTGCGAGTTCCTTCGAGAGTTTCACCCTCTGCGCCTCACCTCCCGAAAGAGTGGGCGCCTGCTGACCCAGGTGGATATAACCGAGTCCGACGTCGGAGAGCGTCTGAAGGATGCGCGATATCCGCGGGTGAACGGAGAAAAACTCGAGCGCCTCATTGACCGTCATGTCGAGAACGTCGGCAATCGATTTCCCCCTGTACCGGACTTCGAGGGTCTCCCTGTTGTAGCGAAGCCCCCTGCACTGCTGACAGGTGACGTATAGATCTGGCAGGAAGTGCATCTCGATCTTCTTGATCCCGTCTCCCTCACAATCTTCGCAGCGCCCCCCCTTGACATTGAAGGAAAACCTGCCCTTGCCGTACCCTCTGAGTTCCGCCTCTGGCAGAGAGGCAAAGAGTACCCGGATGGGAGAAAACAGGTTTGTGTATGTAGCGGGATTGCTGCGGGGAGTCCGTCCGATCGGGCTCTGATCGATGTCGATCACCTTATCGAGGTTCTCGATTCCTTCAACGGCAGTGTGGGGCAGTGCGGACATCCTGGCACCCTGCAGCCGGCGTGCCAGAACGGGCCACATTGTTTCAGTCACCAGCGAGCTTTTGCCCGAGCCGGAAACCCCGGTCACACATATGAAGCGGCCCAGCGGAAAGGATACGTCTATGTTCTTCAGATTGTTCCCCCTGGCGCCCCTGATGGTGACAGAGGAACCGTTACCCTCTCTGCGCCCGGCCGGCAGGGGGATCGACAGCTCCCCCGCAAGGTATCGGCCCGTGAGGCTCTTTTTAACCCGCCTCACCTGTGCCGGCGAGCCTGCCGCCACAACCTCTCCTCCATGCCTGCCTGCTCCGGGGCCCAGGTCCACAATGTGATCAGCCCGCTCTATGGTATCGCGGTCGTGCTCGACCACTATGACGGTATTGCCCAGGTCGCGCAGCTGTTCGAGGGTTTCGAGAAGCCGCCTGTTGTCCCGCTGGTGCAGGCCGATCGAAGGCTCATCCAGAATATAGAGCACCCCGACCAGCTGAGAACCTATCTGGGTGGCCAGCCTTATTCTCTGCGCTTCTCCTCCGGCCAGCGTTCCCGCCTGGCGATCGAGTGTCAGGTAATCGAGCCCCACATTGACGAGGAACCTGAGTCGCTCTCTGACCTCCTTCAGGATCGGCCTGGCGATCTCGCTCTCTCTCTTCTCCAGCGTCAAACCCTCGAAGAATTCGAGAGCACTTCCAATCGAGAGCCGGTTGACATCGTGAATTCCCAATCCGTTCAGGGTGACCGCCTGGCTTTCGGGACGCAGCCTGCCGCCTCCGCAGGCGGAACAGTCCACCTGATTCATCCACTGCTCGAGATGTTCGCGAACCCGATGACTGCTCGTCTGAAGGTATAACCGGTCGAGCTCGGGGATGACGCCGCGCCATTTCCCTTCGTATTTCCACGAACTCTTCCCACCCTCCCACACGAACTTGATCGTCCGGTCAGATCCGTGCAGGATCAGTTCTTGATGTTTCCCGGCAAGTTCCTTCCACGGTTTCGTGACCGGAACCCTCAGGGCTCTGGCAGACTGCATGAGGTGGATCTGACGCCACGAATCCCCGGTTCCGAATGCTCTGACCGCATCCTCGTCGAGGGATTTTGACGGATCGGGTATGATCAACTCAGGATCGAAATAGAAACTGGTTCCCAGCCCGTCGCATTCGGGGCATGCTCCATATGGACTGTTGAATGAGAAGCTTCTCGGTTCGAACTCCTGAATCGAGAGGCCGCAGTGATGACAGGCGAAGTGTTCGGAGAAGAGTTCCTCGCCGCCCTCCTCTCTTGCAATCGTGACAATCCCTTCGGCCAGGCCCAGCGCAGTCTCGATCGAGTCGGCTATCCTGCCCCTCCCCTCCCTCTTCACAACGACCCTGTCCACCACGATCTCAATTGTGTGTTTCTTCTGCCTGTCCAGCCGGCGGTCTGGATCGATCTCTGTTACTTCACCGTCCACTCTTACCCTGACAAAGCCATCCCGCTGAACCTGCCTGAAGAGATCGTGGTATTCACCTTTGCGTCCCCTGACGATCGGAGCGAGTATCTGAACCTTCTCACCCTCGGTGTATGCCATTACCGAATCGATTATCTGCTGAGAGGTCTGTGCCTCGATGGGACGCCCGCAGTTGTGGCAGTGAACCCTGCCGGCACGGGCATAGAGGAGGCGCAGGTAATCGTGGATTTCTGTTGCGGTTCCCACAGTGGATCGCGGATTGCGGCCCGCCGAACGCTGTTCTATTGAAATCGCCGGAGAGAGCCCCTCGATGGCATCGACATCGGGCTTCTCCATCAGGTCGAGGAACTGGCGGGCATAGGCCGAGAGACTCTCGACATAACGGCGCTGACCCTCGGCATAGATCGTATCGAAGGCCAGCGATGACTTTCCTGATCCGGAAAGCCCGGAGATCACTACCAGACGGTTCCGCGGTATCGTTACGTCGATACCCTTCAGGTTGTGTTCGCGGGCACCCTTTACGATCAAAGAACCGGGCAAATCGGTGATTCCCCCCCATTCCGGAAACGAGGATTAATGCGTAAGGTCAAGGAAAACAACGAAGTGCGCGGAGGCGTACTAACCGTACGCCGCACAAGCGTTGAGGCAGTTTGACGCAGAGATTACGCATAAAGACCGTTTCCAGACAAACAAAACCCGACAGGCAGCATACCCGCCGGGTCTCGTCAGTCTGTTTCAGACCCGCCCCAGACCCGCCCCAGGGACGGATTGCGTCAGATTCGCTCTCCTACGGCCAGATTATGGTGTCGAAGCTGGTGTTGTATACAAAGTCGACGACCAGAGAGTCAGGGTCGGCGACTGCTATTATCACTCCGGCGCCAAGTGTGTCGTTGCGTACGCTAACGGTTCCGGTTACCGACCAGGAGTCGTCACCCGTGTTGTATGTTCCGCTGTCGTCCATGTCGACGTAAAAGTCGATCTTGACCTGCTGACCGGTTCCGTCATCGTTCAGGCCGGCGATATTGGGCAGAACGATCTGGAAGCTGTCGACAGCAACACGGGAATACCGGTAGTAGCCGAGTGCGCGTCCGCCGGTCGGCTCATATACCATGAGCTCGAGAGCGTGATCCACAGCAGTAGTCATACCGGAAAGATTCATCCTCAGGTGTGAGGGCAACCTCAGCCAGGCCTGCTGGTTCACATCGAGGACCCACACATCGTTGACATAGGCTCCCATTGTGTCAGCGGCGGCATCAGGATGGGTGAATGTCGCCGTGGCGGTGCCGGTAGCCGGCAGGAGCATTCTGTAGGCATGATCATTCAACGTACCGGATACTGGTGGATCATACCAGCCGTTGCCGTTGCTGTCGCACCAGAAATCGAGTCTGTGCACTCCTTCAGGCACAGCCAGCGGCATTGTAAACGTGAATGGGGTTGCGTGCAGAGAATCGATACGCGCTACACCGCGCAGTTCGTCAAACACTGTTGTCGTTTCCTCTAACTTGGAGACGACACGGAAGGCAATCATCTGGCCCAGATGAGAGTCCATATTCTGCAGTGTAACAACGAGGTCGCGCCAATTCGTCGCCGATGGTCTGGCTAGGGTGCCTTCTTTACTGTCACTTTCACATCCGTACACCAGCAGTACACTACCAACGAGCATCAGCGCCAGGAGGTTTTTGGCCAGTTTATTCATCCGCTATCCCCTCCAGGACATCAGGGTTATGAAGAGCCGGGCTTCCTCATCTTGCGAAAGGAATTACGTCTACTACATTAGCTCTATTTACACTAACTCAACTTACACTAGCTCTATTTACACTGTTTTTATAACAATGTTTCAAATGTTCCGGGCAATTGTAGAGAGAATCCGCAGGTCTGACCAGTAAAAAACATACAAATCGGCTAGTAATGAATAAATGAACCAATCAGACCTGTGCCCCGGATCGATCCGAACGACGTGAGAGACAATCACTGCCGAGCAGTATAAACCTCGCAGGTATTGTCCTCTCCTCTCTGACACCGATCCGCCCCGTAACTCCGATTTCACTCCTGGCTGGAGGATCATTTCCCGCCGTTATCCAGATGTCGGGACCCTGCAGGCCGGTTCCGTTGTGAGTCAGATCGATCGCCATGGCTTGAGTCAGTTTCCCCGGGCCGCTGCAGATGGCGCCAGGCCCGGGTCTGCCGGCGGCATCGAAGGCAGCTATCCCTCGACGGGCAGCCATTATCTCTATACCTCTAACCGGTTCAACCGCCCTGATGAGCACGGCACCTGCTTTCCCATCAGCTTCGCAGACGGCATTGAGACAGTGGTGCATTCCGTATGTGAAATAGACATACGCGATCCCTGGCGGGCCGTACATTATCTCTGAACGGGGAGTGCGCCTGAAAGCATGACTGGCGCGGTCGCCTGCACCCAGATACGCTTCGACTTCTACGATACGGCCGCCGATATGGTCTCCATCGGGTTCCGATTTCCACAGTTCCCTGCCCAGGAGGTCGCGGGCGACCTCGAGTGTGTCTCGTTCGTAGAAGACAGTCGGTAGAGGATTCAGCACAATTGTCACATTGAACCGATCAGATCGAGGAACTCCTCCTCATTGAGAATCTCAACACCCAGTTCTCTGGCCTTCTCCAGCTTGCTGCCGGCCCCAGGCCCTGCAACAACGTAACCGGTTCTGCTGCTGACCGAGCCGGTTGCGCGACCCCCCAGTGATTCCACCAGCCTCTCTGCCTCATCACGGGTCATACTCTCCAGTTCCCCGGTGAAGACGAATATTACACCGGAGAGGTCTGTACCGCCGGAGACGGGCCCCGAACCTTCAGGCGGCCACGAAGGCGTGATCCCGCTTTTCAACAGCCTGTCTATCAGCTTCTGGTTCTCCGTCCGGCTGAAGAATGCCACGACCTGTGATGCCACTTCTGGCCCGACCTCGTTGATGCTCTCCAGACTTTCGGCATCCATCTCCATCAGGGTTTTCAGGTCACCCGATTCACGGGCCAGAACTCCGGCCACATGCGTACCGACATGACGGATACCGAGCGCTACCAGGAAACGGTCGAGAGTGGCCTCTTTCGTTCTCTCGAGGGCATCTACCAGGTTGCGTGCAGAGAGTTCAGCCATTCGATCCAGTTCGGCAAGCTGCTCAACTGTCAGTTCGTAGAGATCGGCCGGATCGTTGACTAGCCCTCTCTCCACCAGCTGATCCACCAGTTTCTCACCCAGACCATCCACATCCATCGCTTCACGCGATCCCCAGTGGAAGAGGCGTTCCTTGACCTGGGCGGGGCACGAGAGGTTTACGCAACGGATCACGATTTCTCCTTCCGGCTGCACAACCTCCGAACCGCAAACCGGACACCTCTCTGGAAACCCGAATTCCTTTCTGCCCCTGGGGCGTTTCTCCTTGAGCACCCTCACCACCTCCGGGATCACCTCGCCGGCACGCTGTACAATAACCGTATCACCGATACGGATATCCTTGTTCCTGAGTTCATTCCTGTTGTGCAGGGTCGCCCTGCTGACTGTGACTCCGCCCACCTCAACGGGCTGCAGATCGGCTGTAGGAGTCAGCGCACCTGTCCGGCCCACAGAGATGATGATATCGTTTACCACGGTGGTGGCCTGCTGTGCCGGGAACTTGTAGGCTATCGCCCATCTGGGTGACCGGCTCACCTGACCGAGAGCCGCCTGGAGATCGAGGTCGTTAACCTTTATCACTACACCATCCGCCTCATACGGGGCCTTATCCCTGTCGGCCAGCAGCGTTTCGTAGAAGTTGTGAATCTCCTCAAGACTGCTGGTGATCGTAAAGCGATCGGCGGTGCAGAAACCCCATTCGGAGAGCAGTTCCAGTACTTCGTCGTGACGCGAGTACGACCGATCGGGCAATCCCTCCACCCGCCCGACACCGTAGGCATAGAAGAGAAGCGGACGGGCTGCAGTGATCCTTGGATCGAGCTGCCGGAGAGAACCGGCAGCCGCGTTGCGGGGATTGGCGAATTCCGGTTCACCTGCCTCGACACGTCGACGATTCAGTTCGGCAAAGTCGGCGCGCAGCAAGAGAACTTCTCCCCTCACCTCCAGCAGGGAAGGCACTCCTGCGCCGGCGCCCGGGTCTCCTCTCAGGCTGAGAGGGATATTCCTGATTGTCCGGACGTTGCCGGTAACCTCCTCTCCTGTATGACCATCTCCCCTCGTTGCTCCTGCCTGCAGCGCCCCGTATTCATAAATCAGCTCTATTGCAGTGCCATCATATTTCGGCTCTGCGATAAAGGTCACCTGATCCAGATCGGGCCGGGTGGCATCCTCCATCTGCTCTACGAGTCCA
>VAOY01015234.1_pt1 | contig 12029 bp, 12 predicted proteins | sample 3393881 | NCBI WGS metagenome assembly VAOY01 (sample SAMN08290430, study PRJNA428436) | hydrothermal vent metagenome | isolation source: Deep-sea hydrothermal vent chimney | place: Indian Ocean: Southwest Indian Ridge
ATTCAGCGTTAGGTTACAAATCACCTGAACAATATGAACAATCAACATTCAAACTAGCAATATGACTATTCGACGTGTCCGTTTTTTTGTTGCAAGATCAGCCTAACTTTTTACTAACATAAACATTTGCCATATCTTACGCTTATTTAGTGTGTAATACTGTCTTTGTAAACTATTATTCATAAGCTAATTTCTCCATAAACAATTTATAGAATAATTCACTTATTTCCTATTTTGCCCATCATCAATATAAATGATTGAAAAACCCACACTCGCCATTGTTGGTCCCACTGCAATAGGGAAAACGTCCGTTGCAATTCGTGAACCCAATGAATCTATTTCTGTCGGTGAAGATGCTGACTTTGTAGAAAACACAATGGTGGAAATTGTGCATCCAACATTCTTGTTGGATGAAGTTTATGATGATTATAAAAACCACGATCAGGATGATTATGGCACAGAAAACAAAATAGTGCGAATTGTGCATCCAGCATCCTTGCTGGAGGGTTTTTGATTAAATTATTATCACCGTGATCAAGATGATCACGGCACACTTATCTCATTGAACATTAAATAACTCATGTTTTAATTTCAATCCTGAATATGAATAAAATTCTCGCCATTGTTGGTCCAACCGCTGTAGGGAAAACGTCCGCAGCTATTGCTGTTGCCAAAAAGATCCATGGCGAAATTATCGGACTGGATTCCAGGCAGATTTATAAAGGCATGACCATCGGCACAGCCCAGCCGTCGGCAGAAGAAATGGAAACCGTTTCCCATCATTTGGTTGCTATCCGAAACCCTAATGAAATCATTTCTGCAGGTGAATATGCCAGCTGTGTGGAAGAAATTATGTCAGAAATTAGAGGCAGGGGAAAAGAGCCCATCCTTTGCGGCGGGGCAGGATTGTATTTGGAAGCGTTGACGAAAGGCATTTTCAACGATAGCACCACCGACTTAAAAATCCGGGAACGATTGAGTTTAGAATATGACCTGGATCCGGATGGTTTGTTGAAAAAACTTCAGGAAATTGATCCCGAATATGCTGAAAAAGTACACCTCAATAATAAGAAACGAATGGTTCGGGCCTTGGAAATATTTGAAATTACCGGTAAACCACCAACTCAACATTTTGCCAGTCAACGTCACCATGGAGAGCAATCAACTGGTATTCCTTTTTGCGTTATTCTATTATCCATGGACAGACAGGACTTAGAAGAACGCATCCGCACCCGAACAAAAAAAATGCTTGCCAATGGTTGGATTGAGGAAACCAAAGCATTACGAGAAAAATATTCCGTGGAAGAAGCCCATGCATTGGATTCCATTGGCTATCGCCAAATTTTCCAATATCTGGAAGGAGAATACACGCTGGAGGATTTGGAGGAGGAAATTGTAGTACGGACACGGCAATACGCCAAGCGCCAGCTCACCTGGTTCAGAAACAAGTCCAACCCAATTGAGATTAATGTAAAACAATTTAAAAATGTTGACTCTCTGTCAGAGGAAATCATTCATATCTGGAAGAAATCATCAAATATCATTACTGCCAAAACGTTTGATTAAAATCAGATAATTACCCCGTCATTTATGACGGGGGTTTGTAACTAACTAAAAAGAATGGGCTTTATCCCAAAAATAATATGTGATATTTTTGGGATAAAGCCCATTTTGATTCGGTTTCAGTATCCCCGCCATAAATGACGGGGTAATTCCAATATTTAGGATAATTCATTTCATTCTGTATATAGAATATTGAAAGATCAATTATAAACCATAACTATATCATAATTCTTTTTTCTAATACGGTTTAAACTTTAACTTCCCGTTCGAATTGACCCTTTAAAATGCTCCGGAGAGAGTGATAAGGGCAGCAAATGAACCTCCGTTCAGCGAATCCATCAACACGGAAAATGCAGCTGCCCGGGGGTTTTTTATTAACAGGAGAAATTGTGGAAACGAAACAAACATTAATTGAGGATAGTGGCTCAATAAACAGTTCCATCAAGCGAATATCTCATGAGATCCTTGAAAAAAATACCAGCGCTGAAGATGTGGTTCTCGTGGGTATTCGAACTAGAGGTGAGCCGTTAGCTGAAAGATTCAAAGTATTAATTCAGGAAAATACTGGCCGGGAGATTCTGTTGGGAGCATTGGACATTACCTTCCATCGTGATGATTTCCGGGAGCGTCTTGTTGTCCCCCAAGTGGAAGGAACGCATATTGATTTTTCCCTGGATGACAAGAACGTCATTTTGGTAGATGATGTGTTGTATACCGGCCGCACCATCCGATCAGCAATGGAAGCGCTAATGGCTTTTGGGCGTCCGAAGAAAATCCAATTGGCTGTATTAGTGGATCGTGGCCATCGCGAAATGCCTATTAAAGCGGATTATGTTGGCAAAAATATTCCCACGAGTGATGGCGAACATGTTAAGGTTTTGTTAAAAGAAATTGACGGGAAAGATGCGGTAGTGCTGATGTCGTATAAGGAGGAATCATGAGTTTAAAAAACCGTCATTTACTAGGCTTGGAAGGATATCCCGGAGAAGATATTCAAACTATTATCGATACGGCATTTGCATTCCGGGAAGTATTGGATCGGCCCATCAAAAAAGTACCATCCCTCCAGGGGAAGACGATCGTAAACCTATTTTTTGAAAACTCAACACGAACACGAATCAGTTTTGAACTGGCTCAAAAACGGTTAAGTGCAGATACAGTGAATTTTTCAGCATCCACTTCCAGTTTGAAGAAAGGTGAAAGTTTTAAGGATACTGTCCAGAATATTGAAGCCATGAAGATCGATGCCTGCGTCATGCGTCATCCGACACCGGGAGCGCCGTTAATGCTTACAGAATATGTCGATGCTATTGTGATAAATGCAGGAGACGGCACCCACGAACATCCAACTCAAGCTATACTGGATATGACCAGCCTTCAGGCAAAATTTGGATATTTGAAAGGATTAAAAGTGGGAATCATTGGTGATATTTCTCACAGCCGGGTTGCGTTAAGTAATATTCATGGACTGTTAACCATGGGGGCAGAGGTTACGTTGTGCGGCCCTGCCACATTAATTCCTCCATACATTGAAGAATTGGGCGTTTCGGTCAATTATAATTTAGATGAAGTGATTGAGTGGGCCGATGCGTTGAATGTACTGCGCATTCAAATGGAGCGGATGGGTGTGAATCTATTTCCGTCTATCCGGGAATATCGTTCCAAATTTGGTATAACGGCGGAACGGCTTGCCAAGCATAAAAAAGAAATCGTTATTATGCATCCCGGACCCATAAATCGCGGTGTGGAAATTGAAAGTGCCGTGGCAGACAGTGATCAGGCTATCATTTTGGAACAGGTACTCAATGGCGTAGCATCACGAATGGCTATTCTTTATTTACTCCTTGGTGGAAAGGCAGAATCATGAAAACTAAAAAATTAGCAAAACGTACATTATTCAAAGACGGGACCATCATTGATCCGGTTAAGGAAAAGGAATTCAGAGGCGACATCCTGATTGAAAATGGAAAGATTGCAGCCGTTGGGAAAGTGAATGTTGACGATGCGGATGTGATTGATTGTAAAGGGTTGGTTGTGACTCATGGTTTCTGCGATCTCCATGTCCATTTTCGCGAACCGGGCAGAGAAGATAAGGAGACACTTGAAACCGGTTCCCGAGCAGCCTTGGCCGGCGGATTCACCCGAGTTTGTGCCATGCCGAATACAAACCCGCCTATCGATTCACCTGAATCGGTGCGATTTGTAGCAGAAAAATCACGCAATTGTCCAATTCACATTCATCCCATCGGCGCAGCTACAAAAGGCCAGAAAGGGAAAGAAATGACAGAAATGGCCGGTATGGCTGATGAAGGCGCCGTTGCCTTTAGCGATGATGGCCAGCCCATCATGAATGGGGGGGTCATGCGCAGAATCCTGGAATATGGCGGAATGCTGGGCAAGCCTATCATAAACCACGCAGAAGATGACGGTCTGCGCAATGATGGTTTAATGAATGAAGGATTAATGTCCACACGGCTGGGGTTGCCCGGTAATCCGACTCAGGCAGAAGCCATCATGGTTCATCGTGATCTGGAGCTTGCGAAATTATCCGGAGCTAAACTACATGTTCCTCATATCAGCACTGCATCTGCAATACATCATGTAGCGGAAATGAAGCAGCACTATAATCAAGTCACGACAGAAGTCACGCCACACCATCTGTTTTTTATAGACGATGATTTAGTTGAATATGATACTAATTTGAAAGTGGCCCCACCCATACGAGGAAAAACAGACCGGAAGGCGTTGATCAAAGGATTAAAAAATGGAACCATTGACTGCATCGCCACTGACCACGCTCCGCATACAATTGAAGATAAGGAATCGACATTTGACTTGGCGGCTTTTGGCATGATCGGACTGGAAAGCTGTTTAGGTGCTGTGTTAAAAATATTGGTTCGAGAAAAGGGAGTTAATCTTCTTACAGTTGTGAAGGCGTTGACAGTAAACCCGAGGAAAATCATGGGTTTTGAAACGAATTTATTTACGGAGAAGACCGCAGCTGAATTAACCATTTTTGACCCCCATGAAAATTGGGACTTTTCCAGGGACAATATATACTCAAAATCAATCAATTCACCCTATATCGGCAAGTCGCTGACAGGCAAGGTAAGATATACGATCGTAAAAGGTCATTTATACTCTTATTAAAGATATAATTTAACCGTAAATAATATTTGCCAGACATGAATGGGGATAGCTAAATTTAGGGGCTATACCCGAATGAAAGAATTATGATTACAAAAACAATTAAAGCATCAGAAATACAAAAAGATTGGTACGTGGCAGATGCCGACGGAAAAATCCTTGGCAGATTTGCCAGTGAAATCGCACAGATATTACGTGGAAAACATAAACCAAATTTCAGTCCCAATATGGACATGGGTGATTTCGTTGTGGTGATAAATGCAGAAAAAGTGAAAGTAACCGGTAAGAAAGAAACGGATAAAATCTATTTCCGTCATTCAGGTTACCCAGGCGGTACAACCTTTATTGATCTGGGCCATATGCGCAGAACGTATCCGGAACGTATTATAGAAAATGCTGTCAAAGGAATGCTTCCAAAGAATAAACTTGGACGTGCCATCATGAGACATTTAAAAATTTATGCTGGGACCGAACATCCTCATACAGCACAACAACCAAAAGAATTGGATATTTAATATATGTCGAAAACAGTTTATGCAGGAACAGGACGCAGGAAGTCATCCGTTGCCAGAGTCAGAATGACTCCTGGTAAAGGGTCGATAATCGTCAATGGACGGGATTTTAAGGATTATCTTTGTAGAGATACTTTGGCCACAGTTGTCATTCAACCGCTTAATACGATTGAAGCTATAGATAAATACGATATCAGTGTCAATGTGAATGGCGGCGGATTAACAGGTCAGGCAGGAGCAATCAGATTAGGCATTGCTCGGGCACTCCTTCAAGTGGATAGTGATTTTCGCCCTCCTTTAAAGGCTGCAGGTTTTCTCACGCGGGATGCCCGGAAAGTTGAACGTAAAAAATATGGTCAACCTGGGGCGCGTAAACGATTTCAATTTTCTAAACGGTAAGGAATTTATGACTGAAGTTAAGTTTGAAGATTTATTAAGCACAGGTGCCCATTTCGGACATGTTAAAAGCAAATGGAACCCTGCATTTGAACCCTATATTCTTATGGAGAAAAATGGTGTTCATATTATTAACCTTGATGAAACATTAAAAAATATAGAGAGAGCACTTCAATTTGTTCGCAAAGTGGTCAAGGAGAATGGTGAATTTCTTTTCGTAGGGACGAAGAAACAAGCCCGTGATATCGTTCAACAGGAAGCTGATCGCTGCGGTATGTTTTATGTAGTGGAACGATGGCTGGGTGGAACCCTTACGAATTTTTCCACGATTAAGAAAAGTATCAAGCGACTACAACTTCTGGAAAAAGAAGGTTCAAGGATTTATGAAAACTTGACTAAAAAAGAAACGCAAATGCTGAATCGTGAGCGTATCAAGCTAGCTGACCAACATCGGGGTATTAAAGATATGAAACGGCTCCCGGATGCAATTATTATTGTTGATGCAAATTTTGAATTAACAGCTGTAAAAGAAGCGAGATTGTTGGAAATTCCTATGATTGCGATTGTTGATACAAACACCGACCCAAAATCAGTGGATTATCCAATCCCTGCAAATGATGATTCTATCCGTACTATTCAGTTAATTATAGCAGCAATATCAGATGAAATACTCCAAGCAATTGGCAAAGAAAAAGAAGAACAGGCTGCCGAAAAAGCTGAGGAAGTAAAAAAAGCAGAAGAAGCAAAAGAAGCGAAAATCGTGGAGAAAGCAGTAGAAGTCCAAACGGCTGATACCGATTCATCAAAAGAAAATAAAGTGATAAAAACTGCTGAAAAAATAAAAGAAGCGTCTACGAAAAAAGCTAAAGAAGTAAAAGATGTAAAGAATACTGAAGAAGTGCCAGCAGAAAAAACTGAAATAGCAGATGAAGAAGCAAAAGCAGAAGAAATAACAGAGGGAAAAGAAAAGAAATGAGTATCAGCGCTCAAGTTGTAAAAGAACTACGTGATCAAACTGGTGCAGGAATGATGGATTGTAAAAAAGCACTGGTTGATTCAAATGGGAATATTGAAAAAGCCTTAGAGTTTTTACGTAAATCAGGTATTGCTAAAGCAGAAAAAAAAGGTTCCAGAGAAGCCAAGGAAGGAATCGTTTATTCATATATTCATCATGGCGGCCGTTTGGGTGTATTAGTTGAATTGAATTGTGAAACAGATTTCGTTGCAAAAACGGATAGCTTCAAAGATTTAGCTCATAATTTAGCCATGCAGATTGCTGCTACAAATCCGGTGGCTGTTTCACAGAAAGATGTACCTGAAGCCCTGATTGAAAAAGAAAAAGAGATTTATAGTGCTCAAGCAAAAGAATCAGGTAAACCGGAGAATATTGTTGAGAAAATCGTTGAAGGGCGTGTTAAAAAATATTTTCAGGAAATTTGTTTACTTGAACAACCGTTTATTAAAGATTCTGACAAACATGTTCGTGACCTGATCACCGAAGCGGTTGCAACATTAGGTGAAAATATCAACGTTGGGCGTTACATACGATTTGCCGTAGGTGAATCTAATGTATCAAGCAACGGCCAGGTCTAACGCACATCCTCTCAAATGTCTAAACTGCTATACCGGCGAGTCCTGCTGAAGTTCAGCGGCGAAGCTCTTGCTGGCGAAAGTGGTTTTGGCATTGATCCCTCCAAAGCAATACAACTATCTAACGAAATTAAATCAGTTCATGATCTTGGCGTAAGTATTGTCGTGATTGTCGGCGCCGGGAATATTTTTCGCGGTTTGCAGGCTTCAGCTAAAGGAATGGATCGAGTCACCGGCGATTATCTTGGCATGCTGGCCACTATTATGAATGCCATTAGTTTGCAAGATGCGTTGGAACATATAGGAGTAGAAACACGCACGCTTTCTGCTATTACCGCCTCACAAATCGCAGAACCTTATATCCGCCGACGGGCATTACGTCATTTGGAAAAGGGACGTATTGTGATTGTTGCCGGTGGTACAGGAAATCCGTATTTTACAACCGACACGGCAGCCGTCCTACGAGCGACTGAACTGGGCGCTGAAGTTGTCGTGAAAGCCACCAAAGTTGATGGCGTTTTTGACAAAGACCCTAATAAGCATATTGACGCTGTAAAATATGACACAATTACGTTTGACGAAATGTTAAATAAAAAATTAGGTGTTATGGATCTCACTGCAATTACATTATGCAAAGAAAACAATTTACCGATTCGCGTGTTGAACATGAATGATTCGGGATCGATGGTAAGAATGCTTCAAGGCGAGGACATCGGAACATTGGTTACGGAGTAAAATAATGTTAAAAGATATTTTTAATGATACGACACATCGTATGGACCAAGCAGTGGAACATTTGCGAATGGAGCTTGCGAAAGTTCGAACTGGGAGGGCCAATCCAGAATTGGTGGAATCGTTGACGATTGATTATTACGGCGTCAAGACTCCATTGAATCAATTATCAAATATATCTATCCCGGAAGCGCGATTGATTACAGTTCAACCATTTGATAAAACAATCATGCCCGACATTGAAAAAGCCATTATGAGTAGTAACCTTGGACTGACACCGAATAATAATGGTGAAATTATTCTAATTCCCATTCCTCAATTATCAGAAGAACGACGCAAAGATTTAATTCGAGTCGTACACCAGTTAGTTGAAGATGCTCGTATTGCTGTTAGAAATATCAGGAAAGATGCTAATCATCATATTAAAATGATTCAGGAAGAAGGGCATATTTCTGAAGATGAAATTAAACGGGCGGAAGACGAAGTGCAGGATTTTACAAATAAACACATTGAACGGTTGAACGAAATGATGGAGCATAAAGAAAAAGAATTAATGGAATATTAATTGTAACTATTCAGCTTTTTTAAGAGTGTACGATATGCTTCCTAGCTTGTCGTAAATGCGTTTGTATAAATAATTACGAAAACTCGACAAGCAAGAATGCTCGTCGTACAACGCCTGAATAGTTACTTCTGATTTATTATTTCGACAGAATTAAAAAAAGCCTTCTTATTATGGAAGGCTTTTTTAATTGATAACTTTGCTTGGTACACTAATCACATTTTGAAAATCCACAGCTTTGACAGGTAACACATCCGCCTGCATGTTGGACTGTACTGCCACAATCCGGGCATGTCACAAGACTTTTTGTTGTATAATCAGCAACATCCTTTGAGACAACATCTCTAGCGGAAGCCAAGGTAAATTGAACATGCTGTTCATCCGAGCCATTTGTTTCTCGATGTTTTAAGTAATCATCCAGCGCTTTTCCGATGGCATCGGGCGTTGATAGTATCAATCGACCATCTTCCCAGGTGGGATTTGGACCACTGATTCCTTTTAGTTGCTTGACGATGGCATATGGATCAATACCAGAACGAAGCGCCAATGAAATTAGACGGCTAATTGCTTCTGATTGCGCTGCTGCATTTCCGCCTGCTTTACCAATGGTTGTAAACACTTCACATAATCCATTTTCATCTTCATTTATCGTAATGTATAATGATCCTTCTCCGGTACGGATTCTGCGTGTAGCGCCACTAGTTAATACTGGGCGGACACGAGGCGCTTTTTTGACTTGTGGAGTTTGTTCATCTGTTAACTTTGGGTTTGCAGTCGACGGCTGAACAACATTTTTCTTCTCATCTTTTTCCGTGATTAAAATTCCCTCTCTACTTCCTTCCCTGTATACGGTGATTCCTTTAAGGCCGGCTTTATATGCTGTCATATAAATATCTGCAATCGTTTCTACAGTGACATCTTCGGCAAGGTTGACAGTTGAAGATATTGAGCTATCAATGAACTTTTGGATTGTTCCCTGCATTTTCACTCTGAAGTACGGATCAATATTGTGTGCAGTCACAACAAACTCAGGGAGATTTTCATCTCCACTAAATAATTGACTAATGACCGGATGGTAAACTGTGTATTCATTGAATGTGCGACCATAACTATCGTTTTGTTTGACTCGGCGTTTATAAGAGGTGGCAAAAATGGGTTCTATACCGGATGTAACTCTAGCAACGATGGCACCGCTGCCGGTTGGTGCAACAGTGGTTAGTGTAGAATTTCGAATACCTTTTTCGCGAATGTTTTCTCGAATCGCTTTTGGTAAATTTTTAATGAATTTGCTTTTACTGTAACCCGCCCAATCGAAATTGGGGAATTGGCCTTTTTCTTGAGCCAATTCAATACTTGTTTCGTAGGTGGTATCTCTGAATATCTTCATGATTTGTTCGATGGTTTGCAGAGCATCTTCGCTATCATATTTGATTCCCATACGAACCAGCATATCACCCAAACCTAAAATTCCCATTCCAACACGCCGATCGTTTATGGCATTCAGTTTTTGATCCTCAAGTGCATGTCTGTCCAGATTGTAATCAACCACATTATCCAAAAAACGTGTCCCCACAGCAACTGTTTCCTTAAATTCATCAATTTGGAAATTGCCGTTTTCATCGACAAATCGTTCAAGGTTAACAGCGCCTAAATTGCAACATCCGCCATCCGGCAAAGGTTGTTCTGCGCAAGGATTTGTTGAAACCAATGGGCTGCAATATTCAGCATTATGATGATCTTTCATGGTATCCCAAAAAAGTAATCCCGGTTCAGCGCTATTATGAGCATGGACGATTATCTGATTCCACAAATATTTTGCTTCGACTGTCTTATATACATTTCCTCCAAACGTTAATTCGAAGTCTTTATTATTTTCAACAGCATCCATGAATTCATGGGTCAGTAAAACAGAAATATTGGAATACTTTACCATATCGTTATTACCCGTTTTGATCTCGATGAATTTTTCAATATCCGGGTGATCAACACGGAGAGTTTGCATATTGGCTCCACGTCGGCCATGCTGGGCAATTGTGTTTGTATTTTCTGAAAAGAGATTCATAAACCCGGTGGGTCCACAGCTTTCACCCCCGGTGCCGTTAATGGCATCGCCGGCAGGGCGCAGGTTGGATAAATCGTGTCCACATCCACCACCATATTTGTAGGTCAATGCTTCGTTAATAATAGTATTATAAATGGAATTAATTGAATCATCGGTAATGGCTACAACGTAACAGTTGTTCAGAGTAGTTGTAATATCGGTCCTTCCGGCGCCATGCATAATCCGTCCACCGGGGACAAATTTGAAATCCTCAAGAACATTAAAAAACTTCTTTTCCCATCGGTCTTGAAGTTTCTTTGTTTTTTCGATAGAAGCCATAGCTTTAGCTTGGCGTTGCCAAATTTCAAAGGGGTGTCTTTCCCATGGTGCTAGGTACTTATTTTTAAGAACGTCGGCACCAAGAGAATCGTCTTTGTAATAATTTTCTATATAATATTTTTCAGGAATATCTTGTTCAGAATGTCCATTCTTTTCATGTTGAAGAACGCGAACAGTGTCTAGTATTTCCGGCGTTATTTCCTGCTGACCTTCAATCGGTTGATTCAGGTTCAGTTCCATTGCTTCAGCCATCTGTTTCCTTAGGGGTATGTGGTGTTAATAATTTAATTAGCAAAAAACAGGCAGGTGATAAAAAGTGAAAATGTTACTCGAGTTGGCAAGACTAATATATTTCGCCATAAGAATTTGAGCAAGAAGAAAAGTTTAATTGAATCCTCTACCGTCGTGAAATAATTAATCAAGAGAAGTTTATCCACAATTTATCCACAATTCACGCGATGCATTTGAAGGTATTGTTAACAAGCATTGGGTAGAGATCCGTAGTAGCGGAGGATAACTACCGACGAGAGATGAAAATAAATCTTCATTTTTGGATTCATGACCCACAAAATTATCCCAAGTCGCATTATCATTAATTTTGGTAGCTTAAAAACGATAAAAAACACCCTTCTAAAAAATCGCTTGTGAAAAAAAGTAGTGGGTTTTTCAAGGGTCGAAGTCATTGCGAAATGAACGTTATAATAGTTATTTTCTATCTATCAATGCGGGCGTTGTATAATGGTTATTACCCGAGCTTCCCAATTTGGAACACTACCGACGAGGTTTTAATTTCTCGACAATAGCAATCATTCAGATTCATTCAGAAGCGTTCATATTTAACCGTATTCCAGAGTCATAAGGCGAACAAAAAAGGTATACGGAAACCACCCACCGCAAATAAAGCCCTATCTTTTCAAAACCCTTAAACATGTTGTAGGGTTTAACCCGAATCCAACCACCAACAATGGATTAGGTACGCCTAGAAGGCAACTGTAGGGGGGGGTCGAGAAAAACGGGTGTTCGCCGACTATTATAAGGGTAGGTACTGGACTTGCTATATTATGTACGGACACCCCAAGAAGTCATAGATTGCAATAAGGAGCAACTAGAGATGACAATGAGAAGAGAGCGAAGACGTTTTACAAAA
>VAOY01001787.1_pt1 | contig 12028 bp, 9 predicted proteins | sample 3393881 | NCBI WGS metagenome assembly VAOY01 (sample SAMN08290430, study PRJNA428436) | hydrothermal vent metagenome | isolation source: Deep-sea hydrothermal vent chimney | place: Indian Ocean: Southwest Indian Ridge
ACCACCATTTTTAAAAAGATGTGAACACGACGTTGTGCCAGCTTTGCAGTTAAGTCGTTGATAGTCAACACGCCTTTTTTTTACCTGCGGAAGTTGGGCTAGAAAAACCGCGAAACAGTGTAGTACACTGTAAAATTTACAACTTCGTATTTTTTCACAAATTAATGTAGCACAACCGTCTCGGTTGTGAAGATACTCAAGCGAGACGCTTAAGCTACATTTTTTTATATACAATGCGAATATTTAAGTTGTATAGTGTAGTAGCGCAGTTTTTTGTTTTTTTCGGCGGAATCGTTATCGCGTTGATATTGGTTTCTTTGACGACAGACGGTGAATTCGGGTTACTTTCCGGAGTGGGACAATCGGCACGCCGGCCGCGTTTTTTGTACGTTACCGCGCGGCTCAGCTCCCCACGACTCAATATTTCCCGCGTGAGCGCCCCCACAGCGTCCCGGGGGAAAGCACGTCGGACTCAACACACTCTAAGATCAAAACCAGGCTGCTGAAAACGCTGAAATCACGCTTAGCTTGGAATTTTGTAATCAGCTTAGTGGTTTTGAGGTAGTAAAATGAAATTTTCAGTATATATTATAAAATTGTATAAATGTTCTATGTTAATACTTATTTTGTATCATATTGAAGGAATATAAAGATGACTGGATTTTTCAAACGATGTCAGGCTGTAATATTTATTTTCGCGTTTTTCTTCGGAATTGTAACCTTTGGAGAAAACAGCAAGTTAAGCGAAAAACAGAAATTGAAAATTATTACGCGACTGACTTCCGCTTTAATTGCCAACAACCATTACCGGCAGCATATGCTGGACGACAAAATATCGTCCAAAATTTTTGACGCCTATTTTAAAACATTGGATCCGGGCAAAATTTATTTTGCCCAGGATGATATTAAAAAATTTGAAAAATATCGTTATTATCTGGATGACTTAACCAGGGAGGGCGATTCTTCTTTTGCGTTTGAGGTTTATAAGTACTATCTGCAACGCCTGCGGGTATATCGGAAATTTGCCGAAAAACAGCTCAAAAAAGGCTTCGATTTCAGCAAAGATGAATATATACAAGCTGACCGGAGCAAAGTTAAACGCTGTGAAAATTCAGCGCAGCTGGAAGATATCTGGCGCAAGCGGCTGAAAAGTGATGTCCTGTATTTTCGACTGCTCAAACACTCCATGCAACTGGACAAAGACAATGCGCTCAAAGCGGCGAAAAAGAATGGTAAAGTAGATAAAAAAGCCGCTGAAATGCTGGAAAAGATGTGGAGCAAACAAACTCCGGAAAAGAAAATTCTTAGACGTTTGCGGGATATTTATAATGAAATGAGCCAAAAAAGTAAATTGAGTATTCTCAGTTTTTACCTGACCTGTGTTGCGCAAACCTACGGGCCGCATTCCAGTTATTTTTCTCCTGAACTGGAGGAGGATTTTGACATCTCAATGAAATTATCCCTGGTCGGTATCGGCGCGGTGCTCACCAGTGATAACGGCTATACAAAAATTGTCAGAATTATTCCCGGCGGGCCCGCCGCCAAGGACGGCAAACTCAAAGCCGGCGACCGTATTATCGCGGTTACCCAAGGGGACGGGGAAGCTGTCGATATCGTTGATATGTCCGTCAGCAACGTCGTTAAGTTGATTCGCGGCAAAAACGGCACAAAGGTTACTTTGACCATACTCGCCGGCGCGAAAGGCCATAGCGCGATTCCTGAAAATATCATTCTGACCCGCGCCAAAGTTAAACTGAAAAGCAGTGAAGCTTCGGGTACTATACGCAGAATTAAAGATCGCAATGGTGTGCTCCTGAAGCTTGGCATAATTAATTTACCGCGTTTTTATCTTGATTTTGAGGCGGCGATCCGCGGCGAAAAGGATTTTAAGAGTTCCAGCCGTGATGTTTCTAATATTTTGAAAAAGTTCGAAAAAGAAGGTGTGGATGGAGTTATCATGGATTTGCGCTCGAACGGCGGCGGCAGTCTGCGGGAAGCAATTAACCTGACCGGTTTGTTTATCAAAAAAGGGCCGATTGTCCAGGTGCGCAACAGCAGGCGCCGGGTCACGATCAAATACGATCCGGATGAAACAATCCATTACAAAGGCCCGCTGCTGGTTATGACTAACAAGTTAAGTTCTTCCGCATCGGAGATCTTTACCGGCGCAATCAAGGATTACCATCGCGGCGTAATTGTCGGAGATTCACGCACCTATGGTAAAGGCACCGTTCTTAATGTGATAAAACTTGACCGGCTGCTGCGTGATTACGATAATTTTAAAGCTGGAAGCGTAAAATTTGAAAGCGAAGTATTTTATCGTGTAAACGGTTCATCGACTCAACAATTGGGCGTCAAACCTGACATTCAATTACCATCGTTTACCGAACATATGAAAATTGGCGAAGTGTTTAATGAAAACCACCTGCCGTGGGATTCCATTGACAAAGTTGAGCATCAAGACTACAATATAAAATTGCAGACAACTATTGAAGACCTCAAAAAACGTTCCGTCGAACGACGTCTTAAAGATCCAAAATATAAAATACTGCTGCAGAATATAAAGAAATTCAATGATTACAAAAAGCGTAAGGAAATTTCATTAAATGAGAAAAAACGCTGGGCGGAATACCTCGCGGAAAAGAAAATGCTTGACGCCAACGAGAAATATATAAAACAGATAAGCGGCGGCGAAGATACTGACAAAAACAAGAAATCGGATTTACTGCTGGACGAAACACTGAACATTCTGCTGGATTATATTGACTTCAAAGGCGTCTGCGAGAAAGTTGTTTTAAACAAGAAAAATAAAACAAAAAACATCCCGTAAACCGGCCCGCCCGACAAGTCCGGCGAGCCTTTTCCGGAGTTTTCAGATGCAGGCCTCGTCATAATAAGCTTCATCGCTTGTTTCTTCAGCCGGGCCGTCGATAACAGGAATATCCTTTAATGAAGCATCACCATGATGATGTTGTTTTTTGTCAAGATATTTCCGGACTTGTATTTCGATTTTATCCATTACCGCATCAATGGATTCGTACATGTCCCGAGTAGTTACGTCCGCTTCGATAAGAGAATGTTTGAGACTGACAATGACTTCCGCCGTACAGCGGTTAGTATGTTCCACATCAAGTATGACCCGCACCTTGGAAATTTTCAGGCGAAGATTGCTGAGAATTGCCGTAAGGCGTTCATTGATGTCCGTTTTCAAAGCTTCTGACACTGAAAAATGCCGTCCAGAGATAATAATTTGCATAATTAACTCTCCTTAAAAAGGTTAAAGGTTAAAGGGTAATTTGTCTTATATTGTAAACTGCGGGCCGAGATAAATTTCTTTGGCTTTATCGTCGTTAACAAGGTGCTCGCTGGTTCCCTCGAGCATGATTTCCCCCTGCGACATCAGATAAGCGCGATCCACAACCGCTAATGTTTCCCGAACATTATGATCGGTAATTAAAATGCCGAGGTTTTTCTTTTGCAGCTGCCCGATAATCTGTTGGACATCGTAGACCGCAATCGGGTCAACCCCGCTGAAAGGTTCGTCCAGCATCAGAAATGTCGGATTGGTAACCAGCGCGCGGGTGATCTCTAAACGGCGGCGTTCTCCGCCGCTTAAAGTCATCGCCTTTTGTTTGGCTAAACGAGTCAATTCCAATTCGTTCAAAAGTTTTTCGAGACGGTCTTTACGCTCCTGACGTGATATCGCGAGAGTTTCGAGAATTGCCATGATATTCTGTTCAACCGTGAGTTTCCTGAAAATAGAAGGCTCCTGGGAAAGATACCCCATTCCCATCCTGGCTCGTTGATACATTGGAGTATGGGTAATCTCATATCCGCGAAAACTCACGCAGCCGTCATCAGGTTTGATTAAACCCATGACCATGTAAAAAGATGTTGTTTTACCCGCTCCGTTGGGACCAAGCAGGCCGACTACTTCGCCGGCTTTCACATTTATGGAAACATTGTTGACAACTCGTTTACCATGGTAAGCTTTTACCAGATTTTCCGCTGTTAACAATAGTTCTTCATTATCGCTGTTTGCCATTATTCCAGAAATCCTTTCATACTAATTATTATATCGCCAAAACTTCATTTATGCCAATTTTTTTTCACTAATTTTAGAGATTTGAATATATTATAATCCGCGGGGATCAAAATTTTTCAAAGTACCCTCTTTTATATCCAGCCTTTCACTGTCGGTCCAGAGGATAATTTTTTCACCTTCCATGACTGTTACGCCGCGCTGCAGGGTTGGTTTATTTTTGATGCCGGTTAAAGTGATATTGTGTTTGCTTACTTCATATACCGCTTTGTCGCCGCGTGCTTTTTGGATTTCATCCGGAAGCTTGCGCGTCATGACGACTTTGTCCAGGCAGATAATTCTGCTTAACTCTTTAGTTTCCCCAATTCCTATGTGTTCCGGAAGCATGTCGATGTTATCTTTGTTTTCGGCAGCGTTTGCCGCGGCTTGTGCCGGAGTAATATCTTTAGCAAATATCTTCATTTTTTCGCAAGTCAAGTCAAAACGCGATTCTGTTATTTTGACATTAGCAATTAAATCGGCCACATTAGCGGGAATATTTAAAATCGCGTCATTCGACGTGATGACTGTCGGCTCAACCGTCGGGTCTTCAGGCTTATTAACCATATAGACATTGCCGAAGCATTTTATCAAGTCAACTTCCCGATTACTCCCCCCCCCGATGCCGATGTTGGATTTTTTGTCGCCGGGTACGCGATCCTTGAAAGTAATAACCATGCGGTCGCAGTTTACTCTGGCACGCGGACTGTCAACACGAACCGCTCCTACGCAAATGACTTTGTTAACGTCTTTTTTGCCGCCGCGGTCAAGCTCCCCTAATGAATCGCTTGATTTCACGCTTTTTTTAACGGTTTTTTGTTCATCGAGGAATATTTTCATATTATCGCAAATAAGATTCATTTGCGGATTCTCGATTTTCACTTTACCGCTGAAAGAGAGTTCATTGCTGCCGTAATTCAGGTCTGAGGAATCAGAGAGGACGGTAGTTTTATTAATCGCGGTACTTTGCAATTTGATATTTTCTTTTTCCCCGAGGATAATTTTACTGTTTTTGATTACTTTCAAACGGTTTTGATCCAGCCAGACAATCATTCGTTTTCCGCTGATGGAATCGCGTCCGCTGATTATAAACGGATTATTTTCGGATAAGATAATTTTATTTTCCCTGAGAATATAAACCGCGCGTCCGGCGAGGGCTTTTTCGTTTTTACCGGAAGCCTTGTTGTCCCGGCGGATAATGACATTGCCCACGCAAACTATTTCCTTAAGGTTTTTTTTGCCGGAAGCCGCGATGAGGCTGTCAACTATATCTTTCTTTTTCCCGCGCGATTCCAGATAAATAGTCATTTTATTGCAGTTAAGCCTCAAATCCGCGTTTTTTACGCGGACATTACCGGTAAAAATACCGAGATTATTAGCGTAGTCAAAGTCTATAAAGTCGCTGCTTATCTGTGTTTGTTTTGCGGCCTTTGCTGTTTTGTCCCTGTTCGGCAAAACTATTTCGACCAGGCAATTTTTAAACGCCTGTAAACGTTCGGAATCTTTCCAGAGAACAATTTTATCCCCGGAAATCATGTCATTTCCGCGGTAAATGCGTGGATTTTTGCCGTATAGCGTGATGCGTTCCCTGACGGTATCATAAACTGCTTTATCGGCGAAAGCTTTCTGGGCTCCATTTTTTTTGAGTTCAGCGGCTGATACTTTACGGATTATTCTGACATTTCCAAAACAGCTTATTTGTGAGACCCCGCTCGGGTCCAGGGCGCCACCGGAATCTTTTTGCTTTTTATTCTTTTTGAGGTCAAGCAACAGGCGGTCGCAAAAAATATCAAAATTGACATCATTAATTTCTATATTCCCGATGAGAGTAACGAGTTCTTTTTCCATATTCAAGATCATGGAATTGGCTTTCACTTTGACAATCGCATCTTTCCCTGACGAGTTTTTGTTTTTTTTATCCGCCTTCATCCGGATAATAATATTGACATCGTGAAGGACTTTTATTATGCGGGTATTGAAGTTCGCGGTAAAACCAACCCCGTTCAAATCCAGTTGCGGCGAACGGAAAAAAACTTTTTCGCCGCCGGAAGCCACTTTGCTTTCCTGAAGGATCGTGGCTTTGCTGGAGGCGATAAAACCGTTAGAGCTGGTTTTGTCTTTCCAGAATTCAGCAACCTCAGGGGGGCCTGTGCCGAGTTTATAAACTTTAACACTGCCAAGATATTTTATTTTGTCGATGTCCACATTTTTTTTCATCAGGTTGATTATCGCGCCGGTAGCGTAGATTTTGTCTGCCTGGCGAGTCATTTCATCGCAAAAAATCATGAACTGCAAGGTTTTTTTGTGATAAATCGGCAGAACCGATTTATATATTTTGAGCGCTCCAAGTTCTTCGCATACGACAATTGTCCCGCTCAGTACGAATATCGTGATTAATAAACAAACTAATTTTTTCAAGAGATATAGCGCTCCATTTGTTTTTCCCATTCGCCGCGTTGTTTCAGGAGCCATTCGCAGACTTCGCGCACCGCTCCGTAACCCCCGGCGGCTTTTGTCCTGAAATCAGCGTATTCGTCCATGAATTCCGGTGCGTCCGCGACCACAACGCCAATGCCGGCCCGGCGGATAACCGGCAAATCAACGACATCATCCCCGATATATAAACATTCCTCCGCCTTTAATGAATTTTCTTCCAGTAAAAGCGCGAATGCTTCTTTTTTATTTTTTTTGTTTTCGTAAAGGAAATCAAAAGCCAGTTCCTCAGCACGTTTGCGGTTGGCTACCGCCTGCCGCCCGGAGAGGGCGCCTACTTTGAAGCCCGCGCGCATAAGCATTTTTATGCCATGCCCGTCGTGCGCGTTGAAAAATTTAATTTCGTCTCCGGCGCTGTATCCCATGCGGCCGTCCGTCATGACGCCGTCAATATCCAGCACCAAAGCTTTTATCTTGTCAATTTTTTCCTGAGAAATCATAAATTGCCTTCACTTCCTCTAAAACTGTTTTTATCATAGCGAAATCCAGCGAGTTGGGGCCGTCTGAAAGGGCTTTTGTCGGTTCGGGGTGAACTTCGGTGAAAAGCGCATCTATGCCGACTGCCGCCGCGGCTCTGGCCAGCGGGCGGATAAATTCGCGCCGGCCGCCGGATGAATCACCCAGGCCGCCGGGCAGCTGCACTGAATGCGTGGCGTCAAAAACCACCGGGACGCCAAGCCCGCGCATCGTCGCCAAACCACGCATGTCAACGACTAAATTGTGATAACCAAAACTAGTGCCGCGTTCAGTCAGCATCACTTTGTCATTTCCGGAATCCTGCACTTTCTCGATGGCGCAGCGCATATCTTCGGGGGCCATGAATTGACCTTTTTTGATATTAACGGTTTTGCCGGTTTCAGCGCAGGCGATAAGTAAATCGGTTTGCCGGCAGAGGAAAGCGGGAATCTGCAGTATATCCACAATTTCAGCGCATTGTTGAGCCTGGCAGGCTTCGTGAATGTCGGTTACGACAGGCAGATTGAATGAGTGTTTAATTTCAGCGAGGATTTCCATGCCTTCTTCAATGCCGGGCCCGCGGAAGGATTTCACACTGGAGCGGTTAGCTTTGTCAAAGGATGCTTTAAACATATATTGAACATCAAGTCCGGCACACAATTCCTGCAGGTAGCCGGCAATAGTTTTACACATTTCCAAACTTTCGACGACACAGGGGCCGCCAATCAAAGTTAATTTTTCACCGATAATAACTTTGTCGGATATTTTGATATTTTTCATAAAACTATTTTTGCCTCATGTTTTTCAGCGAAGTCTATTTCGCGGAGTTTAAGCTCAGCAACCTGTAAGTCTTCCGGGGTGTCAACGCCGATGCTTTCCAGCGGACTGCGCATGACGTATATTTTAATACCGTTTTCCAAAGCCCGTAACTGCTCAAGTTTTTCACATACTTCCAAACGGCTTTCCGGTAAAGAAACAAACTTTTGCAGGACATCCTTGCGGTACGCGTAAATCCCCCAGTGCAGGAGGGCCGGAGTATCAAGGCCGCCTTCGCGCAAAAAAGGTATGAGCGAACGGCTGAAATACAAAGCAAAATCAAAATTGTCAACAACAACTTTTACTTTATTCGGATCGCCCAGAAGCTCCCGTGCGGCCGGAACCCCGACCGTACTCATTTGAATTTCCGGATTCACCTGCATCAGGGTTATTAAATCATTGATGACTTCGACCGGAATCAGAGGTTCATCTCCTTGAATATTAATGATTATATCACAATCCAGTCCGGCCGCCGCTTCGTGAATCCGGTCAGTACCGGAGGGATGCTCCGGCGAGGTCATAACCACTTTGCCGCCGAAAGCCTCCACCGCATCGACAACCCGCTGGTCGTCAGCGGCGATCAACACCTCGTCCGCTATCGAAGCTGTGCCCTTTTCGTAAACCCATTGAATCATTGGTTTACCACATAGTTCCGCCAGGACTTTGCCTGGGAAACGGGTGCTGGCGAAATGTGCCGGAATGACTGCTGCTGTTCTATTATTCATAATTAAATCTCACGGTTAAAACTTTCAAGTAATTCATCTTTGCTGACGGTAACCGTGCCGACTTTGCCGACGACAATTCCGGCGGCGTGATTGGCTATTTCCGCGGCTTCAACGGGATCGGCTCCCGTGCTCAAGGCCAAAGTGAAAGCCGCGATAACTGTATCACCGGCTCCTGATACATCATAAACTTCCCGCGCTTTTGTCGGGATTACCACCATTTCCGCATCCTTGCGGAACATAGCCATGCCTTGCGCCGCCAGGGAAATTATTAAATACTCCGGTTCCCAGTCCCGCAGTAATCGTGCCGCCACCGCGTGTAACTGTTTATCTTCTTCCACCGGCATGCCGTTTCCTTGCGGAAACATCCCCGTTATCGCGAAAGCTTCGCTGCGGTTTGGTTTCATCACCGTCAAAGCTTTTACTTTCAGTAAGTGCCCGGGTTTGGGATCAAGTACGGTTATGATATTTTTCGCCCTGGCGCTCGCGATAATCCGGTTGAGCATTTCCTCGTTCAAAACACCCTTGCCGTAATCCTCGAAAATTATCGCGTCAAGCGCGTCAGCATCTATTAAGTCCGTCAGTTTCGTAATTATTTCCTGACGAATAATCTCATCAAGCGTGTCAGTGTCTTCAAAATCAATACGTAAAAGTTGTTGTGCTGAAGCGATAATGCGTTGTTTGTTGGTCGTACGCCGCGATCTGTCCACTGACAGGCTTGCCGGATCGATGAAATAGTCCGCGAAAAGCCTTTTCATCTCCCTGCCGTCGGAGTCATCTCCGATAACGCCGTATGCTTTAACTTTGCCGCCTAAGGTAGCGACATTACGCATTACGTTGGCGGCTCCGCCGAGGCAGCAGCTTTTTTTCTTGACCTGGACAACAGGAACCGGCGCTTCGGGGGAAATGCGCGAAGTTTTGCCCCAAATATAGACGTCAAGCATTAAATCGCCGACTACCGCGATTTTCATATCGCGAAATTTATCAACGATTTGTATGAGACGGTTTTTTTTCATAAGATACTCTCCAAAGGAATAATGTTACTGTCAAATCGTTATATTAAATAATGCTATATCCTGTTGAACATTAGATGGTTATCGCAAAATACAGTTCTTTCCCCATGGTTTGCGCGAAAATTCCATTCAGAAAAATGTATTTTTAATCAATGTAGCACAAGCGTCTCGCTTGTGAATATTCTCAAGCGAGACGCTTGACTTTCGCTATGCTCAGTCTCAGCCTCCGCAAAGTGAGCTACATTATACACTTTTCATATTTTTCATATATACCAGTACCGGAATAATAGACTGAATTCAATTAGTTTTTGTCATTTCTTTTTTTAACATGTCAATAAATTTTTCGCTTTTCAGCTTAAGAACCGTGCTGTGAGCTCCTTTTTTGGATAAATTGTTGTAAAAGGCGTAAAAACCGCTGATGGTTTTATCTATTTCTTTGATTTCTTTCAGGCCTATTTGGTACTGGTGCTGCCGCAGGTAGTTCGCCAGCGGCGTCAAACTGTCGGCAATAAGCTCGGCTTCAGCCCGTGTGTATTCCCGTTTCGACCTGAAATTCAAAAAAGAGTCGCGGATATGATCGAAATCGTTTATCATCTCCTGACGCGCGACCTCTTCGCTCCAGACACCTTCCATCTGTAAATGCGCCGGAATGAAAACAGCCATGAAAAGCTCAAAGAATATAATCAGAAAAAAAATTACAATTGCCGAATAAGCTATATAATCTTTTTTGAAGTTTGCCGACTGTAAACTCTTATCCAAAACATCTCTCCAAAAATATTTTTATACTGCCTGGAAGCCAGTGATATAATTTGTATTTCATTAATCAAGTACTTTACTGTTTAAAGGCGACTATTACAAATTGATACAGCTGAATTTCATTAGTAACTTTCCTTAGCTCTCTCAAAAATTGTCATATGTGGGTCAATCTATTTTTACGGTTCTTCTTGTACATTCCTAATTATAGTTTTCACGATTAATCTTGTTGTTCTGGAGTCCTTCCTTTTTAAACTCCAAGAATGACATGATTAAAATCCGAACTTCCCAAAAAACATTTTAACCGCACGAAAGACATCCAGATTCTCCGCCGGAAATACCATCTCATTATAAAGATTTACGCGAACTAACCAGGCAACGCCTACATATGGTTACGCAACGAACAACGGAGAACAATCGTTTCAAAGAAATTGAAAATATAGCCGTAATCGCAGTCATACAAAATAGTGAGCTTGCGAACGGTTTATGCCGAATCAGAACTTGACAGGAAGGCGGTAGTTTTTATGCTCTAAGTGCAGATTTTTGTGATGAACCGGAATTACTGAAATCTTTGCGTTTTTTGTTGCGATAATCTCCACCGCGCGAATTTTCACTGCGTGAATTTCCGCCGCGATTACGTTTACGCGGGAATCTTTGTTTTTTACCGCGACGAGAGTTGTTTCGTAAATCTTTCAGTTCTTTTTCATCAATACCAATAGTTTCCGGTCCGGCCTCACCTTGCTGACTCAAAAGCAGAGAAGCTAATTTATAAGCGATTTCGGATAAATCCGTATTTTCTTCAAGCTGTTGAACCATGGTGATGCCTTCGGAAACGACTTTATGCTCCTGTACTTTCTCGATCGTGCGAAGCATTCTGTTTTTCCGCAGTTCCTGACGGCTTGGAATTAACGCGAAATCAATTTTGGCTCCGCTTTGCTTCTGAATGCGCTGCAGCTGGTGAAATTCCATTGGAGTTACAAAAGTTATTGCCGTGCCTTTATTGCTGGCGCGGCCGGTACGGCCGACGCGGTGAATATAGCTTTTAGTGTCAAACGGCATATGATAATTAAAAACGTGCGTAACATCCAGTACATCCAAGCCGCGGGAAGCCACATCCGTCGCGACTAAAATATCGACTTGGCTTTTGCGGAATCCGTTCATAACTTCGTTGCGTTGAGATTGTTCCATATCGCCATGCAGGCCCTTGGCGTTAAAACCGCGCCCCCCGAGAGAGTTACTCAGACGGTCAACTTCGCTGCGGGTACGGCAGAATAAAATCGCTTTTGAGGGGCACAAGTCATCCATCAAACGAATAATCGCGTTTTGGCGTTCGCGTTCCTCCATCACGCAATAGAGCTGTTCCACATTCTCACTGGTAGAGTCGGTGTTACTGCTTGTTTTGATGGAAACAGGGTTTTTTAAAATTTTGTTCGCCAGTTTTTTTATCGGCTCGGGCATGGTTGCCGAAAACAAAAGGGTTTGACGTTCGTCCGGCAGGAAGCCGAATATAGCTTTAATATCATCAAGGAATCCCATATCAAGCATTTCATCAGCTTCATCGAGTACAACGACAGAGGGATTGAAATTATTGAGTCTTCCTTCGGAGAGCAAATCAAGAAGTCTTCCCGGAGTGGCGGTAACCACATTTTCGCCCCGCTTAACCCAATTAATTTTGCGCGAATACGAATGTCCCC
>VAOY01007356.1_pt1 | contig 12022 bp, 8 predicted proteins | sample 3393881 | NCBI WGS metagenome assembly VAOY01 (sample SAMN08290430, study PRJNA428436) | hydrothermal vent metagenome | isolation source: Deep-sea hydrothermal vent chimney | place: Indian Ocean: Southwest Indian Ridge
AACCTTCCGCTTTCACTCACTCAACAGCGCATTGCTGCATTTAGTTTTAACTAGGCAAACGCCAAATTAGCGCCCTACTGCAATGCCTTCTCTGCGAGGATCTGCGCCGCCAATTAATTTACCTGATTTAAACTGAATGCCATGAAGACCGCTGTTTAAATCCACTACTTTAACGTTATGGCCGAGTGCCTTTAACGGCTCTTCAAGCTCAGCTATTGGTGTGCCCTTCTCTAACGCAGTGTAGTCGTTTCGATTAGTGATTTTAGGAAGATTAATGGCCTGCTGAATATCCAAGCCAAAGTCTAAAACTCCAATTAGGGTTTGAGCGACGTAGCTTACAATTCTAGAGCCGCCCGGCGAGCCTACAACAACCTCTAAGTTCCCTTCTTTGTCGAACACCATGGTAGGGCTCATAGCACTTCTAGGGCGTTTACCAGGCTCTACGCGATTTGGTACTGGAAAACGGTTTTTGGTTGGCGAAAATGAAAAGTCGGTAAGCTGATTATTAAGCAGGAAGCCTTCTACCATAATCCCAGAACCAAACATAAATTCAATGCTGGTAGTCATTGATACTGCATTGCCCTCTTTGTCTACTATAGAAACGTGTGAGGTATTGGGCAGCTCCATTGACGTACCAAGTGCTACATTCGCATCGGCGTAGGGATTGCCCGCGCGTTTGCGGCGCCACTCTTTATCAACAGCAATACTCTCGGCTCGGCGCTGAAGATAAGCGGTATTAATCATGGCCGCAAACGGCAAGTTAGTAAAATCGCTATCCGCAATGAACTTCTCGCGGTCGGCATATGAAAGCGCACTTGCTTGCGTGTACAGGTTAGCAAACTCTACTGAATCCGGTGCGTATTGACTAAGGTTAAAACCTTCTAACATTTTTAGAATTTGATAAACGTTTACGCCACCTGAGCTAGGTGGTGCCATACCGCAAATGCGTTTTTCGTGGTACAAGCCACATACGGGTTCACGTTTTACTGGTTCATAGCTTGCTAAATCTTCCAACGACATTTGGCCAGGGTTAATCTCCGCATTATTAACCGCTTCCACTATTTTTTCGGCAACTTCGCCTTTCAGTAAATAATCGCTGCCTTTTTCAGCAATACCTCTTAAGGTTTTAGCCAGCTTCTTATTTTTCTTTACCGTGCCTTCTTTTAACGGCAGGCCTGCCGGGAAGAAGTAAGTAGAGCTTGCAGGAAAAGATTTCAGCCCAGGGGGATAGTCTAATGCAACAAGTTTGGCTAAACGCGGCGATACTTTAAAGCCGTCTTCAGCCGTTTTGATTGTATCGTCGAACAGCGTATTCCAAGGCAGCTTGCCGAACTCGCCCTGAGCCATTTCTAGCGCTTTTACTGCTCCAGGCACGCCAACTGACTTACCGCCTACTACGGCATCTAACCAGCGCATTGGCTTATTACCTTCAATAAACCAATGAGAATTGACAGCTTTCGGTGCTGTTTCACGGCCGTCAAAGGTGTGAAGTACTTTGTTCTTATTATCCCAATAAAGGATAAACGCACCACCACCAATACCTGACGATTGTGGTTCAACCAGCGAAAGCATCGATTGTACAGCCACCGCTGCATCGATCGCACTTCCGCCCTTTTCTAAAATATTCTTTCCCGCCCAAGACGCATAGGGATTTGCCGCTACAACCATATAATCTTCGGCTTCAAATGCCTTTTTCTCTATGTAGCCTGTTGCCGCTTCTGGTTCTCCGACTTCACGTGTTTGCTTCGCGTTCGCACCAAAAATAAAACAGCTAGATAATGCAAGAGTTACCACTGAAGCTCTGAAAAAAGCACTGCGTCTCAAAATAATACTTCCTCTTATTTAAATTTTTCGGGATTTATTGGGCGTTTTTTAAGAAACGCATCAAACGCTTCTTGAGCTGCGGTTGTGCCCAACGCTTCTAAAAATATATCAAACTCTTCGTTCATTTGTTGGTTTGTTCGCTCTCCGTCACCTTTTAATAGCGCTTTTGTTTGTTTAAGCGAAAATGAAGGCTTGGCGACGAGTTTCTCTACCGTAGTTTGAACCGTTTGATCTATTTCGTGAGCGTCGACAATTTTTGTCAGAATACCAAATTGATAAGCATCAGCAGAGGTAAAGGGTTCGCCCAGCATTAGCCACTCTGCCGCCTTTATATGACCCGCAACCTTAGGCAAAAGATAACTTGATGCATATTCAGGAACAAGCCCTAAGTTGATGAATGGTAGAACAAATCGGGTATCTGGAGTGGCGTAAACAAAATCGCAATGAAGTAAAAGCGTTGTGCCTATGCCCACTGCTAATCCGTGAACTTGTGCAATAACCGGTAAATTACATGCCGCCAAAGCTCGCATAAAGGCAGCTGTTTCTGGCACCTGAGCGTGATCTTGTTGCTGTGCGAAATCTCCAATGTCATTTCCTGCAGTAAAACAATCGCCCGCGCCTTTAATAACCACCACTTTGGTTGAGCCATCGTTTTTAACACCTAATATGGCATTCGCCATTTCTTGATACATGTCGCGTGTTAACGCATTTTTCTTATCGGTTCGGTTAAGTGTAATGGTTAAGCATTGCTGATTTGTTTCGGTAATAATGTAAGACATAATTACTCCTTTACTGTCGTCTTTTTGTTTTGGGCGTACTTCAGTTTTCACCCTGTAGGCAATTTCTGTATCATAGCCAGCAAATTCTAAATTCAAAAATAACTAACACTGATGATGTCACTGCCGTTTTCGCTTAAGTATAGCGCTGGTCCTTTATTTATTGCGCTATGCTCCGTTGTCGCGTTTTTCTTCGAGCCTATGTCTGGCAATTATTTGGCTTACGACAGGTACGCCATTCAAGGTCTAGAAACTTGGCGAATAGTCAGTGGCAATATCGTGCATACCAATGGCTACCACCTACTTTTAAATTTAGCAGGTCTGGCGCTATTGTGGGCCCTACACGGTGAACATTATCGCATTGGTTTGTACTTAAAAGTTTTTGTATGGTGCTGCTTAGGAACCAGTGTCGGGCTTTATTTCTTCTCTCCAGATCTAATATGGTACGCAGGCTTATCTGGCGCACTACATGGTATTTTCGCATGGGGCGCCTGTGTTGATATAAAAGAGAAAATGAAGTCGGGTTGGTTATTGCTTATAGGTCTAGCCATCAAGGTGGGATACGAACAAATTGACGGTAGTAGCGAACAAGTTGCAAACCTGATTGACGCCAAAGTTGCCGTAGACGCCCATTTATTTGGTGCGCTTACGGGTATCGCAATCTTTTTACTTATGTTTATTACGGCGAAAAGAAAATAGAAACTAGAGCGATATAGCGTCACTCTTTTTGCGCATTTTGATTTGTTAAAACAGATTAACGTGCTGAAGCAAAAAAAGAAGATTTAAAAAAGGCCCGAATTCATTGAATTTGGGCCTTTTTTGTAAGCTTTTTCCGTCCTTAATAGCTACCGCGCTGTGAGCAACTCAGTGGCTCTTAATCACTGGGTTGCACTCGCAGTTTTGCCTATAAGTTTTCTTCGAATAGCTTGTATATACGACGGTATTCATCAAGCCAAGAGCTTGGCTGCACAAAGCCATGTGGCTCTACCGGATAAATGGCCGTTTCAAAATCTTCTTTCTCAAGCTCGATAAGGCGCTGTACCAATCGCACGGTGTCGTGGAAAAACACGTTGTCATCAACCATTGGCGCATTGATAAGCAAAGGCTTTTCTAGTCCATCGGCAAAATAAATCGGCGAGCTACGCTCAAAAGCGATGGGATCGATATCAGGCGTATTCAGTATGTTTGCCGTATATGGCGTGTTGTAATGGGCCCAATCGGTTACCGGACGAAGTGCTGCACCTGCCGCAAACAGATCTGGCGCGGTAAACATAGACATAAAGGTTAAGAAGCCGCCGTATGAACCGCCGTATGTGCCAATACGCTTACGATCTACATTTGCATTTTCAACAAGCCAGTTAACACCATCACGCAAATCTTGCACTTCAGGCGTACCCATTTGACGATAAATAGCGGTTCGCCAATCACGTCCGTAGCCAGCACTAGCGCGATAGTCCATATCTAGTACGACATAGCCTTGCTGCACGAGCATGCTATGGAACATGTATTCTCGGAAGTAACCAGACCACCCCATGTGGGCGTTTTGCAAGTAGCCTGCACCGTGATTAAACACTACCGCTTTATTTGGTGCCGTCTTGTCGTAATTTTCCGGTAAATATACTCGTGCGTAAATAGGTGCATCGGTATGCGTCGATTCAATAGCAACGATGTTAGGCACCGCCCATGGAAGTGCATTAAAATCTGCACTGGTGCTTTGCGTGATTTGCTTTGCCGCTGTTGTTTCGTTTGCTGGCTTAACGTAAAGCTCTTGTGGTTGATTCACCTTGCTATGGCTTAGCAGCAAATTTTTACCATCAGGGCTAAGTGAGTAGTCTGTCATACCATTCAAATCAGTCATGGTATCGATAGTATTGTCACTTAAATCTGCACGATAAACTTCGTAAAGCCCCGGATGCTCCATGTTAGCTTTAAAGTAGATATAATTGTCATCGCTAGAAAGCGTTAAATCGTCAACAATAAAACGGCCGCTGGTTAGCGCGACAGGCTTCTCGCCAGGCTTTTGAACGTATAAGTGAGAGTAACCAGTATGCTCAGACTGATAGTAAAGCGTCTCGCTGTCATTTAGCCAATCAAACGCGTTGAAACGGTAGTTTACCCACGCATCGTCATGAAGCCTATGTTGGTTTTCTAGCGTTTTATTTTCTAGGTCGACCGTTGCAATCCAGCGGTCTTTGTTGTCCCACGCTTCTAGCATAACGGCAACAGCGTTACCGTTTTTGTGCCAGCGAATCGAAGGCTTAGTCCAATACCAGCTTTGCAGTAAGGTAATGTCGCGCGGCAAACGATTAACTTCATAGGTCTCGCCATTGGCTTTCGCGTTTTCTTCTTTTACATCTGCAAGTACGTCGTCATTGTATCCAGGCAAATTAAAGTATTTAAGTTCACTCTTCTCGCCAGTTTTCAAATTAAGCAGCCACAGTTCATGATTTACCGATTCTGCATCTGCAACACGTTGGCGTACCGGCTTCGCGGCAATGCGGCTGTCTTCTTGGATATAATGCGGCATGATGTCGCTGTCATCACGAGTCGGCTTACTTTCCGTGGTTGCTACTACCGCGAAGTTACCCGCAGGTGATACGCTAATACCCGCTAGTCGATGCGACTTATCAAAGTAAAACGGCGTAGGTGCTACACTGCTGTTTTCTTTGGCCAACGCTTTTTGAGCGTCGTCTTTTTCTTGTCTGTTTTTGCGCTGTAGTTTGATGTATTCCACCAGCGACTGTTGCTGCTCGGCAATATAATCTTTAGGCGGCTCAACCGCTTTGGGTTCGTCGCTAAACTCCCAGCTCAATAATTCTTCGCGGGTGCCGTTAGATAGGTCTATAGCAATAAATTTGTTACCGCTTAACGCCATTAAGCGGCCATCAGTCATAAATGAAAGCGTTGACAGCGCATTCCCGCCACGCGCGATACGCACGGTTTCACCGTTGGTAAATTGCACATAAACACTGTCTTCAAATGAATAAGCAATTACACCATCATTTCTTACTACACGTTCGTCAAAACGATACTTGTGCAAATCTGATAATGGCGCTTTTACGGCATTTGCAGGGTTTGAGAGTTCAGCAACATAAACATCTGTTAACGCGCTATCTTGCCTTTCTTTTTCAAAAACAATTTTATCGCCATTGACCGACCACCCCATACCTTCGGGTAGCGCGCCCATCCATTGTGGGTCTGACATTATTTGCTTTAAAGTAATTTCACCATTTTTCGCGCTGTTCTGAGGCGCGACATCGGGTGTAACGGTTTGCTGGACAGTGGCAGCAGGAAGCGATGTAGACGCTATTTGGCTAGATGGTTCGTTAGTAGTGCTTGCACATCCGCCCAACGCAAAAGTAACGCTAGCCGCGATGAGTAAAGAAGAGTATTTTTTCATTATTTTAAGTCGTTGTTATGTAAAAAACGTTAACATTATACGCAGAGCAGTTACTAATACGCTAACGTTCATCGATTGAGATAGTGAACCAAACGTAAACCATCTGCGTTTATGGTTGTGAAACTGGTCTGTCGGCCTGAACAAAATAACAAAAATTCACTGATGGGGTAAAACACTATGAAAGCGAAAGGTTTTGTACCTGCGTTGCTTGCGCTCAGCTTTTTCACGACTCCTAGCTTTGCGAGCGAGTGCCCCAGCGTACTAAAGTTCATGAAGCGTAAGCTCAACTCACAAGAAACGGTGAATTTGTGTAACGAATATGCCGGAAAGACCCTTTTAGTGGTGAACACAGCCAGCTATTGCGGCTACACGCCACAATTTGAAGGTTTAGAAGCCCTTTATAGTGACTACAAAGACAAAGATTTTGTAGTACTTGGCTTCCCGTCGCACGATTTTAACCAAGAAGATAATGATGAAGGCAAAACGGCAGAACTGTGTGAATTGACTTATGGCGTAAAGTTTCCGATGTTTGAACCAATATCGGTAAAAGGTGAAGACGCCGATCCTATGTATAGAATGCTAAAAACCGCCACCGGCAAAGCGCCATCATGGAACTTTAATAAGTACCTTATTGACAGCTCCGGTAAGCAAATAACCCACTACCCTAGTTCAACAAAGCCCACTGATCCGGCTTTTATCGCTGACATAGAGGCACTCCTCAAAAGCGAATAAAACCGCGAATATCAACGCTGCCTATAGGTCACACCAAACGAGAATCTAAAAGCCGCGCATAAAAAAGCCCCGCGTAACACGCGGGGCAATCAAGCACACTCAACTTGGAACACACTTTTAGCTGAAAACATACTTCCTACGTTTTAGCTAACTGCATTAATTTAGTGTGTTTAGTTGTTGGTTAGTTCAATAATTTTTTCGCTTGCTTCAGAAAAAGCCTTGTTTGCTTGCTCTTCGCCCATGTTAAGTCCTTCAGCGTAAACGAATTTAACGTCACTGATACCAACAAAATTTAAAAAGTGTTTTAAATACGGCGTTTGCGTATCAAAGTCTGAACCTGCATACACACCACCACGCGCGGCAAAAACAGTCGCTGATTTATTTTCTAGCAATCCGACAGGACCTGTCTCGGTATACTTAAATGTTATACCAGCTCTTGCAATACGGTCGAAGTAAGCTTTTAAGCTCGATGGGATGCCAAAGTTGTACATTGGCACGGCTAGCACAATTTCGTCAGCCGCTTTTACTGCTTCAACAATGTCATCAGAGACTTTTGCCAATGCCTGTTGTGATTCATTTCGCTCAGACGCCTCAGTCATCCACGCTTGCATTTCTTCACCTGTTAAATGAGGCAGTGCTAGAGAGGCAACATCCACGCGGTTAATGTGCACAGAACCGTCATTCTCAATTTTTGAAAGGTACTCGTTTGCAAGCTTTGAAGAGTTACCTTGGTTGCCATTTAGGCTGGAAAATATAGCCAGTACTTTTTTCATGCCGAACTCCAATATTCGTTGTTTCGATAATATATGGCTATATTACGGCAATCGGGTGGGATGAAAATATCAAAAACATGAAGGCTTCGTTCTATTTTGTAGAACAAACTGCCAAGGAACAGAGTAAATGTGAAATTATTGAAAACATTACATTACGTTAATGTTGCAAGGAGGTTGATCTTCTCTTATTTGCTCAGCGTAACCGAGTTTGCCACAACACAATTAAGAGGATACAAAATATGAGAAGGACCAAAGCGCTCCTTGCATGTTCAATATTACCACTGTTTTTAATTGGCTGCTCGGATGACGACGACGATGTCGTACAAGAGCCCACACCCGCCCCGGAATACGCAAACGTTCGAGTTGTTCACGCAGCATCAGACGCACCAATGGTAAACATCACTGCTAACGACGCCATACTCAACGATCTCGAAAGCGTTGATTACCAAGTCGCTTCATCTCGCTTCGAAGTTGAGACAGGCATGTACGATATTGGTGTTACAGGCATTCTTCCAGGTGAGAACGCTGAAGTGTTGCAAGCTGACGTTACTTTAGAAGCTGACATGAACTACGATATTTTTGCCGTAGGTAATGTTGGCGATGAGTCGTTATCGCTTTTAACAGTGACCAGTATGGAAACCGCAGTTGACGCGGGTAATGCTCAAGTGCAGATTGTACATGCAGCATCAATGGCACCTATGGTTGATATTTATGTTACGGCACCAGATACAGATATCACTGCCGAGCAGCCGCTTGTTACTGCTGAATTTACTGACGCAACCGATTTAATTCAAGTACCTGCGGGCGATTATCAAATTCGTATTACACCGGCCGGTGAGACAACGGTTGTATACGACTCTGGTACGGTAAATCTTGCAGACGGTGCCGATTTGCTTATCGCTGCTACTAATAACGTAGGTACCGGCGATTCACCAGTAACATTACTGGCCGCGGACGGTGATGGAAGCTTCAAGATTTGGGATGCAGAAGCAGGTGCTGCTATCCGCGTTGTGCACGGTATCAGCGACGCACCAGCGGTTGATGTTGTAGCAAATAACGAAATAGTATTAGTGGACGGAATACAGTTCCCGCGCACCACAGATTATTTGTCTGTTGCAGCCGGTGACTATCTTATTGACGTTGTAGCCGATAGCGACAACAGTGTTGTGGCAATTGACGATGCTGAGTTGACGTTAGAAGTAGGTATGTCTTATACCGCTATCGCAAACAACGTTTTGGCTGCACCAGAACTTGATGTGCTTGTTGATATGCCCCGCTCCGTAGCGACAGAAGCGAAAGTGCGTATTGTACATGCTTCACCTTCAGCGGGTAACGTCGATATTTACGTAACCGCAGATGGCGAAATTGATGCGGTTGACCCGGCATTTGCCGATATTGCCTATGAGACTGGCGAGCTTGTTGAAACAGGTTACGTAAGTTTTGCAGAAGGTGACTACGTAGTTACGGTTACACCAACAGGCACCAAAACAGCGGCAATCGAAACAGGCGTTTTAACGCTTGAGAATGGTGAGATTTACACTGCTATCGCACTAGATGGCGCGATGGAAGGTGATTTACCTCAATTAGCGTTGCTTGATGGCCTAGCACCACCTCCACCAGCTTTTAATGCTGACATGACTTACAATGTAAACTTAAGTGGGTCACAAGAAGTGCCTGCCGTTACCACTATGTCTATGGCAACTGCAGTGGTCGAAATTGACGAAGACTTACCTGCGTTTAGCGTAAGTGTTGAGGTATCAGGCTTAACGGATGTTACTGGTGTACACGTACACGATGGCGGCATTGGTATGAATGGTCCGGTTGCTTTCCCACTGACTGATGCTGGTAATGGTACTTATGTTCTCGCTGAAACTAATATTTCACCTAGCAACTTAGACGCGCTGACTAGCGGTGAGTGGTATTTAAATGTTCACACTACCGCTAACCCTAACGGTGAAGTGCGTGGTCAGATTGTTCCCGACACAACTGCGGTAGTAACATTCTCACTAAGCGGCAGCCAAGAGGTACCAGCAGTTGACACCATGGCAATGGGGTCTGGCTATGCGCTCTTCGACACCACAAACAACAACGTTTCTCTTGTGGCGGTAACCACTATTGAAAATGCGACTATGGCGCACATTCATACTGGGTTTGCTGGTGAAAATGGTGACGTACTTGTAGGACTTGTGGAAAGTGAAAGCACCGCTGGCGTTTGGATGACAGACGGAAGCATAGCACTAGATGAAGCCACAGCTACGCAACTACTGGCAGGTGGTCATTATGTGAATGTGCATACAGCAGCTAATACTGGTGGTGAAATTCGCGGCCAAATCACGCCTGATAATATTGAAGTGTACGGCATCATCGCAAACGGCCTACAAGAAGTGCCTGCAGTAACTACAACAGCAAGCGGCGCTGGTGCATTTACTTTGAATACATCTACAGGTGCACTGTCAGGCAGCGTTACCATTACCGGTATGACAGCAAACATGGCTCACATTCACGAGGGTGAAATGGGCGTAAATGGTGATGTTTTAATTGGACTTACTGCCGGAACCAGCGGTATGTGGTCTGTGCCAGCTAATACTACGTTAACCGCTGAGCAAATGAATGTTATGGCAGACGGAGGTCTTTACACTAACTTCCACTCAGATGCATTCCCAAGCGGTGAAATTCGTGGACAAATTACGCTAGGTTTTGACTAGTAAAAAATTGCTAAACCCATTGTGTTTCAATTATATTGAGGCCCAATGAACCTAAAATAAAAAAAGGGGCAAACGCCCCTTTTTTGTGTTTCTCGACAAGAAGATTTTATCTATATGGTATTTAGCGCCGTGTCGAAATCTGCAATCAGATCCTGAGTGTCTTCAATACCTACCGAAATACGCAGCATGGTATCGGAAATACCCATTAACTCACGCTCTTCTGCCGTGTTCTCAAAATAAATAGTAGGCGCAACTGGTAGCGCTAAGGTGCGATTATCCCCTAAGTGCGTGGCGCAAATAACTAACTTCATTTCGTTTAAAAACGCCACGGGATCAGCACCGTCGATAAGGTCAAAACTCAAAATTGCGCCGTAGCCGTCGTTTAGGTATTCCCTTGCCATGAAATGCTGAGGGTGGTCGGCAAGACCTGGATAAAAGACTTTAGATACCTTGGGGTGATTATCTAGGAACGTCGCCAACTGCATAGCATTATGCTGACTTCGTGATAAACGTAAATCTAAGGTTTCCATGCCTAGGGCAATGGCCGTCGCTGATTGCGGTGCCAATGTAGCGCCTAAATCGCGTAAACCTTTCTTTTTGATTTGCGTAATGCCCCACTGTGCAGTATCTGCAACCTGATAAGCTGGTTTTAGGTTACTAAACTTAGTCCAGTCATAGTTACCCGTATCGATGACAGCACCACCTAAAACGTTACCGTGACCTGCAATGTATTTTGTCAGCGAGCAAAACACTAACGACGCTTTAACATCTTTAGCGTAAAAAACAGGGGGTGGCGTCATGGTGTTATCAACCATAAACAGCATGTGCTTCTCTTCGCAGAATTGACCAATGGCGTGAAGGTCCGCCACCTGTGTCACAGGGTTAGCTACGGTTTCGGTGTAAACGCCTTTTGTGTTTGGCTGGTAAGCTTCTTTGACTTGCTGAATGTCGGTCACATCTGTGTAGGTAACCTGCACACCAAAATCTTTAATGGTTTCAAAAAAGCTTCGCGTATTACCAAATAGGTATTGGCTTACAATTAAATGGTCGCCGGCTTTGAGTAAAGCAAATAACGAGCTGCTTATCGCCGCCATTCCGGTTGAGTAACATAAGGTACCCACACCGCCTTCCAGATCATTAAGCATATTTTGCAGTGCCGCCACAGAAGGTGACGATGAACGAGAATAAACATGAGCAGCTCGTTTACCTTGAAACGCATCGATGATGCCCTGCGCATCTTTAAACTCGAAAAGAACTGAATTAGACGTGCTGCTGTGAACACCACCATGTTCAGGCGTATTTAGCATGCGATCAGAATGAACCTGACGGGTTGTGAATCCCAATTTTGTCACGGGTGAAGCTCCGAAAATAGATGTTTGCGACCGAGCCGAGCGCGCACCAGTACTCTGAGTTAATACGGTTGCGTACTTACCACTTCAATAGAAATGATTATGGCTTTGTAATGCAGTTTTTAGGATATTTTGCGCAAACATTATCATAAAACGTATAAATAGTTTGCATTTGTTCATCTATGTTAGTCACTTTCTGAATAATTGGCCCCAACACAATCATTTTTCTGGCGTAGTCCAACCCAATGACTTGTATAGGAATTTCGGCTTCTCGTGCAATGTGCATAAAGCCTGTTTTCCATGGATAAATGGGGCTTCGTGTACCCTCTGGCGCTAACGCGAGTATTAATTGATCGGCTTCCTTTATCTTATTTGCAATAGACGTGACCACCCCATGCGCTTTACTTCTCTCTATAGGAATGCCGCCTAGCCTTTTAACAATAGCGCCCAAAGGTGGTGTAAA
>VAOY01000908.1_pt1 | contig 12012 bp, 7 predicted proteins | sample 3393881 | NCBI WGS metagenome assembly VAOY01 (sample SAMN08290430, study PRJNA428436) | hydrothermal vent metagenome | isolation source: Deep-sea hydrothermal vent chimney | place: Indian Ocean: Southwest Indian Ridge
ATCACAGGTTAAAAACTGATAATGAGGAGGATATGACGGATGAATTCAAAATTGCATCATAATATCAAGCAGAAAAACGAACTGCAAAACTTAAGTAATTAATAAAACTATTGATACATATTTCATAAAGTTAATTTGACTTAATTTGATTCGTTATCTTTTTCTTCTTCTTTGCATTTTCGCCTGACTGGCTATAAATTGACTAAAATGGAAATGTTGAAAACCAGGAGTTTGTTTATGGCAAAGATAACAAAGAAAAAAACCATTGCGATAATGACCAGCGGCGGCGACGCTCAAGGCATGAACGCGGCGGTCCGCGCGGCGGTCCGTAGCGCCTTAGTTCAAAATTGCGACGTTTATGCCATCTATGAAGGCTATCAGGGCATGGTCGATAATTTAATTAAAGCTATGCACTGGGAAAGCGTTTCGTCAATTATGCAGCTCGGCGGAACCGCTATCGGCACTGCCAGATGCAAAGAGTTCCGCCAGTTTTCCGGCCGTTTGCGCGCCGCGGAAAATCTTTTGAAACACGGTATCGATAATTTAATCATAATTGGCGGAGACGGCAGTTTGACGGGAGCCGACGATCTTACCCGGGAATGGCCCGGTCTCCTTGCTGAATTATTCAGGAAAGGAAAAATTTCCGCTTTAAAATTAAAACGCCATCCGCAATTGCGCATTATCGGAATAGTCGGCTCTATTGATAACGACATGGCGAATACCGACATGACTTTGGGCGCGGACACTGCTTTGCACCGCATTACTGAAGCTATTGACGCTTTGAGCAGCACCGCGCACAGCCTGCAAAGAATTTTTGTCGTGGAAGTCATGGGCCGGAATTGCGGTTATCTCGCATCAATGAGCGCAATCGCCACCGGCGCGAGTTACGCGTTTATTCCCGAATCTCCACCGCCGAAGGGTTGGGAAACAAAATTATGTAAACAGCTTTGCGCCGCCCGCAAAGCCGGCCGTCGCGACAGTATTATCATTGTCGCCGAAGGCGCGCGCGACAGCCGCGGCAATCCGATAAGCTCAACCCTGGTCAAGGAGGCCCTCGACAAACACATGGGCATGGAGAGCAGAATAACTATTCTCGGACACGTTCAGCGCGGCGGCGCGCCCAGCGCTTTTGACCGTTACCTGGGCACGGTCAGCGGAGTCGAGGCGGTCAAGGAATTGCTCAGTCGGGACGGCTGCCGGGATTCCAAAATAATTGTTATGCGCAACAATCGTATCAGAGCCGTTTCACTGCGTGAATCCATTGCCAAGACCCATGCCGTTGCCGACGCCATCAGGGCCGGCGAGTTTCAACAGGCGATGCAGCTGCGCGGCAGCGGCTGGGAAATAATGAATTCTATTATGACGACTTTGAGCCTGCCGGGCGCACCGGGAAAAGCCCCTCCCAAAAAACAAAAAACTTTGGCTTTAATCACTTGCGGCTGGCCGGCGCCGGGCATGAACAACGCGCTTCGAACCGCGGTCAGGCTTGGTTTGGCGCATGGCTATAAAATGCTTGGAATCAAACAGGGCGCGGAAGGTTTGATAAACAATAATGTTCACGAATTCTCCTGGATGGACGTTGAAGAATGGGCCGCGCGCGGCGGTTCCAAACTCGAAGCCAACCGGACGCTCCCTGAAACTAAAGATTTCGCGGCTATCGCCGCCACGATAAAAAAACATAAAATCAACGGCTTGCTTATGATTGGCGGCTGGAGCGCTTACAAAATAGCCGGGATGATAGACGAAACGGGTTCAAAATATCCCGCGTTGAATATTCCTGTCGTCTGTATTCCCGCGACTATCAACAACAATCTGCCCGGCGCGGAATTATCCATCGGCGCCGACACCGCCCTTAACACCATCGTTGAAGCGGTGGATAAAATCAAGAATTCCGCGGATACGTCGCGCCGGACTTTCCTGGTGGAAGTCATGGGACGTTACTGTGGTTATTTAGCTTTACTGAGCGGACTGGCGACCGGCGCGGAATATATTTACCTGCACGAACAGGGTATTGACCTGAAATTACTGCAGCATCAGCTCAAACAATTGACCGGCAGTTTCAAGAAGGACGGCCGTAATATTGCTTTATTCATTCGCAATGAAAACGCGAATGATGCGTATTCGACGGAATTTATCGCTCGTCTGTTCACCGAGGAAGCGGGCGGTTTGTTTGACGTGCGCAAAGCGATTCTCGGGCCGATGCAGCAGGGTGGAAAGCCTACACCATTTGACCGGATTCAAGGTACCCGCCTCGCTTACGACGGCATGCTGCAATTATTTGAAAAACTCAAAAACAACGACAACACCAGTGCGTTTATCGGTTTCCGCGGCAGTAAAACCAGTATTTATCCAATGAATGAGCTTTGCAAAATGGTTTCATGCGAACACCAGCGTCCCAGCGAACAATGGTGGGAATCCCTGGTGAATATCGCCACTACCCTGGCTATCAAGCCAAAGTCATAAAAAGGCGGGACAATTTATGTATATAGCAGTCTTATTTATAATATTCCGGGCGATGGTTTACCATTATATCGGCGAGACGGAATACGAAAACGGCGTTTTGCTTATGGTTCTAAGCGTCATGCTTGCAGGTGTTACCTTTTTTGTGTCCGGCTGGGGAATTTTCCAGCCTGCTCGCTCAACTTGGGATTGCTGGATTGAGCTCTGTAAGAGCGATTTAACCGTAGCCACGGGTGTTAACCCGTGGAATTGTGTATGAAGCATAATCCAGCTCCGCAGGAGCGATTCAAAATGAATCCACTTGAGCCGCTCCTACGGAGCTGGGAATTATTTTTAACCGTTTTCCCACGGGTTAACATCCGTGGCTACGGTTAAATCATCCCTCCGGGATTTAAAATAAACTTTTCTGTATGGAATTTTTCGCGCAAAAGCATGAAGGTGTTGAGCCCCGAAATCCGTGGCGGGCGAGCGAAAAAGGCAGATATCGGAACTTAGGAGAGCCAAAGCGTTCCAGTGAAGCTGTGGAAGAGCGGTTAAAACGCGATGACGCGGTATGAGGCTTTGGCAGTCGGACTAATTCATAGTAGGGGCGTAAACAGGGTAATGCCTGTTAAGAACAAATCGGTTCACTCGAAGGGATTAGTGGTATAATGTAAAGAGGGAGCATGAGTCTATGCCATACACAGAAATGGGAACAACAAGAACAAAACTTGCTCTTATAACAGGAAATGACGGCATGGCTTAAGGGAATAAGAAACCTGAAAAAGCCAAAGGAATGGTGGAGTACCTTATAGTGAAAACAAAGTAAAACCTAAACGAGTGAAGCATATTATGCCTACTCGACCAGAACCTAATTAAAAATAAGGAACAGCAAAAATGAAACGAACAGCCGCAATAATCACTGGCAGCGGTGAAGTAAAAACCCGCCGGGAAGAACTTCCAAAACTCAAAAAAAATGAAGTTTTAATCAAAGTTCACGCCTCTTTAATCAGCCCGGGCACCGAGATGGGAGGAGTCAAAGGCAAACGGGAAAAACCCGATCCGAAAGCGGATGACACTAATTTTGGTTACTCCAACGCCGGCGAAATAATCGAAGTAAAGGGTGATGTAAAAGATTTGAAAGTCGGTATGCGCGTTGCGGCCATGGGCGGCGGTGGAGCTCACCACGCCAATTACGCCAATGTCCCGGTAAATATGGTCGTTTCGATACCTGATAATGTAACCTGCGCCCAGGCAACTTACGCCTGTCTCGGCGCGACTTCTCTGCAAGCCGTTCGTCGCGCTGACATCAAACTGGGTGAATACGGTATGGTGCTTGGCCAGGGAATAGTCGGGAATCTCGCCGCTCAGTTGAGTCAGATAAACGGCGCCCACGTGATCGGCTGGGAGGGCTTTGAATACAGAATAAACATCGCGAAAAAATGCGGCATTCGAAATATTGTTAACTTCCGCGATGCTAATCCCGTCGAAACAAGTCGGGAATTCGCGGCGCCTTACGGTATGGACTTTGCGATTGTGGCTTTCGGCGGGCCGGCTACTGAAGCTTTTAGCTCTGTCAAAGGTTGTATGAAAGTTTCGCAGGACGGACATATCATGGGCAATGTCGTTCTCGTTGGCGGCTGCACGGTGGAAATAGGCGGCGGCGCGGCAACCGGGAACCTCAATATAAAAATAGCTTCCAGAACCGGACCGGGATATCACGACAGCAAATATGAATACGGCAAAAATTACCCGGATGCCTTTGTTCAATTCACCACGCAGCGCAATCTCAGGGAAATTATCAGTTTGATTTCGAAAAAACGTCTCCTCGTCGAGCCGATGACGACACACACATTGCCGCTCGGAGAGGTCGGCAAAGCCGCCGATATGTTAATTAATTCTCCCGACAAAGTACTCGGAATTGTTCTTCAAATGTCTCATTAAGTTTTATTAATCAAAAATATTAGGTAACAAAATGTCTTTTAAATTAGCTTTAGTTGGTCTTTGCACATCGCATCCGTATTCATGGGTTCCAATCATCAGGGAGATGACCAAAGCCGGAACTGTTGACGCGGAAATAGTTTGCGCCTGGGATTCAGGCGAAACCAGGCCCGCAGGTTTCGCGGCTGAATTCTGCGAAGAATTCGATATCCCGACTGCGGTCGAAAACCTTGAAGATATGGTCGATATGGTTGATGGAATCATTCTCCATACCACCAACTGGGACAAACATATCGAACAGGCCCGTCCGTTTGTTGAGGCTGACAAGGCGGTTTTGATCGACAAACCGATCGTCGGCAATATGCGTGATGCCAATATCTTTCTGGACTGGATGAAACAGGGTAAACGCGTCACCGGCGGCTCGAGTCTGCGTTTTGCCAAAGAAGTCCGCGAATTACTGGCGAAACCAGTCGGGGAACGCGGTGAAATCCATACCGCTTACGCGGCAATTGGCGTTGATGATTTTAATTACGGTATTCATGCCTACTCGATTCTTTCGTGCTTGATGGGAGCTGGAATTCAGTCTGTTCAGTTTATTTGTGAAGCAAAACAAAAGAATATTTTACTTTGCTGGGAAAATGGACGGGTCGCTTTCCTGACTGTCGGTAAAGCCGCTTGGCTGCCGTTCAGCGTAACTGCGGTGACGGACAAAAATATCTTCATGCTGCCTACAGATAACAACCTTATCTACAGAAGCCTGCTCGAAGCTCAACTGCCGTATCTAAGCGGCAAAACAGATGAATTGCCTTTAAGTATCGACGAGATTCTGGAACCGGAACTTGCCGCGATGGCGGCTCGTGTTTCATGGATGAATAACGGACAGAAAGTGTTCCTGACGGATTTGCGGCAGGATATGGAAGGCTATGACGGCGGTCAATTCGCGAGAGAATATCGCCGTGCAAGATTAGAATAAAGGGCCTTCTCCAGAATTTATGGGTTTTAAAAACAGGTTCGCTATCTATTCCATCCCGACAAATAAAAAATAATTCTTGTTTTGCCGGTAATAATGTAAGCTTCGCCGGTGGACCCCAGACGCAAAGAACGGGGTTCCCGGGTTAACATAATTTTGACGGGATAGTAATTCGACCCGCCGCGAACTTCCGGCATGCCGCCGATATGCAGGACTTTACCTTCAAAATATCCGTACTCCAGATAATTATATTGACTGCTGGATATGCGTACAGTCTGGCCTTCCTGGATTCTGAAAATTTGTTTTTCGTCGATGTAAACCGTAAATTTTTTCTTATCCGTTGTCGCCACCCGGACCAAAATGTCGCCCGGAACAACATAAGCGCCTGGCTTGGGAGGAATATAGCGGATGATTCCATCTTCCGGCGCGGTAAAAACATAATCATCCAAATGCCTGGATAATAATCTGAATTCGCTTTTCCTGCCGCTTAGTTTTGTTCTAAGCAGGGCCAATTCGCTGGCGACTTTCGCGATAATTTTTTTGGCTAAACCGTTTTTAAGGATCGCGTAATCCTTACGCTGGGTTTTTAAATCGCTGATATTGGCTAAATGTTTTAACTGCTTTTGCTGAAGAGTTACCAGGGAAACCACTTTACGGTCATAAAGCTTTTGAAACATTGTCTGCTCAAGCAGACTCTTCCGGCAGCGTAATTCCGCCGCTTTCAATGCAATTTTGGTGTGCCGGTATTCCTTAGGCAAAGGGTCGTGTTTTTTGATAGCCAATTCAGCCTCGGCTACCTCTATTTCCGATTTAAGTTCGGCAATATGGTTTTTTAACAATTCTATTTTTTCACGCAAATCGCGATCGTCTAAACGCAGTAAAACCTCGCCTTTTTTAACCTGCTCCCCTTCATGTTTCACAACAGTTTTTACTTTACTCAATACCGCGGACTTGAGTTGATATTCGCGAAAACCTTCAAACACCCCCCGGCCGCTAACGGTGTTTTCCATGTAGCCAAATACCAGTATCGCCGTGATTACGGCCAATATAATTACTAAAACCCCGATCATATAACGAAAGATTCTAAGGGTTTTCTGAAAATTATATTTTGACTTCATGATAATATTCCCTGGTTTTAAGCAGTTAAACCGCGATTTTTTCCTGGGCCGTGTATAATTCCTGATAAATACCCGGATTGTCCATAAGCTCCCGGTGCGAGCCGATTTGCACGATTTCACCCTTATCCATGACGACAATCAAATCAGCGTTTTTAATCGTGGACAAACGATGCGCGATGATTATTGTTGTTTTGTTGTTCATCAGGTTATCCAGCGCGGCCTGCACCAGAAACTCCGAAACCGTATCCAAAGCGGAAGTGGCTTCGTCAAGAATCAGCACGCTGGGATTTTTCAAAATAGCGCGCGCGATAGCTAAACGCTGTTTTTGCCCGCCCGATAAAGTGGTTCCGTTTTCGCCGACAACAGTATCATAACCAGCTTCCAGGACTGAAACAAATTCGTCAACATTGGCCATCGCCGCCGCCCTTTCGACTTCGCTGCGGGTCGCGCCCTTTTTGGCGTAGGCGATGTTGTCCCGGATTGAACCGCTGAACAAAAACGGCTCCTGAAGCACCACCCCGATATGGTCGCGATATGCGGCGCTTGAATATTTTCTGATCGGCACACCGTCAACCGTAAGCTCACCTTGCTGAATATCGTAAAACCTTAACAACAAATTTGTTATTGTTGATTTGCCGGAACCGCTGGGCCCGACCAGCGCGACTTTCTGCCCGGGTTTGATATCCAGGGAAAAATCTTTGATTACCGCTGTGTCTTTATAACTGAAAGTAACTTTATCAAAAACAATATGGCCTTCCATTTTATCAATTTTCAAGGGCCGGTCCGGTTCCTTTATTTCAGGTATGACATTGAGCAGCTTGGTAATGCGTTTAGCCCCGGCCATACCGCGTGAAATACCTATCGCCTGAGTGGATAAGTTGTTTATCGGCATTATAAACATTCCAACATAAGTATAAAAAGCGACAAATTCGCCAAGGGTCATTTTTGCGGAATTAACCATACCCATGCCCAGGCCTATGGTAATTAAATAAACTGCCAGGCTCAGATAATTTGTTATTGACCAGCAGCTGACTGACTGCGCGCCCAATTTTACGTTCAAATTCAGAGTCGGACGCAAATTGGAAAAGAAATCGCGGCATTCCGTGCGTTCTTTGGAAAAAGTCTTTACCACTTTTATGCCGTTGATCGTTTCCCCGAGATTAGCGGAGATTTCGGACATTTTCTCCTGAAGCGTTAAGGAATTGTTGCGCATAATTTTTCTGAAATAATGAAAATTTATAAAATATAAGGGCAAAATAATTAAAACCATCAAAGCCATTTTTAAATTCAAGAACAAAAGAACCGCCGCAATAATCAGGATAATGAAAGATTGATTGATTATTGCGGTAAAGATTATAATCAACTGCTGCATCAGTGACACATCATTTATTACATTTGAAATAAGTTTACCCGTACGGTACTCCTCATAAAAACGCAGGGATAAACTTTGTAGATGTTTAAAAAGTTTTTGCCGCACGTCGAGCAGCATGCGCATAGCCGCATAAGTCATTAAATAATTTGATATGTAGAAAAAAATAATCCGGCCTGAAAAAATTAAAAACATCCCGCCGCATAACAACAGGAATAAACTATAGTCCGCGTTGGGAATAATTCTATCAATCGCTATTTTCAACATCCATGGCAAAGCAAGGCCAAGAACCGAAAAAGAAAATAAAGCAATTATTGAACCAGTCAGTAAATAACGGTAAGGCTTTACCAGGCGGAGAAAACTAAATTGTAACATCACGCGTCTCCATATCTTTTGCTAAAGTGTTACAATTGATAAAAGCACTATGTGTGCCAAAGAAAGAAAAAACAGAGCTAAGTCGCTTATTGCAAACAGCTAGTGACGTTAATTACTTAGCGAAAGCCTTTTGAATAGTGTATCTTAAAAGAAACACTTTAAAAATACGAAAAACGTATTTTTTGTGTAATATGTTTGTAGTAAACATATTTACAGTGTTTTTGCAATGATACACTATGTTTTATTTATGACACACTTATATTTTTTTAAAATATCTTGCCAAGCGGGATTGCTATGTTCCAGGTATTCTGTGCGTTGCGGAATCCTCCCGGTCCGTCAGAAGCTGCCGCAAACATACACTTTGGGATTCCATTTTTATTTAACAAAAGCTGTGGTCGTTCAAGACTTCCAAGCTTTCTGCTTGTGCCGTTGCTGTAAATAATTGTTTTTGAATAAGCTTGCGGCTGTTTTGAAACATGCCAGTTGATTCCATCATCTGACAGAAAATGCGCTCCGCTATGCAATTCTCCGGTTATATCTCCGGTCATATCTTTGGCTAGCATTTCAAAACAGCGTCCGTTATGCCATACGAATGGATCTTCAACGTTGATTCCCTGCATAACGGGGGCATTCTGAATTCTTTCATATGGACCTTCCGGTGATTCGGATACCGTCAGTCCAATTCGCAATCCATCAGGCGTATTACTTCTATAATAGAGAAAAATTCGTCCATCATGGTGTATGCATGGTGCCGGATTTGTAACCAGTCTGTGATCCCACTTTCCTGGACGTGCTTCAAGTATCGGCTTGCCGGGAGACTTCCATGGTCCGGTAGGATGATCTGCAATAAGTACACCAATACGGATTCGTTGATAAATATCATTCATAGTTTTAGCATCTTCCGCAACGACACCAGGCGGAGGAAGTGGGATATCATAAGTTGAGGCGATGTAATAGAGCAGGTATTTATTTCTATATTTTACAATTGTCGGATTATGCGCCATTTTTCCATTCCAATCCGCGGAATTTCCAGTCGGCAGAATTTTTTCAGCGAATTTATATGGTTCCAACATGCCTGGCGACCACGCGCGGACAATTTCCGATAAGTAAATATAGCCCTCGAACATCGGGTATTTCTTGGGCCATCGCGAAGCAAGCATATGAAATCCATTTCCATCGGGATCTTCCACAACCGAGCCGCACCAGACCCAGTAATCATCCATTTTGAAACCACTATCCAGTGGAATCGGCAGAATTTTATTATTACTACAAGACATTTATAAAAATCCTATATTATTGTTTTATTAATTTAACTTCGTCTATGATGAAATAAGTGTCATTGTCTTTGCGTTGAGACAAAAACTTAAAGCTGAGTCTTCCATCCTGTGTTTTCTTCTTAACTGTCAACGGCACTTCATATTTAGTCCAGTACTGCGATACTGGGACTGAATTCTTTTTGAAAACTACTAGCTTTGCATTGCTCAAGCTTATTTTAAAATGATCTATTTTTTTTGCTTTTGCATAAAACGAGAGGATATAGTTTCCAGTATCAAGCTTTGTTCTGCATGAAAGTATGCCGCGTTTTAATGTCGGTCCCCATTTGGGTTTTTCTTCAACAAGAACCTTGATAGCTTTTTCCCCGGCAAAGGCATCTGAACTTACAAACATATTTTTTGTTTTAAGCAGCCAATCCTGAAAACAATTCCAATTCTTTAATCCATTTTCGCAATCGCCATTTTCTAATAAATTGGCGTTTATTCCTTTAAGTTTCGCCAGTTGATAATGCAGGCGGTATTTATGGGATGGGCGTTTCGATTTAGTGAAGTAATCCTTGGAGAGGATTTTGCCGCCATTGCGACGACACAGCTCAAAATTGATCCCGATAATATTGTCGTTTCCCGACAAAGGAGCAATCTCCGACAGTGGAATAGATGCTTTGATCGTATAGCCATTGTTGGTTTTCCTTGTTGTTGAAACCGCTTTACTGTTGGTTATATTGAGATTTTTACTCTTATTTAAAACTATAATGCTTTTACCGCTTTTTGAGGGAACAGCGGCAAAAACATATTGATTGACTTTAAGTTCTTCAGAAGCTTTTAATGGTTCATCAATATCCATGCGTATGAAAGGAGTGCTGTCAATAAATACTTCCAAAGCATCGCCATTGTAAAGGGCATTGTCTGCCGCTGCGGTGATTTCATTATCTTTTATCTCGGCTCTTATCCATAACTTGCCTTTTCCTGTCCATAATTTAATTATATTTCCATTTTCTGAGTTAAATTTTAGTGGATTGGCAGCGTCATTTGAAATAACTGAATTTCCGTTATCTGCAATATGTTCAATATTCTCCATGTTTTTAACAATTTCTCCCAGGCTGGCTTTATATTTTCTTGCCCTAGTAGGAATACTGAAATGTTGAAAATCATAGTCGTCAAATATCAGACGTATCTTCGGTGTCTTTCCATCCATGTCTAATAAGATGATATTATTTCTGCCCGAAAGGTTTTGAGCCTCATAAAAAGTCCTGCTATCACCGAAACTGCGCGATCTTAGTGTTACAGGAACTCCCATTGAGTATGCTGATTTTTTGATAATATTTTTCAGAGTTTCATATTTTCCAGTTAAGAATATAGGATCAAGCTGGAGAGGCATAGTTTTCTGAGTTTTTATCTCATTACCAAAATTATCAAAGCATTTAACGCCCTTGGTATTGAACAGGCGTATAGAGCTTCCTTTGTGTTGCAGAGCCCATATTACCGCGCCGCAATCAGTTTTTGATTTGTTGTAGAAAAGTCCGGCACGAATAAGTTTATTATTAGGCGGCACAGCTTCAAATTGAGACTTGCCGCTCAAGAAATATGACATGGCGTTAATTCCTACACAAGTATCCGTGAGTGCGTACGGATTTTTGTATAATGTCGACCAGAAGGTGCTGCTGGACCAAGAACTATCTATTGCGGTGATACCATTTAAGCCATTGATGAAGCCTAACAAATAATGTCTTTGCGCGTCTCCTGCGGAAAAAATGTTTTGAGATGCCGCAAGTTGTTTACGTTTTGAGTTAGCTATGTAATATAATTCTTCCTGCCAAAGTGGTGTATCTTTTTTGATACTTTTGCGAATACGTTTAAGCAGATTGGAATAGCGAAAGCGGACACCGTCGATGTAATCAGAGCTGGAACGATAAGGGTTAAATGATGCCGCGTCCAGATATTTCTCAAATCCGAGTTTGCTGAGTTTTTCCAGCCAGTTGGTCAAATTATAGCCGAAATCGCTGGTTGCGTCTCCAGCAATAAAAAATGAATTCGGATTGACAGCTTTGGTTTTCTCATAAGCCACTTTTTGAAAAACCAGGTATTCTTCGGGCAATAACAACCATTGAGGTTCAACCAGTGTCATCCACTTTTTGATACCTTTCTCATATCTTTCAACAATACCATTAACATGAAATTTCCACACGTCAAGCGAAGGAACCTGAACAGCTTTGCCACGTTTTATACTTTTGGGACGAGCTCTGGTAAACTTCTTGTCAAAGAACCAGTCCGGTAGTTGCGTCCCGTATTTCCGCCCTTTATATGTCTTCTGCGTCTGGCGAAACCACCATCCCCCAAAACAAGCGACAACTTCAATATTATATTTTTCAAGGACAGCTATTTCGGCATCGGATAAAGTAAAATCCATTTTATTTATCTTAGCCTGTACTTTTTTCATATCAAAGGCATACATTGCATGTCTCAGCCCGGAAAGAGCAAAAACTTTGGCTTCCGAATCCAGCCCAAGACTTGTTATCATTGGAGCTA
>VAOY01001782.1_pt1 | contig 12010 bp, 8 predicted proteins | sample 3393881 | NCBI WGS metagenome assembly VAOY01 (sample SAMN08290430, study PRJNA428436) | hydrothermal vent metagenome | isolation source: Deep-sea hydrothermal vent chimney | place: Indian Ocean: Southwest Indian Ridge
ACTCTTTGCTGAGGATGATGTATTACGTTTCTGCTGAGCGCATTTCTCTGAGGAACGGAATGTGGCCGCCCCCATCTATGGATGGGTGTTATACTACCCTAGACTTACTGGACGATTCTCAGGAGGAACCGGGGATGCAGAAAGGCAGCATGGGCATTATCACAGGGTTGGCTGTATTGATGTGCCTCTCTGCCCGTGTCGATGCTGCCGATTTCAATGCTGCCAGGTTCGATACAATCGCTGTAATGCCTTTCCAGAATAATACCTACGATGCATCTCTGAACTGGCTTTCGATGGGGATCCCCGAAACGATCACGGCGGATTTCAGCTCTGTGGCAGGAGTGGTGATCATCGAGAGGATCCAGCTGTGGAGGATCATGGAGGAGCAGGCGCTTCAGGTCGCCGGAGCTGTCAGTGATGCATCAGCCATGGAGGTTGGACAGCTGCTCGGAGCAAATCTCCTGGTGGTCGGTGCATTCCAGAAACAGGGCAATACAATGCGACTGACTGCACGGTTCGTGGAAGCTGAATCGGGCAGCGTGGTTCAGACAGCCAAGGTAACCGGCAGGTTGAACGACATCTTCGACCTGCAGGACAAGCTGGTGAACGAACTGCTGACCGGTATGAATCTATCCGCGGCCGGCACCAAATCTTTTGGTCCTGTTCATGAGCTCACGAAATCCATCCAAGCCTTTCAGCACTTCGGCCAGGCATCACTCTTTCATGCACAGAGGAATTACCAGGGTGCGGTAGAGGAGCTGCGGAGAGCCATCGATTTCGACTCCGGCTTTTCGGCGGCCAGAGAAAGATATGCAGAACTATTCCTCATGCTCGACGAAGACAATTTCTGGGAGTATGAAACGATAGTGTCAGATGCCGGGAAGGAGGAATTCCGGTCGGTCAGCATGCACCGGGCCGGCGGTGTGAACGCGCTGAAGGGCAGGTGGTATAGTACTTATGTAAGGAAGGTGGAGGATCCGTTCGATACCGGTGACTCTTCCGGGCGCATAGTTGAGTACTATGAGAAGAGGGATGACGGCATCTATCTCGCCGGCATTCTGACAGATCCCGAGTTGGGAACCGAAAGTCTGAGCATTTACAACCCGGAGGTTCTTCTCTTTCCCTTCCTGATGGAAGTCGGTATGAAGTGGAGTTCACGGCCGGTTATTAAGGAACGAAAACCTGCAAAGGGTACAGATGGCGGCCGGTGGCAGGCGATCATTCTACGACGGGAAGATGTGGAAATCCCCGTAGCGGGAATACTGAATTGTTTTGTCATCCAGTACGATCGGTGGACTCAGGGAGCCGGAGCACCGGCTACCGTCTGGTTCGCCCCGGGTATTGGTGTTGTGAAAGTCCTTCAGAGAATAACTGCAGAGAAATCATCCGCTTCATCCGCTCAGATGGAGATGGTGCTGAGAGCCTTCCGTTTCGAGCAGAATGTCATCCTCAATAACTGATCAGTCATAAAATCAATCTGAAAGGTGAGACGATCGCCTTGGACAGGGAGGCAGATCGGCCTCTTCGGTAAATTCGAGGGTTCCGCACTCTATGCAGTCCTCAGGGTCGCAGCATGTCACGCAGACCCTTTTGTGCGATTGAAAGCTCATCAATTCGATATCAGGTGAGAGAAATCCCCTTTTGACCGGTTCGTCGCCCAGCAGGTCTGTGCTCAGGTATTTCTTGTTGTCATCAGCAAGGACGGTGACGACGACTGCGTCATCGCCCAGCTCATTCTGGATTTCCACCGCTCCCAGGAAATTGGCTCCTGAAGAGATGCCGACACCTATTCCAAGTTCGGCCGCCAGTTTCTGGGCCATCAGAATCGCGTCCCCGTCATCAACACAGACAATCCGATCGAGTGTTTCCAGATCCACTATAGGTGGAATGAACTCGTCTGAGATCCCCTGTATCCGGTGGCTGCCGATCTTGTATCCGGTCGAAAGAGTGGGGGAGTTGGATGGTTCGAGAGGATGGCACTTCATGGCTGGATGCATCTCTTTAAGGAATTGTCCCGCCCCCATTATGGTCCCACCGGTTCCTATGCCTGCCACCAGGGCATCAGGCCTGATAGATTGAAATCTCATCTGCCACCATATCTCCGGCCCTGTGGTCAGATAGTGTGCCCGGACATTGTCGGTGTTGGAAAACTGACTCGGAGTGAATGCTCCCGGAGTATCTTTCGCGAGCTGGTTCGCCCGGTCGATGCTGCCCAGAAAACCGCCCTCTTCGCTGGTGATCAGGTTGATCTGTGCACCCAGACTACGGATCAGATTGATCCTTTCGGCGCTCATCCAATCCGGCATGAAGATCGAAACGGGATGACCCAGAGCACGTCCGAGGGCAGAAAAGGAGATCCCCGTGTTGCCGCTGGTAGCTTCGACGATCAGCCCGCCAGGTTCGATCGCTCCCCGTGCGTAGGCTTCCCTCAGGATATGAAGAGCCATCCGGTCCTTTATGCTGCCCGTCATATTCAAGTTCTCAGCCTTGGCATGAATGATACGATTGTGGCCCTTGAACAGATATTCGATGGCCAGCATGGGTGTGTTGCCCACCAGGCGTGATAGACTTATGAGCCTGCGATCGATATCGTCATTCATCAATCGTGATCCTCCGGGAAAGACTGATCGTCGAGCATAATAGTTATTAACTCTGAGGCCGACTATACTTTTGGTGATTGTCCAACGGCACGGGGCCCGATCCTGCAGAATCGGATATCGGGGCAACTGTCACCGAACTCATCGCCCTTATGTGGAACCACTGGCCGCAAATGCCGGACCAGATGGATCAGATGGGCCTGACGCAGCCGGTATTCACAGAGGCAGAAATGATTGACCTTCTTGCCGTAATCTTTTGTTGAGATCATCAGGTGAGATGGATAAAGCCCGGTAATGGAGGAGATTTGTGGAAATTTATCGTTTACACTCCAAGAATCTTTTGTAGGTTTTCAACAGCCCATCAGTGAGCGTAACAGCATAAGATTTTGATCCCGCAACGAAACAGGAGTAACAATGACTACAGGGGATCCGACGGTTAATAAGAGAGGTAAAAAAGGCAGACGGGGTTTTCTCAAGGCGATCATGGGATCGGGTTTTGCAGGCCTTACTCTCTCGGTGCTCTATCCGACGTGGCGATTTATTTTTCCACCCAAGAATGTCAAGGTGTCAGAAGCAGCAGTCAGGGTTGGCGCGGTTGATGATTTCGCTCCCAATTCGGGTCGGCTTTTCCGGTTTGGCGATGAGGCCGCCCTCCTGATCCACACACCAGATGGGGAATTCCGGGCTTTTCTGGGGACCTGCCCTCATCTCGCATGTAATGTGGAATACAGACCCGATCTGACACAGATCTGGTGTGCCTGCCACGATGGTCGATTCGATCTGACAGGCAGGAATATCCAGGGACCTCCTCCGCGGCCTCTCACATCTCTGGTTGTCCAGATCCAGGATGGTGAGATACTTGTCAGCCGGCAGACCTGACGATGCAGATTATCAAACTGGTTTTCAAATGGCTTGACGAGCGTTTCCAGCTGGATGATCTCATTGAGTTCGCAAAGCACAAAACCGTACCGATGCACCACTCGATCTGGTACTATTTCGGCGGTATCACCCTCTTTCTCTTCCTGATTCAGCTGGCAACAGGCATTCTGCTGCTCATGTATTACCGTCCCACGGAGGCGGCAGCCTATGAGAGCGTCCAGTACATCATCTCGGAAGTCCCGTTCGGCTGGCTGGTGCGCAGTATCCATTCCTGGTCTGCGAATCTGCTCATCGGTGCGGCGGCGATACACATGTTCAGTGTCTTTTTCCTCAAGGCATATCGAAAGCCGCGGGAGCTGACGTGGGTTACCGGCCTGGTTCTGCTCGTGCTCTTCATGCTCTTCGGATTCACCGGGTACCTGCTGCCCTGGAACCAGCTTGCTTTCTTTGCCACCAAAGTCGGCACGGAAATGCTGAACGTGTTGCCCGTGGTGGGAGATACGATGATGCAGATGATAAGGGGCGGAGAGCACGTCACCGGTGCAACCCTCACCCGGATGTTTGGATTCCACGTTGCACTGCTTCCCGCCATGGTTGCCATTCTGGTTTCGGTTCATCTTCTGTTTATTCAGCGTCAGGGCATGAGTGCTCCGATGCACATTCGTCCTTCGAAGGAAATGCCCTTCTTCCCCAATTTTATATTACGGGATCTGATGGTGTGGATCGGGGTGCTGATTATACTCAGCACTCTCTCCCTCTTTTTCCCCTGGGAACTGGGATTGGAAGCCGACCTGATTGCTCCAGCACCCCCCGGTATCGAACCGGAGTGGTATTTCCTGTGGGTGTTCCAGATGCTCAGGATAATGCCGTCTGAGGTTTTAGGGCTGGATGGACGGCTGATAATTTTCGCCGTACTAGGTGTTCTGGGTATCGGCTGGACGCTGATTCCCTGGATTGACCGGAATGCCGCTGAAGGGCGACCGAACAAGATGATTCAGCGAGCAGGTTTTTTCCTGCTGGTCGCTGTTTCCTTCCTGACCATCTGGGCAAAGTTCTTCCATTATGCCTGAGGCGAAAGCGGAAAGACAGTAATGTTGAGAAAAAAAGAGGGCCTGACTCTTCTGATAGTCCTGTTCATGATTTCAGCCGGTGTTGTGTTCGGTTCCGCGAGCGATATTCCGGTCGCGGGCCAGAGTACGGAATCCTCTCAATCGGCCGGGGAGAGCAGCTGCATTACCTGCCATCGCGTTCTGGACGGGCCGGACGCCGGGGAAGGCCCTGTACACGATTTCAATCTCAGTACTCATGCAAAGGCAGGACTCGATTGTTCTGACTGTCACGGCGGAGATCGTACGGCACAGGCTGATCTTGAAAGCTTCGATTATTCTGACGCCAAGGGACCTGGCACAGGGTTCAGAGGAGTGCCGACCAGACCTGAGATCCCGGGATTCTGTGGCAGATGTCACAGCGATCCGGAATATATGCGCCGGTTTAATCCGCAGCAGCGTGTCGATCAGGAGAATCTCTACATGTTCAGCAACCATGGCAGGGCTCTTGCAAGGGGGAACTCAAAAGTTGCAACCTGTGTAGACTGTCATTCAACGCACCTTATTCTGAAAGCCTCCGACCCTCGCTCGACCACTGCTCCTCAGCACGTACCGGAAACCTGCCAGAAATGTCACGCGGATTCCTACACCATGGCTGGTTCGAATCTGAGGACCGATATCGTTGAGGAATACAGAGGAAGCGTGCACGGCCAGGCCCTGCTCGAACGAGGTGATCTGGGAGCCCCGGCATGCAATGATTGTCATGGCAACCACGGAGCAGCTCCGCCGGGTTTTTCTTCGATCAGCGCGGTCTGCAGTCAGTGTCATTTTTCCACTTCCAATAACTTCCAGAATTCTCTGCACGGGCCCATTTTCGAAGCGTTGGTTGAACCGCAGTGTGAGGTCTGCCACGGCAACCATGCCATCAGCCGGACATCCGATTCGATGCTCGAAGAGGATGGAGTCTGTTCAAACTGTCACTCATCAGGTGATGCCGGCTTTCGTGTTGCTGGTGCAATGCTGCACGAACTGAAAATACTTGAAGGTGAAATCACGGAAGCAGACAGCCTGCTTGAGATCGCTCACAGGAAAGGGATGGAGATCAGTGAGGGGCGCTACACTCTGCGACAGGCGGAAAACGGGCTGGTGAAGGGAAGGGCGGCGGTTCACACGTTCAGTATAGAGAATCTCCGGGAGGTGATCGCACCGGGCAAGGAATCGGCTCGTAAGGCCGGTGAAACCGGTATTGAGGCCCTCGATGCGTTCAACCGACGCAGCAGTGGCTGGAAGGTATTCCTGTTACTCTGTGTCGTCGTCCTCGCGGGTATGTGGATTCTGCTCAGGCGCATGGAAGGCCCGGGAGGTCCCTACCCGCTGAGGGAGCCCGAATAATCTCTACGCCGGCACCTTATTGCTGCGCTTCGATCGCGGTCGATTTCGCCTCCTCCCAGGGCGGCAGGATCTTGACCAGGATATAGAGGATGATAAAGGGCAGGATCAGGAAACCAATTGAGGTCAGAAGTCCTTCCGCTCCCCCGAACTCCATTTTATAGACCGTAAGCCCCCTCAGGCTCTTGGAGAAGAGCTGCCCTCCGATAACCACGTTCCACCGTGTGCTGAAGATACCGGCCTGAATGAGCAGCGCTGCAATGAAGAAACAGATGCGTCTCAATTCATCGGGCAGTTTGTATATCCGGGGAAAAACCAGCAGAAAAAGAGGAGTAATCGATCCAATGAGGATCTGGACGATTGTAAGGCTGATGAAGAGCTTGCTTGCAATCAGCTCGGAAAGGATCGTTATCGACTCCTCTGATTCATAGAGACGGTGAAGGAAGTCGAGCATTTCCAGTGAGAGGTCGAGTATGAGGGCAACCAGCAGGAACATGGCCAGTTTGTTAAGGCAGGCCATATCCGGTTGTTTCCCGCGTATCAGCGTTACGATGTAATAAAGAAGGAAGACGAGTGATATCCCTGAAACTATGGCCGAGAAGAGGAACACAATCGGCATCAGAACGCTGCTCCACCACGGATTGGCCTTAACCGACCCGAAGATGAAGCCGACATATCCATGCAGAATGAAGGCCGACGGTATGCCTACCATTGTTATGAAATAGACGGCCTTCCTGTCGAAGGTCTTCGACTCATCTGAAAGGTCCGTCGAGCCCAGTGAGATCACCTTGTAGAGGATCTTCCACAAACCACGCTTCTGCTGGCCCCATCCGATAATGTCCGTCCGGTACTCGAACCATATCTCCAGCAGAAGCACTACCATCAGGTACCAGGCATACACGAAACCGAACATGGCCATGGCAGATGCCAGCTGGGGTGTGAAGAATATTTCGAACGCGCGTTCAGGGTGACTCAGGTGAGCGAGCAGGGGCAGTGGTGCAACAATGAGGAATGCAAGAGCTGTCAGAAGCGCCAGTCTGTAGGTAGGCATAACTTCCTTGACCCGGAATACTTTTGCGAGCGATGCAAGAATGAATGCTCCTGCCACCAGTCCTGTTATGTAGGGATAGACCACAATCAGCAGACCCCATTGAAGCTCCAGCTCGTTGGGGTAAATGTAACCGGATATCTGACTTATCAGTGACTGGAATTCTGTAAATATCTCTGCCATGTCTACCTCACCTCGATGTCGAGATGGGAGTAAAAAACTTTCGGTTCAGTATTGAGGTAAGGCTTCAGGGTCTGAAGCTGACTCATACGCATGAATCTCCTCAGCGGACTGATCAGTGTCCTCATCTCCCCGAATATACGTGCCTGGGTCGGGCAGATCTCGACACAGGCAGGCAGAAGTCCCTTCGTGATCCTGTGATAGCAGAATGTGCATTTATCAGCCGTTTTGCTGACCGGATTCAGGTAACGGGCTCCGTAGGGACATGCCTGAATACAGTAACGGCAACCGATACAGTAATCCCTGTCAACCAGGATGACTCCGTCGGGGGATTTGAATGTCGCACCGACAGGACAAACCTGAACACAGGGCGGGTTGTCGCATTGGTTGCACAGTTTCGGGACGAAGAAGGACCTGAGCACATCCAGTTCGTCCTCCACCGGCTTGAACCCGTTTATCCCGCCTTCCGGGCTGTCAACGGTCGCCTCGCCTTCTGAGGAGATGACGTATCGTTCAACCCAGGTGCGGAAATAGATGGGTTCTTCCGATACTACGTTCTCAGTTTTACACGCCGCCACGCAACTGCCGCAGCCGATGCACTTGTTCACCTGGATTCCCATCCCGTAGTAGTGTTCTTCCGGATTGTAACTCTGAGCGGTTGATGCAGCGAGCGCCCCAACAGGACCGCAGACGGAGAGAAGCAGAAATGAGGAGGAACTCTGGAGCATCCGGTTTACGAATTCCCTCCTGTTGCATGATTCAGACATTTATCGGCCCTCCGGGAAATGCGGATAGTGACATTGCCAGCAGAAATATCTATCTCCATGTGTTTCCAGATCGATGCGCGGGATGTTGCGTGCGGACTCTGCACCAGTGGCGTGACATTGACCGCAGAATGCATTCTCAACCGGTTTTCCAGGCAGGTTTGAGCGTGGTGCCTGCTTGTGATCTGCCGGTGTCTCATGACAGGTTTCGCAATCGAGCGAACTGTGATGGGAGACCGCTTTCATTCTGGCAATCTGAGCATGACAGGCGGAACAATGACCGGGAAACTCCGGCGGTGTAGGATCATGCGGATCGTGACAGTCAACACACGGCTGTCTTAAATTGTGTTCGATCTCAACGATCTGAGGGAAACCTGTCGGACGTGACGAGAGGTAGCTGTGACAGGGCAGGCAGCCTTTCCGTCCGACCGGAATCACCGGTTTGATGGAATCAGGTTCTTCAGTGTGTTCGTTTGCAGCCCCGTGACAGACTTCACACGATAATGTCCGGTGATACGACCTGGTCTTCGTTTCACCCTCCTCGACATGACACATCGTGCACACCTGCCAGCCTGCGTATTTGATCTCCTGGCTTGCGACTTCTCCGATCGCGTCTGCCCGGTACGTTCCGATCTCGCCGAATGATTCGGGAACGAACTGGCTTCTGATCCCGATCATCGCTGTACCCAGGACGATAAACACTATCGCCAGTCGTATGACCTGGTCGGGGAACTTCCAGATCTTCATTTATCACCTCTTGCGCCGTTGAAGATTGAGTATGTCGGGGCCGGCACAGCTTCATTCTCCACGCCGGCTCAGCAGTTGTTTGAATCTCGAATAGAAGAGAGAAATTCCCAGCGCCATCAGGCCCAGGAAGAGGAAAGCCAGAACCCTGTATATCAGGTCGAGTCTGGCCATGTCGACCAGCAGAAGATAGGCAACCGCGAATAACATCGTCCCGATCGCCATCCAGCGGTATTTCATATTCTTGAGCAGGAGAGAAACAGCCAGATATACTACCGCAGCCGCCGTCCAGGAAAGAGTCACAAATTGCGGGGGAACCGCATTGTGAAGCGCTATCAGCATGATAATGAAGGCGATAATAAGGTAGACATTCCTCATGTTCTGCGTCTGAAGAGTAAGCCGCTCGCTCTGCCAGTTCATGATGCGCGCACTCAACAGCGCTACGAAGACAAAACTGAAACTGGTAACGGGGATGGAGGGTGAACTTACGATATATCCAAGCAATATCACCAGGAATATGAGTGAGTTGGCAACCACGAGGATCTTGGAACGGAACCAGAGAGCCATCGACACGACCAGGAGGCTCTCGAGCGAGAGCCAGAAAAACGCAGAGGGCACGCCCGTGTATCCAACCAGTGCGATACTCAATGCCACGAATCCGAAGCCGGCATATACCGACGGAGCAAAGAGCTGATGTGTTCTCAGCCAGAGTATTATTGATACGGGCAGAGCAAAGCATGTAATTGCCAGGAAGATACCGGCAAAATTGTCCGTGTAATGGGCCAGAACGCCGGCCGAAATCGTTATGGCGAATCCCAGACAGTTGAACAGCACGAGAAGGATCGAATGGGGCTCAAGAGCCGTCTCTTTGGTAATGAAGAGCATCGGCCATGAAAAGATGGCGGCATATACAAAAACATAGATCAGGTTGTTCTGATGCTCCGTGACCAGACGAAATGCATTCCCTGCAACCGGATTACCGAACAGCCAGAGGAGGTGAGACAGATAAACCAGACCCAGTATTGCGATCAGCTGGCTGCGCCACCCTCTGGTTCTGGCCAGGTAAACCGAACCGGCAGCAACAGCTGAAATGGTTACAAATCCGAGAGGGGCTTTATCAACCAGCATTGCTGTGATAAGACCCAGGACAAGAGCAATGGTGACCAGAATACGGGATTCACGACTGATAGCAATGTAGAGTACGTATCCCGAGACGATCAGCAGCAGCAGGTAGGCCGGATAGACATTGCCGACGAGCGGGTTTTCCGGGACAAAGTGCAGCCCCATGGTCGTATAGAAAATGAGCAGAAGCGAACTCACGTAGTTGATTCTGTAGATGTGAGGTATGCTCTCCTTCCATATCCTTGCAAAGAAGTAAATGCCCACCGCTGCCGCATATCCCAGTATGCTTGGGAGAAGTGACATACCCAGATGGCGGGCGTATGCCATTCCGAAGACTATGCCGAACAGCAGGATAACGCTGCCGATCCACGCCATGCCGAACTCTCCGATTCGGTGTTCCAGGCCTGGCCTGGAAGGCACTGCATCGGGAATATCCGAGGCCAATGAGGGAGCGGGGGCAGTACTGATTCCTTTCTGTATTGTGGGAGCAGCTGTTTCGGCAGAGATGGATGGTGTCAGATCAAGACGGGCTTCCAGACGCGCAATTCGCGCATCCATTGTTTTCAATAACTCTCGCAGATTCCCTTCTTTCGGATCTGGATCGGGTGGGTGGGCGGACATGGCAAAATCCCATTTCTGTTGTCAATAAGTGAGAGAATTCACTTTAGCAGATTATCAACATTACCTCCGACTTTGGAAGCAAGAAATAACACCAATTCACCTGCTGAAAGGAAGAGGCAGTCGAATAACAAAAACCAGCCGATGGTATTAATACCGTACCTTGAGTAATGATCAGACCTTGGAGTAGAATGGATCTTCTTTATAATCAAGATGAATTGAACAGTGCCGTGAATCGATCGGGAGGAAAGTAATGACCAGACGTGCGATGGTAATATCACTCGCACTGGTATTCGCGTCGAGTACCGGTGCCAATGCCCAGATGACGCCGTGGTACCAGTGGACGCTGCTGCCGGCCGATATCATGGATGAGATTATCGGCGAATCTTCAGGCGAAACAGCCTGGAACACCATCATGGAGACAGGTGGTTACAACAGGGACCGCCAGGCCGAGGAGTATGAAGGCACTTTTTTCGAAACACAGTACATTTACGATCAGCTGGTACTGTATGGCCTTCCAGGTGCAGAGATCGTTCGCCTGCCCGGTGCCGGGGCGTGGGATGGGATCAAGGGTGAACTGTGGGAAGTGAGTCCGATGCGTCAGAAGCTCTCATCCTTTCAGGATATGAGAGCGATGCTCGCCAGCGGGAGCACAAACGCTGATGTGACGGCTGAATTGGTCTGGGTAGGCAGGGGAACACAGGAGGAACTCGATGGGCTGGATGTTGCCGGTAAGATAGTTGTTACGGAGGGCTCGATGGGAGGGGTGCACAACCTTGCATGCATAGAGATGGGAGCCCTGGGAGTGGTGTGCATCAGCAATTCCCGTCCAAACTTCGATCCACTTCAGATCCCCTGGAGCGGAGTAGGCAGAAGGCGCGGCGAGGGAGGTCAGGCCAAGTTCGGATTCTACATTCCACCCCGTGAAGCAGAAACACTGAAAAGGCGGCTGCTGGCCGGACAGACGATCACAGTCCATGCCGAGGTGGAGTCAACCATGCGCGAATTCGACCTGGAAGACATCATCTGCAACATTCCAGGTACCGACCCCGACGCCGGCGAGGTTATCCTCTCGGCTCATCTTTTTGAAGGGTACGTCAAGCAGGGTGCAAATGACAATATCTCGGGAAGCGCTGGTATCCTGGAGGTCGCCCGCATACTCAACACCCTGATAGAGGAGGGACGGATACCGCGCCCGAAGAGAACAATCCGGTTCCTGTGGGGTCCCGAATTTTCCGGGACCGGTCCATGGGTACAGGCCAACAAGGACCTCATGGAGAAAACGCTCTGCAACATCAACATGGACATGGTTGGTGAATCGTTGCAGCTCAACCTCGGCTTCACATGCCTGATGCGCACCTCATACGGGAATGCCCATTACATCAATGATGTGATGGAGAACTACTACCGCTATGTCGGTGAATCGAGCCGGGAGCGGATTCAGAACAGGAGCGGTTTCGACAAGATCCCGCGCAGGATAATCGCGCCTTCCGGAACCGACGATCCATTCTACTACAGTATCGAGACTCACTACGGTTCCTCCGATCACATGGTTTTCAATAACTGGGGTGTTCAGGTTCCCGGCATCATGGTCATCGTCTGGCCCGACCAGTGGTACCACAC
>VAOY01037370.1_pt1 | contig 11953 bp, 12 predicted proteins | sample 3393881 | NCBI WGS metagenome assembly VAOY01 (sample SAMN08290430, study PRJNA428436) | hydrothermal vent metagenome | isolation source: Deep-sea hydrothermal vent chimney | place: Indian Ocean: Southwest Indian Ridge
GGAGCACGACAAAAAATTGAAAGGAAATGGTTTTGTTCGGGCGGTCGCACGAGTGAAGCGAGTGCGATGTGGCGCGGTGGAGTTGAGAGAGTTACCACTTTCTGTTCTTAGCGTACGCGGAAATTTAGAGCCACCTCGCGGGTTGTGCGTGACCACTTCAGAGCGCTTCGCGCTCGAAAAAGGTTCGCGCAAAGTGTATAATTTCTGCACCAAATCATCAAACGTACACACCAAAATTAAATCATTCTGCACAAAATTTCATAAATTTATTCCAAATTTTTTGAATATGATCAGCAGTATTTTGATCAATTAAATCTCCTTGTTCATTAAATTTTTGCGAAGCTAGTCCCAAATAAAATTCTGGTTGTCCCAATACTTTAGTATCAAGGAAAAGCAAAATTTGTTTCAAATGAGACTGAGCCACCGCCGTTCCAATTGAACCAATTGACGCTCCACAAATTAAAATCTTTTTTCCAACAAAAGAATTAGTACCATTAGGACGAGAAACCCAATCAATAGCATTTTTTAATACACCAGGAATAGATCGATTATATTCTGCAGTAGCAATTAATACACCATCAGATTTTTTAATTTTGTCTTTAACTATTTGTACTTCTTGCGGAAATGCAGAACTCTCAATATCTTGATTATAAAGAGGGAAATCCCCGATTTCTACAACTTCTATTTCCACACCTGGAGGAACCAATTTCTGAAAAGCAGACATTAACATTCTATTGTATGAACCTTTTCTCAAACTTCCAACAATTCCAATAAATTTTTTATTTATCATTTTTTACAGATTAATTTTTATTAAATAAAAATTAATCTGTTTGCGTGATTTTGTAAAGATTCAATTGATTGATCTTATAAAGAATTGTAAAATATACCCAACTAAAATAAAAGACATGCCTGGAGAATATATTGACGCAAAAGATATTACTACTTACTGGAAACAATTAAGAGCTTTTTACGAAGCACAAAGTCCAGAATTTTATGAAATCACCAAATCAGAATATGATCAGATCAATCGTAGCGAAAGAGAAGATAGCGACAATCATATTAATCAAGAAAGACTCGGCGATGAGACCGATGTCGTTGACGTATCATTTTACAAATATCTCCCATACAATAAAATTGTTTATCGCACTCATATCATTGATATAAAAGGAAATCGTGAAGATCACTATTATGTAATCAGCGTTAATAATTAATCGGTATTTCGATTTTTCCTCTCCAACCGATTAAATGAAAATTGAAAAAACAATTCACAAGCTTTTTCAAATTGCTCATTTTCTACCAATTTTTCAATATAATATAAATTCAATACTTCCAAAGCTTCTTTCCAAACACTATCATATTTAACATCAGTAATTCCTAAAATATTCCTAATCTGATCTCCTTTTTGATCAGAAATAATTTTAATAAAGTATATTTTATTAATCTTAATACATTCTAAAATAGCCTTTTTCTCAAAAACTAAAAAATTAAATAAAAGAGTTCTTTGCCAATCAAATTGCAATTTAAGAGATTCAACCAAAACCTGAAAACCTCTTTTCAAATAAAATTTTAAAATTGCTTCACCATGTTTTTGAAAAAAAAACATTAATTCCTGAGAAACAGCCGCCTGCTCACTATAATAATTATACCTATTCATAACATAATAACTAATTAAGTTATTGTTTATAACATATATGAATACCACTGTCAATGTTTTCACAAAAAGTCACAAATTTTAACCTGTTTACCCTCATCGAAAATGTTAATATCTAACCAATATGAAAAAAACACCCCACGCAAAAAAACTTCATTCTCACCAAAACGCATATCAAGAACATCCTTTAAATAGCTTGTTCAATTGTTGTCTAGAGAATAAACCAACCCCAATAAGCCCCCGAATACAAAAGCTCCGTAAACAAAAACTACGCGGCAAAATCCAAATCATTACTATTAAACCACACCAAAAGTTAATCGTTAAACCAAATATGATCGTCGGCGATTTGATTGCCGCGTATCCTTTAATTAAAGCTGAATTAGAAGAAATCCATCCCCTTGGACTACTTTCACCAACCCTCAATCAAACAACTTTGGAAATTTTTCTGGACGATCTACATCTGAATCTTAAAAAGATATGCCAAACACTCACCAAATTAACCTTACCCAATTAACACAGTGAACAATTTTGCCGAAATCATCGTCAATCGCAAATTCAAATCAGAGAAAATGCAAACTCTTACTTATGCCATTCCCAAAAATATATCAGCCCGGCAAGGGCAATTTGTTGAAATCCCTTTAAGAAATTCTAAATTAAAAGGCCTGATTTTTTATATTCACCAAAATAAACCTTCTTACCCTACAAAAAATATTATTCAAATAATAGAAAAAGCTCCTCATTTAAACGGTATTCAACTTAAACTTTTAAAACATATTTCTAAATATTATTTCACTTCCTTAACCAAATCTTTAAAACTATTTGTCCCACCAAATTTTTTTACTAGAAAAAAACTACAAATCCCCCCAATCAACCCTAATCCTGAACCTCAACAATTAAATAAATCTCAACTCATCTTAAGCGATGAACAAACCGCAGCCATTAACAAAATCAAAACCACTCAACAACAAACAATTCTAATTCATGGTATTACCGGCTCTGGAAAAACTGAAATTTATCGTCGTTTAGCAAAAGAAGTACTAATCAAAAATAAACAGGTTTTAATTCTAATTCCAGAGATTTCCCTAACTCCTCAAACCGTTAATAATTTTCAAAAACAATTCGGCAAAAATATTGCTATTTTTCATTCTCATCTCACTCCAAAACAAAAAGAAATATATTGGCATCAGGTTCGCAATCATGAGACCGGTTTAATAATCGGTTCACGCTCAGCTATTTTCGCTCCCTTTCAAAACCTCGGTTTAATCATTATTGATGAAGAACATGAAGATTCATATAAACAAAATCAAAGCCCACGTTATCACGTCCGTGATTTAGCAATTTGGTTAGCCGAAAACTTAAATATCAAAGTGATTTTAGGTTCGGCCACTCCATCAATTGAGAGTTATTCTAAAGCAAAAAACGGTCAATATGGACTTATAGAAATGCACAATCGGGTTGGTAATCGGGTCAGCAATAATATAGACAATCGAATCAACAATCAGGTCGATAATCAAGTCAGCAATAATCACCACAACATTCCCAATCAATTGCCTTCCATCAAAATAATCGATTTAAGAGAAGAAATGAAAAAAAGAAATTATTCTATTTTTAGTGAATATTTACAAAAATGTTTAAAAGAAAACCTAATTAAAAAAGAACAATCCATTTTATTTTTAAACCGTCGAGGAGCAGCATCGGCAATGATCTGTCGTGATTGTGGAGAAAGTGAAATGTGCTCACACTGCGATATTACACTCACCTATCATAAAAAAATCTTAATTGAAGATTCGATTATGCCAGCACAAAGATTAATTTGTCATCATTGCGGACGAATTTATAAAATCCCGTTAAATTGCCAAAATTGCGGAAGTCATGCTATTAAATATATAGGAGTGGGAACGCAAAAAATCGAAGAAGAAGTATTAAAACTTTTTCCACAAGCCCGAATTTTGCGAGCCGATCGCGACACAACTAGAAAAGCAGGTGACTTTGAACAGATCTATAATCAGTTTAAAAATCAAGAAGCCGATATTTTAATCGGAACCCAAATGATCGGCAAAGGATTGCATTTGCCCAATGTTACTCTAGTTGGAATCATACTGGCTGATCTAAGCTTAACCATTCCAGATTTTCGTTCTGGTGAAAAAACTTTTCAATTATTAACTCAGGTAGCTGGACGTTCTGGCCGCAATAAACCCGGTGAAGTGATTATTCAAACCTATCAACCTGAACACTATTCCATTGTAGATACTCTCCACCATGACTATCAGAATTTTTATAATCATGAAATTCATCATCGACGTGAAACTAATCTCCCCCCTTATTCACGTTTTTTAAAATTAACCATTTCCACCTGTAATTATCAAAAAACTTACCAAATATCCTGTCAAATTCTTGAAGAACTCCAAAAATATTTGGCCGAAAATCCAACTGAATCCCTCCAAGAAATCACTTCTTTCCCCGCCTTAATTACTAAACTCAAAAACAAATACCGCTGGCATATTCTTTTAACAGGTCCAAATCCACGTGATTTCTTTGAAAAATTCTACTATACCCACACCTTTAAAAATGATATAAAAATAGACGTGGATCCTTTAAGCACCATTTAATATTAATTATTTGAAAAATGTCTGCACTCAAAAATAAAAAAAGACTAGTTACTGGAATAAAATCTTCTGGAATTTTACATATCGGCAATTACCTAGGATCCATCCAGCCATCAATCGAATTACAAAAAGATTATGAAAGTTTTATTTTTATTGCCGATCTACATTCCCTCACCACGGTCCATGACCAAAAAACTCTTCAAAAGAATATTCTTAATGCCGTTTTAGATTATTTGGCATGCGGTCTTGATCCAAAAAATACTATTTTTTATCGCCAATCCGATATTCATGAACATAGTGAATTATCTTGGATTTTAAGTTGCATCACCCCTTTTGGCTTAATGGAGCGAGCACATGCATGGAAAGATGCCATCAACAAAAAATTAAAAGATCCAACTATCGGTTTATTCACTTATCCGGTACTAATGTCCGCCGATATTCTCTTATATGAACCAGATATAGTCCCCGTTGGCAAAGATCAAAAACAACATGTTGAAATTGCCCGTGATCTCGCAGAAAAATTTAATTATCGTTATGGACAAACTTTTAAATTACCAAAAGTCTATTCACCAAAACAAGTAGAAACTGTAATTGGTACAGACGGTGAACATAAGATGAGTAAAAGTTATGGAAATATTATTAGCATGTTTTCCGAACCAGAAATAATTAAAAAACAGATTATGAAAATTAAAACTGATTCGACCCTACTCAAAGAACCTAAAAATCCCGATACTGATATTGTCTATAAAATCTACAGCTATTTTGCCACTCCTTTAGAAATTTCTAACTTAAAAGATAAATATTTAGCTGGTGGATTTGGTTATGGAGAAGCTAAACAACTTTTATTGGGAAAATTAACCTCAGTGTTTGAACCTATGCGGCAAAAAAGAATTGAACTTGCCAATAACTTAGGTTATCTTGATGACATCTTAAAAGAAGGAGCAAAAAAAGCCAGAAAAATTGCCAGCCAAAAATTAGCTGAAGTTAAAGAAAAAACGGGCTTAGTCATTTAGAAAAAATAACGATTTTTACAAGTTATAGGAATGAAGCAAACAAAATTTATATTTATAACAGGCGGAGTATGTTCTTCCCTTGGGAAAGGCATTGCTTCAGCTTCTATCGGTGCACTCCTCAAATCTTGTGGTTTCAAAATCTTTCATCTCAAATTAGATCCTTATATTAATGTTGATCCCGGAACCATGAATCCATTTCAACATGGAGAAGTTTATGTTTTGGAAGACGGTTCTGAAACTGATTTGGATTTGGGACATTATGAAAGATTTATTGAGGAAAATTTAAGCTCCAATTCTTCTATTACAACAGGAAAAATTTATTCTGAAGTAATTGCCGATGAAAGAAAAGGTATTTATCTTGGAGGAACAATTCAAATTATTCCCCATATTACCAATGCAATTAAAAAGAGAATTATTAATGCTGGTAAAAAAAGCAAAGCTGATATCGTAGTAATCGAAATTGGAGGAACAACCGGAGATATTGAAGGTCTCCCTATTTTAGAATCAATTCGTCAACTCCGTTTTGAACTAGGACATGAAAACACTTTATTTGTACATTTAACCTTGCTTCCATATCTGATGGGTGCCAGAGAATTAAAAACTAAACCAACACAAGCTTCAGTACGTGAATTACGATCTATAGGTTTACAACCAGATATTATCTTAGCCCGTGCTGATTATCCCATAAAAAAGGAATTACTTAATAAAATAGCACTGTTTTGTGATATAGACAAAAATGCTGTTATTCCGGCTCCTACCGTTCAATCAATTTATTTTGTACCAACCAATTATGCAGAATATAATGTCCACAAACTATTGGCGAAAAAATTAGGACTGGGCAAAATTAAACCGAATCTTAAACAATGGGAAAATCTCAACGAGAAAATCAAAGCTAAAAAAGAGTTACTACGTATTGCTCTGATTGTTAAATATTCTGGACTAGATGATGCCTATTTAAGTGTTATAGAATCATTAAAAATCGCTTGTTATCATCAAAATCGAGAATTAGAATTAGACTGGATTAACGCTGAGAAACTAGAAGAAAAAGATAAAAAAACACTCGAAAACTTAAAAAAAGCTGATGGCATATTAGTTCCGGGTGGATTTGGAATACGTGGTACTGAAGGGAAAATCTGGGCAGCTCGCTATGCGCGTGAGAATAAAGTCCCTTATTTAGGAATTTGCCTTGGTATGCAATTAATGTGTATTGAATACATGCGTTATTTAACTGGAGATGAAAAATATACTTCTGAGGAATTTGATGAATCCGGTCATTTAGGGTCTAAATATCATGTTATTAATTTTCTTCCAAGCCAATATAAAGAAAGAGACAAAGGAGGAACCCTTCGTCTAGGAGCTTATCCTTGCACACTCAAACCACATACTCTAGCACAAAAACTTTATGGTAAAAAGACAATTCAAGAACGACATCGCCACCGATATGAATTTAATAATAAGATGAAAATTAAACTGGAAAATGGCGGACTAATTTCTTCTGGCATATTTATTAAAGGAAACCTTGTAGAAATTGTCGAATTAAAAAATCATCCATTTATGATAGGTTGTCAATTTCACCCTGAATTTTTATCACGCCCACACCATCCACATCCACTATTCACCGGATTAATCAAGGCAAGCATCATTTATAATAGAAATCGCTAATGCCTAAATTTAGTTACACAGTCCTAAATAATGATAATAAGCAATTAACAGGAACTATTAATGCACAAAATGAAGGGGTTGCCCGTCATGAATTAAATGCCCTGGGATTCTCTGTTATAAGCATAAATCAAGCTTCTAAAAAAGATGATAATGTCCTTCAAGCCCTTAATAAAGAAACTAAAAATATTTCTAAATATGAATTTTCAGGAATCGATAAAAACAACAAAAAGGTTACTGGTACAATTCAAGGTCAAGATATTTACCTGGTCTATAAAAGATTAATTGAGGAATATCAATTTAATATTTCGGCCATTTATTCATTTAATTTATCAACAGACGAGAAAGAAAAAGCCCATCAGCAAGGTATAGATAAATTAGCAGATCGTTATCAAGAAGAACAATTTAGCAAAGAAAATTTACTACGACAAAAAGAATCCTCCGAACAAGAATTGAAAGAAAAACAAGCTGCTTTAAAACAACAAATCGATTTTGTATTACAAAAAATAAATACTATTCTTGACACTTACCAAAACGAACTTAATCCACAAACAAAAGCAAAAATAAAATATTATATTGAAAAGATTTTAAGAATCAGAAACAGTACAAATCTAAATTATGTCCGCCACACCGCCGAAGAAATGCTTGATTATATACAAAAAGCAGAATTGTTTTTACATGAAGAATTACGTTCAAAAGAAAAAACAGAACTCGTAGTTGAAGCCAAAAGCATGATGATGGATCTTCACAATGTTAATACCAAAGGTCAAAAAGACCTGGCACGCAGCATGAGAGAATGGCGACAAGCAAATATCGTCACAAATCCATCCCCCACTCCATTAGACATAACTATAAATTGGTTTTTTAGTTTATTTATTGGTACTCAACCTGACAGTTCCGAAATTATCGAAGCTCGCAATAGCCTAATTCAAACTAAACAACAACTTTGGCAATTTTTAAAAATTTATTTACAATCCCCAAATAAACAATTTAAACAAGAAACATTAACCAACTTAAAACGACTTTGGAATTTAAAAAAAGAAAAAAAGCAAATTCTACATGACTTAATTCAAAAACAAAAAAACAAGCTATTAGAAACAACTTCCACCACAAATATAGACAAATTTTTAGGGGAAATTTTAAAATTAGCAGGCTGGGTATTTTTCTTTTATATGATATATTATTATCTAGCAATATATTCAAGTACCAAACAAATCAATCTACCCTTCACACCAAAATTGGAAAATATTTTTCAAAGTTCCATAATTAAATATTTCTTTACAATTTTATTCATTTTTATTGCCCTACTTGGAATTAAAATTGAATTCACGCCTCGAAAAAAGAATTTTGATCTAATCTTAATTTTTCTTTTTCTAATTCTCAGTCTATTAATTGTTCTAAATTTTTAATGTACCCTATTTTATTACAATTAGGTCCAATTACAATTTATTCTATTTGGATTTTTCTAATTTTTGGACTTTTCGCAACACTTATTGCAATCACCAAATTAGTTAAATTTCGAAGCGTAAAATTAAATTTTTTAGCTGAAAACAGCCTTTTACTTTTTTTTAGTGCCCTAATATTTGCTCGACTAGTATTCATAATTAGAAATTTTTCTTATTTTTGGGGTCAAATCATCAATAACCATAGCTATTTTGATATATTTTATATTTGGGATAAAGGACTTTCAATCTGGGGAGCCATTTTAGGAATTTTTTTAGTACTTTTTATTCTTTGCCGTCGTAACAATGAAAATTTTGGAGCATGGAGTGATATTTTAATTACTAGTATTCTTATTGGAATGATTTTTGGAAATATCGGAACTTTTTTAGATGGCAGAAATTATGGCACTCCAACCAATTTGCCATGGGGAGTCATTGTAGAAACTTCACGTTATGCAGTCGCCATTCATCCAACTCAAATTTACGCCAGCATTTATTCCCTTATATTAAGTATAATATTAGTTAAACTTTTTAATCAGCATTTTTTCAAAATTGCTGGTCGATTAAGTTTATTTGCAATTGCCTCTTATTCTTTTTTAAGATTTTTCGATGAATTTATGAGAGGAGATGAAACCGCTTCTTTCTTTTTCTTAAGAGAACCTCAATACTACTGCTTGCTTGCATTCGGAATTAGTGTATATTTCCTATACAAACAATTTAAAACTGAAACTAAATTGAAACAATCATGACTCAAGTAGCAATCAATATCCTCAATTATTTCTTCATTCTAACTCCGGGTAACATATCATCCAATTATAGGTTTTTAATCAGTTTCATTGCTATATTATGTTTTCTTTTTGTTATCATCGTCATTATATTCAGGAAAGTCAGCCATAATAAAATTGCCAATAAACTACTTAAACCATTCATAGCAGAATTTATAATTTTAGCAATTTTTTTCTTATTATACCTATCATTTCGTTCAAATAATATCGCTATCTTTTCAGCCCGAATTTTATTCTATTTATTAGGTCTATGGTTACTTTTTGCAATTTACCGTGTAATAAATGCAATTACAAAAAAATATAATCATTTGAAAAGTTTAGAAATCTCAAGAAAAAACCATGGTCATAAATATTTTATACTCAAAAATAAAAACCGAAAAAAAGAAAAAAAACGTTAAAATTTAAAAGGATTTATTGAAAATATTTCTATCTGCTTATTACGAATAGGATCAAAATTAATTTGTCCTGGTTTTATATTCAATATCAATAGCGCTCCACCAACCATTTTACCAGCTAATCCTTTAACTATATAAATTTGCTCTCTATTGATAAACACAAATGGATAATCTTTAACCGAACCAATTTTAACAACATTATCAAAAGAACGATTAGCAAGATAATAATTATTATCTTGCTTAAAAAGAAGTAATCCTTCTTCCGAAAAACAAGCAATTAAATCAATTTTATCACTTAATCGTACTAATAAATTCTTTTTACCAAAAGGATTCTCTTGCCACACAGCACCAGATTTTTCCAACCAAATTAAACCTTGATAATCAGAATATACAGGTCCACTAACAGCATTATCAGTTAATAATTCCAAATTATTATTTCTCATATGAAACCATGCGAAATTCCCATTTTTCTGCGCCACTTTCAATAACTGCATATTCCCAAAATTAACAATGCGAAATGCCTCAATCTTAGAATTTAAATTTATTTTTTTCTTAATATTCAAACTATCTCCATTTAATTCACCAGAATAAATCACTTTTCCATTAAACCAAATTCGCCAATGACCAAAAGGTGATAATTTATTATTTGGTAATATCAATTTTTGATTTTGCCTTAAATCATAGTGAAATACTTTTCCACTTCCAATATTATAAGATAAAATATCACCTCTTATTCCTAATATTTTTAAATGTGGATTCCATACTATCTTTAAAGGATTTAAATTAGCTCCAAAATTTAAGTTACCAGAAATTTGCATTGCTTTAATATTTTTGAAATCATCATTTTCTTCCACAATCCAATGATTTGTAAAATAAATTTTCTCATTATCTTTAAAAACTTTCTCAAGTTTTAAATAATTATTTAGATCTTTAGGCCAAAAGAAAATATCATTAATTGAATTAACAAGATTTTCATGCACTGCCAGTTTTCTATTCCAAGAAGAAAATCCATTTTTATTCAATATTAAAAAATGTTTTCCCAAATGAACTCCAAACAATTTAGTCGGAACCATATCTGCCACATTTTTACCATCTAAATTTACATCAACCTTAGAATTATTTGGATAAGTTAAATCAATAATACTGGTTACTAAAATATTTTTATTAACTAAATCAAATCTATAACCATTCGCTAAAAATAATAAAACAAACAAAGTTACCAAAAATGACAACAGCACCAGGAGTCTTATTATAAACTTCCAAAAAAATTTAGACATGTAAATTTACTCGATTGCCAAAATCTGATAATTAATTTCACCTGACGGAGCATCAATCTTTAATTTTTCACCAACTTTTCCATCTAAAAGAGCCATTCCAACTGGAGAAACATTTGAAATTCTACCGGAAATCGGATCAGCCTCAGTAGAACCAACAATTGTATAAGTATGTTTTTGCTTAGCACACTTCCCTGAAAGAACTTTAATTGTAACCGTATTTCCAAGCTGTACTGAAACTTGTTCACTAGCTTGATGATGAGCGGCCTCTTCATCAATCACCTTCACGTATTTAATTTGCTCATTAAGTTGAAGGATTCTACCTTCCACAAACGCCTGTTCATTTTTAGCTTCCTCATATTCAGAATTTTCTGAAAGATCACCATAAGAAACAGCCTCTTTAATTCTACCAGCCACTTCTCTCCTTTTTACATTTTCCAAATGGTCCAGTTCAGTCCTTAATTGCTTTAAACCGTCTTTAGTTAAAAATGTGACCTTTTTCTCATCTATAACAGCTATTGTGGTTTTTTTATTATCTTTTGTCATACTTTATAAAATATATATTATTAATTTGGCCTAATTTTACTACTAGTAGGATGATCTTTTAATTTTTGCAATACTTTTGCTTCAATTTGACGGATTCTTTCACGCGTAACACCAAATTCTTGACCAACCTCCTCTAAAGTATGTTGAACTCCATCTATCAATCCAAAACGCATTTGAATTATTTTTCTTTCACGAGGAGAAAGATATTGAAGCATTTCATAAATATTTTCTTTAATCAATTGTCTATTAGTCGCTTCTGCCGGTTGTACAGTATCACTATCTTCCAAAAAATCCCCCAATTTACTATCTTCTTCAGTACCTACTGGGGCTTCCAATGATACAATATCCTGAGAGATTTCCAAAATATGCTTCACCTTCTTCACATCCATATCCATTTCAGAAGCCAATTCTTCTACGGCAGGCTCACGTCCCAACTCTTGTACTAAACGTCTCTGAGCATGAGTTAGCTTATTAATAGTTTCAACCATATGTACTGGGATTCTAATTGTTCTGGCTTGATCAGCAATAGCACGTGTAATAGCCTGACGAATCCACCAAGTAGCATAAGTAGAAAATTTAAAA
>VAOY01024408.1_pt1 | contig 11926 bp, 10 predicted proteins | sample 3393881 | NCBI WGS metagenome assembly VAOY01 (sample SAMN08290430, study PRJNA428436) | hydrothermal vent metagenome | isolation source: Deep-sea hydrothermal vent chimney | place: Indian Ocean: Southwest Indian Ridge
CTTACGCCATTTAATTTTTCAAGATGAAGCTTCTGATATCCAAGATGACTCTATCGCAGCTTGATATGGGTTTTGACCCAAAAGTCGACTGACCGATTACGCCTGAACCTTGTATTTCGCAATATAATGCCAGTAAAAGTGGACAAAGAGCTTTACGAGTCGTATAGTACCCGGTTGGTTTTACTATTATTAACAGGGTTTAGTGACAAAAGAACAATGCGAAAACGTCCCAAATTACCGCCGTGGATTCGAATAAAAGTAAACTGCGGCCCAAATCGCAGCGAAGTGGCACAGCTTCTTGATGAACTTAAATTGCATTCCGTCTGCGCCAGCGCCCGGTGCCCCAACCTTCCTGAATGCTGGCATCGCGGTACCGCGACTTTTATGATTCTCGGGAACGAATGCACCCGCAACTGCAAATTTTGCGCGGTCGAACATAATCCGCATCCGGCTCCGGCTGATCCCGGGGAAGTGACAAACTTAATCGAAGCGATTAAACGCATGAAACTTAAATACCTTGTCATCACTTGTGTTACGCGTGATGATTTAAGCGATGGCGGCGCCGGCCGGTTCGCGGCAGTAATCAACGCTGTTCACAAAGAAGCGCCGGAAACCGGAATCGAGGTATTAACTTCCGATTTTAACGGCAATATTGATGCCCTGAAAACGGTACTTGACGCTCGTCCGACGGTTTTTAACCATAATGTCGAAACCGTCCGGCGCATGGCGGAACAAATCCGCTGTAAAGCTACTTATGAGCGTTCAATGCTGCTTTTGCATAATGCATATGAACTGACAAAAGGCACAATTCCGGTGAAATCCGGTTTGATGGTAGGATTAGGGGAAAAGGATGAAGAAGTCCTTGAAACTATGGAAGAACTGCGGAACAATAAAGTAAGCATATTAACTATCGGCCAATATCTACCTCCCTCAAACAGCCATTGGCCACTGGACAGATATGTTGAACCTGAAAAATTCGATGAATGGGCAAAATTCGCCCGGGAAATTGGTTTTGATTTTGTCGCCAGTGCGCCGTTGGTGCGCAGTTCGTATAACGCGGAAGAATTAATATCTAAAAAAAACGAGAGGTAAGTTACTAAAATGGAAATTTTTTCATTAGTCCTGTTATCCGTAATGCTTGCTGTTATTATTGTTATTTTGCGAACCAAACTAATTGTAACAAAACGCATTTCCGCCAGTCTCTGGAAAGGAGTTTCAAAAGAACGCAACGCGACTGCCGACATTCTGCGCCTGTCCAGAAGAGTTATCGCCTCGCAAAGCAGGGAAAGAGAATTTTTACCTTACTTTATCAAATATACTGTCAGGTCGCTGAAAGCCAACGGCGGGGCAATATTGCTTTGCGGAGAAGACGATTATTTTTACGGCTGCGCCGTTTCCGGAACTTTTCCGCCCTTAAAAGAAGTAAGCACGCAAATCGAAAACCAGCTGCTTGCCCATGAGAAACGGCATACTGAGTTCTTTCGCGGTTTTAAAACTAAATTTACGACAAAAGATCTTGAAAAACTTTGCGGCTCCAAAGGCTTTGTTTTTTTTCGCAATGAAGTGCCTGAGTCTTTTCCCCAGCGCTTTATAAAAGAAGCTCCGCTTTCCCTGATGGCTCCCATCAAGCTTGATGAAAAAACCTATGGCTGCATTATTGTTACCTCAAAAGATGACTTTGATTCGCATCTTTTGTCCCGTAATGACGGAGTTTATTTAATTCGTCTGGCCGAAATCGCGTCCCTTTGCATCGAGGTCATTAAAGCATTCAGAAAACGCCAGGAATACGAAAAGCAGCTCCAGATTGCCCGGGAAGAGGGCATGACCCAGGTGTCTTCCGGCATTATTCACAATATCGGCAATGCCATAACAATAGCTAAACTCGCCGTCAACGGCCTGATTGCCAACTCAAATATAAAACCCGAGGACCGTCCGGAAAATCTAATCCTTAAAACGCTCATACCGCGCATGGAAGAAGAGTTTGTTAAAGGTAATTTGGAGAAATTTCTCAAACATGATCCTCAAGGTAAAGAATATTTTGCTATTACAAAGGAATTACTGGGCCATATCGGAACCACCACCAAGGAATCCTCGACGATGCTTAAATCCCTGTCTGATAAACTGTTTCATATCAGTGAAATCATTGAATTACAGCAGCGTTTTGTGGGCGAGCTGGGCACCGAGAATATGACCCAGCTGTGTAAAGTTATCGAGGCGTCCGTAATGATTTTTGATGAATCGTTCAATAAAAGAGGTTACAAGATCAATAGCAATCTGGACGAAGAAACTCCTGAAGTTCTTGTTGACGCATCAATGCTTACCCAGGTTTTTATCAATTTTATAAAAAATGCCGCCGAAGCGATGGAAACGGAAAAAGGTAAAACGAAAAAATATGTTTTGGATGTCAGCTTGAAAACCGAAAAACGTGACGATAAAAGTTATGCGCTGGTTACAATCAGCGACAACGGCCCGGGTATCACGGATAAAGTCAGGGAAAAAATGTTTGAATTCGGTTTTTCCACAAAAACCAAAAAGAACAGCAGCAGCCGCGGCATCGGTTTACACTTCTGTTTGGACTGCATCAAAAAATACGGCGGTTTTGTCGACGTGAGCACCAAAATCGGCGAAGGGACCAGCTTCAAAATTTATATTCCGGTTGCCGAAAAATTCTAATTTAATATGCACATCAATAAACGGATACTTGTTCTTGAGCCTTTTTATGGAGGCAGTCACCGGGCGTTCCTGCAGCAGTGGGCGGCGAATTGCGCATTGGATTTTACAACTTTCGGGCTGCCGGATAAATTCTGGCGCTGGCGGACGCGGCACGCGGCGGTTTACTTTGCTGATAAACTAAGTTCATTGCCGGAAAAAGAACTTCAATTTGATCTCATTTTTTGTTCATCAATGTTAAACCTGCCTGAATTCAGAGGCTTGGCGCCCGAAGTTCTGCGCAACTTGCCGGCGGTCGTGTATTTTCATGAAAACCAGTTAGTTTATCCGGTTCATAATGCCGCGCGGCGCGACCAGAACGCAATTCTGGTAAACTTCAAATCAGCCCTGGCGGCGGAACAAGTCTGGTTTAATTCCGCGTACAACCGCGATACTTTTCTGGATAAACTACCGGAATTTTTCGCGCGCATGCCGGATCATCAGCCTTTAGCGGCAATCGAAACTATCCGCCGGAAAAGTAAAATCTTTCCGCCGGGCATTGAGGCTCCGCGCAGGCAAAATACGAAAAGTAATTTTCCAAAACATATTTTATGGGCGGCGCGTTGGGAAGCGGACAAAAACCCTTCGGATTTTTTTAAGGCCTTGCGTTTGCTGAGAAAACATAAAATAGACTTTCGCCTAAGTGTGATTGGAGAAAACGCCTCACGCACGCCGGATGTTTTTACCGGCGCCGGAGAGGAATTTGCCGCTCAAACAGTCAATTGGGGCTATGTGGATTCGCGCGAAAAATATCTTGAAATTTTAGCTGACGCGGACATCATAGTCTCGACCGCCGTCCACGAATTTTTCGGCATAAGCGTAGTGGAAGCCATCGCGACCGGTGCTTATCCTTTATTGCCGCGGCGCCTGGCGTATCCTGAAGTTTTAGCTTTGCACGAGCACCCCGGCCGGGAATGTTTTTTCTATGGGGAAAGCGCGGACGAGCTTGGCGAAAAGCTCCTTGAATGTTGTTCGACGGAAAACGATTTATGGGCAAAGGCGCCGGCTTTACCGGATGACCTGGCTGGCCGGTACTACTGGCCCGGCCCGGCAGCCCTGATGACGGAACAATTAAGGGATATTATTTGAGTTTGTTTATACGCCGAAACATGGAAGTTGGCTGAACATGGCAGAAATAGAACTCAATGTGCTGGTAGGACAATGCCTGAACAGAAGGATTGATAATGTAGCTCAAGCGTCTCGCTTGAGAATATTCACAAGCGGGACGGTTGACTTTCGCTATGCTCAGTCTCAGCCTCCGCAAAGTGTGCTACATTGATTAAAACAATATTATTGTTTTTCTTCAGCTTGTTTGATAATCAGAAAAGTGTATTAGTCATTGCCTCAGAGAGAGTAATCCCATTCCGGCGGCCCGGCGTGGATTCCGTTTCATTTCTTTTCTTCTTTTCCGCGTCCGAATATTTCCTCAATGAAGTAACGCGGCCTGGCGCGGACATCGTCGTAAATGCGTCCGATATATTCCCCCACCACCCCTAAAGCGGTAATTTGGAAACCACTGATGAAAAACAAAATTGCAAACAGGGTAAACACACCTTGCTGCGCCCAGTCCTCGCCCATGACAAAGTAACGCATTACTAAAATGTAAATACCAAGCAAAACTCCCAGACTCGAAATGAATATGCCGATCACGCTCAAAACACGCAAGGGGAAAGTAGTCATACAGGTTAAGAGATTAAATTGCAGATTGATCAACTTCCATACGGAATATTTGGAATCACCGGCTGCACGTTCGTTGTGCCTGACCCCTATTTCGCATGTATAACGCGCGAAACTATTGCCCAGTACAGGAATAAATGTACTGTTTTCGCGGCAGGCGAGCATCGCCTCGACAATGTTCCGGCGGTAGGCACGCAGCATGCAGCCGTAATCCTTCATATTAACGCCGGTAGCTTTCTGGGCGGCTTTATTAATCACTTTTGAGGCGCAGCGGCGGAAAAAAGTATCCTGGCGGTTTTGCCGGATAGTACCGACGACATCAAAACCTTCTTCAGCTTTTGCTGCAAGCCGCGGAATTTCTTCCGGCGGATTCTGCAAGTCGGCATCAATAGTTATTATCAAATCCCCGCGAACAATTGAAAAACCTGCCATAATCGCGCTGTGCTGGCCATAATTTCGATTCAAAATACAGGAAACCACTACATCATCGTGTTTTTTTGACGCGGCCTGAAGTATTTCGACACTGCCGTCTTCGCTGCCGTCATCGATTAAAACAATTTCAAATTTCTTTTTGGTTTCTTTGCAGGCCTTGAGCGTACGGTCGATCAGCTCCTGCAGACAAGCTCCTTCATTATAAACCGGAACCACCACTGACAAGTATTCGACTTTGTATTTATCCAGGTTTTTAGCAATCATTTACTTCCTCATTTATTGTTGAGCAGCCAGACATAAATTTTGCGTGCCTTTTTTTTATTTTCGAAAGGCGTGAAGCCCTCCTTGTAATCAGGATTATCAATTACTTTTTGCGGAATAATTTTTGCTAATTCGCGCAAGTACCTTTTTTTATTATACGACACAATAGCGATTTTACCAGTTGCGCTGTTTATAATTTTCTTCATCTCCCCGAGCTTGTCAATAACATGTACAGGACGATTGAGGTCCATATAAAAAATTAATTTCGTCGGAATTTTTGGATAGATGATAATATTTTCCGGTTTAATATTAATAAGCTCGTTTTTCATTTTGAGCGCAAATGGTTTTTCGGTACGGAATTTATTAACCAGGGGCAGTTGGAAGCTGAACAATCCGCACATCAAAATCGTGCCGCCAAGAATAATCCCGGCAAAAGGCGCGGGCATTCCAGTAAGTTTCTTGAGTTGCAGACGGTCGCCGCGTTCATCGATAAACATAATCAGTAAAGTCAAAATACCGAATACCGGAGTGCTGAGAAGCAGCATCCAGGGTAAATCAATATCAAATAACTGCAGCCACAGCGAAGCGAATACTATGCTGATCGCTTCGATTATGGCTACGCCGACAATCACCCAGCGCACGGTTTCAATAATTATCTTTTCCCATTTTTCACGGGAGTAAGAACACAAAAAACGCGCGGTCAACAAGGAACAGAACGGCATTATCGGCAGAATATAATACCATCGGCGCGAGTTCGTCGCCGAAAAAATTATAAATATGATTAAAGTCGCCCAGGCCAGCCAGCGAACATTTTTATTACACTCTTTCCAGCGGACAATCAGGGCTATAATGGCGGGAACCAGAAATACTGTCCACGGAGCCATAATGCGCGGCACATGATAAAAATAACTGAACCAGTATTCATTGTTATGGTCATGCGAATTAAAAATACGGCCGAAATTCTCCTGCCAGACAAGTTCAAGGCCGCTTAAATGGCTTGCCGGAAAAGAGTAATACTCCGGCATCTCTATCGTCGCCGCCAGATAAAAAGGCAGAAAATACACCGCAACACCAATAAGCCCGGCGGAAAAATTAGAAAACTTGAGGTGTTTTTTCCAGCTGCCTTCCATTAATACATAAGGTATTATAACCGCGACCGGCACCACCAGGGCCGGAAGCCCTTTGGTCATGGCTCCCAGAAAACAAATCAGGTAAAATAACAGATATGAGAAAAAACCAGCTTTCTTTTCGCGCGCTAAAAACCATGCCACCGCAAGGACAATGGCCGCCAGATTTTCCATATCGGCAGCGGCGGCACGCCCCCAGAACAAAAAGCCCAAAGAAGACAACAAAACCCATCCGGCAACGATTCCAACTTCGCGGGCAAACAACTTACGGCCAATATAAACCGTCGCGTAAATTCCCGCAAGAGCACTCAAGGCGCTCGGGACTCGCGTAATAAATTCGTCCAAATGACCTAAAACATAGGCCGCGCCCACGATTAACCAATATGACAACAGGGGTTTATCGAAGTAAACCTGACCGTTTATCGCGGGATGAATAAAATCTTTATTGAGAATCATTTCGCGCGCGATTTCGGCCCAGCGGTCTTCCGAACCCCATAAAGCATAATGCCCCAGCCCCGAAAAAAGCGCCAGGAACGCTATAATCCCGAGGGTCCAATATCCCCAGTCGGTCTTTTGGCTGATTTCTGATGATGGTGAAGATTCAGGCATTGGCAAGTACGAGTTTAATTGCGGTTACTACGTCTCCGACATCATCCGCGGTCATCGCCGGAAAAAGCGGTAAAGAGCAGATGCGTTCACTGTTCCATTCTGTATTCGGCAGGTCGCCGGGTTTGAATCCCATATTCTCACGGTAATATTTCTGCAAATGAATCGTCCGGAAATGCAAACCGGTGCCAATATTCTGTTCTTTAAGTTTCGCCATAAAGTCGTCGCGCCTGATTTTGTCCGAAGTTACGCGGACGATCATCAGATGCCACGCATGCTTAAAATCATATCCCGCCGGATCGCGCAAAAGCTCAACTCCCTCAACATCCGCGAGCAGTTCCCGGTACAGCATTGCCAACCCGGTGCGCCTGGCGTTAATTTGTTCAATGCGTCGAAGCTGGGAAAGCCCGAGTGCCGCGCAAATATCCGTCAGATTGCATTTATAGCCAGGCTCAAAAACTTCAGCCTGAGGAGAACGCCCTTTATTCTGCCGGTCAAAAGCGTCAACTCCAAGACCATGAAATTTCAGCATTTTAATTTTCTTGAACAGCTCATCATCGTCAGTCGTAAGCATGCCGCCCTCCCCGCAGGTAATATTTTTAATCGCGTGAAATGAGTAAAGCGCAGTGTTTCCGCCGCCGATATGGCGGCCTTTATAAAGAGTTCCGAGTGCGTGCGCGGCGTCTTCGACAAGCGGAATATTGTATTTATCGGCAATCGCCTGAATAGCGTCGATATCAACCGGAGCCCCCGCGTAATGAACCGGAATTATCAGTTTTGTACGCTCACTGATACAGGCTTCAACAGATTCCGGAGTAATAAGCAAAGTGTCACGGTCAATATCAGCAAAGACCACTTTCGCGCCGGCAAGGACAATCATATTAGCGGTCGAAACCCAGGTCAAGGCGGGGGTGATAACTTCATCCCCGGGCCCGATCCCCATAGCGGCCAGAAGAATATGCATACCGGCAGTCGCGGAGGACAGGGCAACGGCGTTCCTGGAGTTGGTATATTCACACATTTTTTCTTCAAAAGCCGCGTTCACCGGGCCGCTGCTGAGCCAGCCGGATTTTAATACGCCGACGACTTCAGCTATATCATCATCAGTAACTTCCGGGCGGGTGAACGGCAAAAATTCGCTTCTCATTATATTTATACCTCTGGAGTATTGTATTCTCACGTTGACAGAAAATAAGATATTAGCTTTTTGGAAAAAATCAAGCATTTAAAAAAAAGGCGGAACCGTTCTGGTTCCGCGAAATTCTTCCAAAAGCAAAACTTAATCGCCGGATTTAGTTTTCGGCAAACCCAAAACTTTATCTTCAGAAATTTTACCTTCCGCCCTGAGGGTGTCGATACGCTCAAAACGTTTCATTACATTGCGTTTCTTGCGAATTTTTCCACCAACGCGTAAACTTGGATGCTGTGACATTTTATTACCTCGTATATTAAATTTACTTTTATTTTATACAAATCAAGCCCATACAATGCTGCTTTTTTTGCATATTTCAAGTAAATATATAAAAATATACAAAATATATAACGCTTACGGTAATGCATTTTGCTTGAAATAAACAATGAAATGATTTTCCCAGCTCCGCAGGAGCGGCTGAACAAGTGATGATTAAACCGCTCCTGTGGAGCTTAATTGGGTTTGTACAATAAACCCCGGGTTGCACCCGGGGCTACGGTTAAATCATCCCTGCGGGATTTAAAATCATACATGTATTTACAACCAATGTTCAGTGAGGCATTAGCGCTTACTGAAATGCGCCTGTTTTTTTTGTTTTGTTTTAAAAATTTCCATCTTTTTTGCTTTGTTAAGTTGCCTTACAAAGATGGGGGCTTATATTAGCTGCTGGTTATAAACTTAATTTAAAGAATTTTACGAAATAATTCGCAAAACAACTAACAGTGTTGTAGTTATCAGTTGTCAATTCCAGGAAAGGGAACACATCTCCTTTAATCCCTAACTGATTACTGAAAACTGCTTACTGAAAACTTTTTTATAATAAGGAATTTAGAAAAATGACTAAAAAAGCTGACATTGGGCTGGTGGGCCTCGCGGTAATGGGCGAGAATCTGGTGCTTAATATGGAAAGTAAAGGTTTTACGGTTGCGGTTTTTAACCGTACAACAGCCAAAGTTGATAATTTTATGGAAGGCCGCGGCAAAGCTAAAAACTTCATCGGCTGCCATTCAATCGAAGAACTTGTCGAAAATCTCGAAACCCCGCGCAAAGTAATGCTGATGGTTAAAGCCGGCGCGCCTGTTGACAGTTTCATCGATATGATTACTCCGTACCTGGATAAAGGCGATATCATCATTGACGGCGGCAACAGTCATTTCCCCGACACTATCCGCCGTACTGAAAAACTTGAAAAAATAGGCTTGTTGTACATCGGCGCCGGCGTGTCCGGCGGCGAAGAAGGCGCTCTGCTTGGCCCTTCCATCATGCCCGGCGGCTCACCCGGCGCGTGGGAAGCTGTCAAAGTGATATTCCAGGCTGTTTCCGCTAAAGTTGAAGACGGCAGCCCCTGCTGTGAATGGGTAGGTGACAACGGAGCCGGCCATTATGTGAAAATGGTTCATAACGGTATTGAGTATGGCGATATGCAGATGATCTGCGAAGCTTATAATTTGATGAAAAACGGCCTCGGTATGGATGTTCCTGAGATGCAAAAAGTTTTTGCCGGCTGGAACGAAGGCGAATTGGACAGTTATTTGATCGAGATTACTAAAGATATTTTGACGGTGACCGATCCTGAAACCGGCAAGCCCGTTGTGGATATTATCCTTGACACCGCCGGCCAGAAAGGCACTGGTAAATGGACCAGCCAAAGTGCTTTGGATATGGGCTCTCCAGCTCCGACTATCGCGGAAGCGGTTTTTGCGCGCTGTCTGTCAGCGCTTAAAGAAGAACGCCTTGCCGCCAGCCGGGTCTTGACTGGCCCGGTGCCTGCTTTTGAAGGTAATAAAGCTGCTTTTGTTGAAGATATCCGCAAAGCCTTATACGCTGCAAAAATCTGTTCCTACGCGCAGGGTTATCAATTGTTGAAAATGGCCGCGCAGGAATACGGCTGGGATCTTAAATACGGCGAAATCGCTTTGATGTGGCGCGGCGGATGTATTATCCGCGCCCGTTTCCTCGGCGATATTAAAGCCGCTTTTGATAAAAATCCTGATTTGGCCAACCTGCTGCTGGATGATTTCTTCAAAAATATTATTGACGAATGTCAGCAGTCATGGCGTAAAGTCGTCGCCACTGCCGCCATGAACGGTATACCGGTTCCGGCATTCTCAAGTGCTTTGTGTTATTATGATTCATATCGTTCCGCAGTTTTGCCCGCGAATTTACTCCAGGCTCAACGGGACTATTTCGGAGCTCATACTTACGAGCGGACTGATAAAGCCCGTGGAGAATTTTTCCATACAGCGTGGACTGAAAACAGCGGAAACACTACATCCAGTACTTATATCGCTTAGTTTTTAAACTGTATGTTATGATTTTTCTTATGTGAAAAATCAGCACAAATAAAGTCATAAGACCTTTTGCAACAAGGAGTAAACTTATTTCAAGAGCTTTTTTTTGAAAAAAATTTGCTTTTTGTTTTTTTTTGTGCTAGAATCTCCTAAAGGGTACTTGTTTTTTTTGAATGTTGCTCTGCGTGTTAATTTTAAAAGGAAATATGGTTTTTCTTGTTTTATGAATAAGAAGTATACAGCGTTCTGTGATATTATTCTGACTGATGGCTTTGCCGCATCCCTCCCCATTGTCAAAGTTAATTATCAATTCGGGAACTGTGGTTAAACCATTACTTATAATAATAAATATGGGGGAAGCGGTAATATAATCCTTATAAGGAGGGATATATGAATTTGTATGTCGGTAATTTGTCGTATTCGTTGGGAGATGATGATTTGCAAGCATTGTTCGCAACTCATGGAGATGTTGATAGTGCTAGAGTTATTATGGACCGTGCCTCAGGGCGTTCTAAAGGTTTCGGCTTCGTTGAGATGAGCGATGAAGAAGCCGCAAAAGCAGCTATTGAAGCTATTAATGGAACAGAAATTGATGGCCGCAGTATCGTTGTAAACGAAGCGCGTCCACGTGAAGATCGCCGCGACAGTCGCGGTGGTGGATTTCGCGGCGGTGATCGCGGCGGTGATCGCGGCGGTAATCGCGGCGGTAATCGCGGCGGTGGTTTTAATCGCGGCGGTTATTAATTAGAAGATTCTAATTATACGATTCTAAAAAATGTTGTCAGCAAAAACGTTGACAGCATTTTTTTTGTTTTTATCGGGGATACCCCGACGTACTGAAGACTGGATTTACTTTCCGGTAAAAAGTTTTTCTCCGGCCTGACAAAGACTGCTGACAACGCTTACTTTAGAATCCAAATCTTCGGGAACGGAAGCAGTCGTGTTGAAAAAGATAAGATTAGCGATCCCGGCACGGAGCCCCGCTTCCATGTCGCTTGTTTTGTCGCCGATAAAAATACATTTTGATAAATCTAAATTGAAATCCTTTTGCGCCTGCAATAACATTCCGGGATTGGGTTTGCGAGCTTGACAATCGCGACGATAACACTCTAAATCCGCGTTGATCAAGTGCGGACAGGCATAAACCCTTGAAATTTCGATACCGCGTTCGGCGAACTCCCGCATCATCCATTTTGTGAGTTCCGCGAAATCCGCTTCACTATAATAAGCACGGGCAATGCCGGATTGATTCGTAACTACAATTATCCGGTAATTATGCCCGGCCGCGGTCCTGCATAAATCGAAAATACCGTCGATAAAGTCAAAATCCTCAATTTTGTGCGGGTAATTAATATCTGTGTTGATTACACCGTCACGGTCGAGAAATAAAGCGCGCCTGCTCGATGATAAAGTTTCTGATGGTGAGTCCGGTGTATATATGAGCATTGCAGCCTCTTAATTTATGATTTCCTTGATTAACCTTAACACTATTTTTCCATTTTCCAAATTTTGACATCATTAAAACCTTATATATCAGCACTCGTTACCTTGAGGGTAAAGCTTTTGTAAACAATCGCAAATAGAAATCCCTCATTTTGTGTTATTGCCGACGCCAAATAAAGCGAAATCGA
>VAOY01000823.1_pt1 | contig 11915 bp, 11 predicted proteins | sample 3393881 | NCBI WGS metagenome assembly VAOY01 (sample SAMN08290430, study PRJNA428436) | hydrothermal vent metagenome | isolation source: Deep-sea hydrothermal vent chimney | place: Indian Ocean: Southwest Indian Ridge
CAGGCAATCACGTGATGAATCAAGGGGTTAGACCATCAATTTTAGGCTTCTGTCAAATTCATTTTTTGAATAAATTAGCAGAGCAAACTGTCAAACTCAGGATATAAACAATTGCATATAATGGTTTTGATGTATGTGGGAATTGATGTCACCTTTGTCAATACCAAGAAATGCACATTTATTATTGTAAAAGGTGAAGTTGCAGAACATATCTACTTTATTGCTTTACAGTTCACTGTAGATATCCGTATCCAACAGCAGTCTTTGCACCGATGCCATGTTCATTCAAGGCCTTTTTCATCCATTCATATCCAACTTCCAATGGGTACTTACCTTCAAATATCCCCTTCTGGATAGCAGTATTATCTTTTTCTTTTATTCCAATTATGAATTCAAATCCCGCATCTTCTACTGTTAAGAAGTAGATTGGTTTAGGGTTCTGATAATCAGCAGGTGGTTTATTGCCTCCATAATAATCAGGGTAATGGACATTCATAATATCTGGCTTGATTGTTGGTTTAGATAGTGGTAAAGCATCAAAGAAAATAACCTTTCCCTGTCTGCTCTCTTTATAAAAGCTCTCTTTAGGACAGCCAAATATATCACAAAAGCCTTGGTCCTGTAATGCTCTATTTTCTGCATGTTTCAGGTCTAAAGATCCATTTTTATCTTCTCCAAATTCTTCCGTGATAATATGACTTCGTACCACTCCTTTAATAGCACTTCCTGGTATGTAAGGAATTCCATAAATATGATGCAGAGTCATTGAGGTCTCATAAACGGATTCATTTCCGAGACCAACTATGAGACGCCAGTCGGGTTTAAGTATCAATTCTCCTGATAATTTAACATTTAGCCTCTGTATTGAGTTATAATACCGCTTAGAAATAGCCTTAATCATACTCTCTGAAAAATTCGGTTTGATTTGATATATCACCTTTCCTCTATCTGTTTTAAAAAATTCAAATTTACTATCCTTTTTGTTTTCCTCAAATCGTGCTGCTTTATTCAACTTAAGATTAAAATTATCGATGTTTTTGAAATTTTTCAATGCATCTTTTGTGTTGGATGGGAGTTTTGTTTTGGGTATATCAAGACTATCTGTTATATGATAACTATTTTCTGGTTCTCCAAATGACCTATGCTCTTTTTCTATTATCTTTATATTTGTTGCATGTAGTCCTCTCGGTTGTTTTACCACATCAAACACAACATCATCTCCTTCAGATGGCGTCTTTCCTTTAAAACTATCAGGTCCTATATGTACATCTTTTTTCCCTTCACACTCTATAAAACCAAACCCTTTTTCAGAATTGTAAAATTTAACTTTCCCCTTTTCACTCATTTTCAGCCTCCCCCTCTATCAGCCCGTCTGCAAATCTTCTGAGCCAGTTGAAAAATGCTAAAACTTCAATGGTAACTGCACGATATTCCAGTGAATTAAGGGATATTATCTTATCTACCAGATCATCGTCATCATTTAATTCAATTAATTTCTTATCATCTTTTTTCAGCCATTTTTTTGTCTGGTTATATATCAAGTAATAAGCATATCCCGCTTTGTTTTTATCAATAGTTCCTTTCGATTTGATAAATGCAAAAGTTGCTCCAACCCCGTTAGTCTTTATCAGCATAGGAATTTTCTTGACATAGGATTTATATTCTTTCTTTTTGTTAATTTCATTGCCTTCTTTTGCACAATCATAAGCAAACTTCGCCCGCCCCTGCTCTAGACCTTTTATTATGGTTAGATTATTGTCCATTTTTCTCCTCCCATATTTTTGTTCTTACTATACCCTTACCAATGGTTGCATTGCCGCCTATCTGGATAACTTCAGGCAAATCATTGATAAAATACTCCATCACCAGCTCTTCTTCGGCTTTACCGTTTTGAGCAAAAATGCCCTTGTCTTCTCTCTTCTCCTTGAATATCGGGGTTGCTAATGCCAGAGAATAAAGTATGGTTTCAGCTGGCAGATATTCCTCTGTAAATAGAGCACCTGTCTGAACAGTTCCAGTTTCATTTTTGATTTTCGTTCTCGTTATGACTTCTGTAGAAAGGTTTACAAAATCCCGGAAATCATCGTCAGGTAGCACTACAATATCTTTCTTCATCTTTTCCTGCCAGTAACTATATTCATTTTCTTGAGGAATCACATTCTCTGAAAGCCATTTTGCAAACTTTGAGCATGTGTCATTCCCGTTAGTGTCTTTGGTTATTTCAAAAGTGTATTCTTCAAGCACAATTTTGTTATCATCTTCTTTAATAAATAACTGGCAATCTTTCGGTGCTGTGTTTTTATCTGGTCTGTCAGGGATACCTTTTATTCCTGCAAGTTCAAGGTCGCGCTTAAATCTATCCAAAACCTTAGGGCATGTAATCCATGCAAAAACGCCTTTCATGGATTTTACAGGAAACAGCAATAAACGAGCATCCGTAAAGCCCAATGCACCAGCATGAGCATCTCCTTCTTCAGGACCAAAAGCAAGGGAGATTGTATCCTTTCTATTAGAGTCATCTACTTTTTTGCTATCAACAATTATTACCTTTGTTTCGTTTTCAAATACCCCTCTGATGCTTCCTTTTAATCCAGATGCTTCCACTTTAGGGAAATCCGTATGTCGCTCCCGCTGGATAGGCATATCAACTATGCCCAGTTCTGTTCCACTTCCCGCATGAAGCGGAGTTTCCACAACCATAAAAAACGGTCTTGCTATTTTATACATTTTCTACATCCCCTTATTTATTCTATCAAATATTTCATTCAACTTCTCTCTATCACTTAATATTGCTCTGTCTACTAATGTTACTCCCAACAATTTTGAACGATTTTCATAATCTTTCTTTATTTCACCTTTTGGGCCCCTTAAATTGCCATCTAACGTAAAAAGATAGCCCTTCACATTCAAACCGAAATCTTTTTTCAGTGCAGATAATTTATAAAGCGTATCGTTCAGCAGATTCCTTTCACCATCTTTCAATGCCGTTTTACACTCAATGACATACAAAATATTTTCATAAACGAACATCACATCAAATTCATTTGGGGTTTTACCATTTGAAATTTGGACATTCAATCCTATTTTATCGTCATCCAATTGAATATGCCCTCGTACAAGATTGTATCCATACTCCTCAAGCCAACCACCCGTTAGATAATTGATCTCTTTTTTGTTAATGGAGTCTTCTTTTTCAGTATCAAACTTGATTTTCTCAAGAAAACTCTTTATTTTTTCATCTAATCGGATTTCCTTTTTATTTCTCTCTTTTCTTAATTCATCAATTATTTCCATATCAGTTTTATTATTTAGAAATTCTCTGAAAAGATATTCTGTATATTTCTTGCCCTTTAATGTCTTATTTATATCCTTAGATTTTATTTCTATCCCATAAGAGATTAAATAATCTTTCAAAGAGATTCTAAAGTTTAGTTTATGTTCTCTTTGCTCCAAAGATGGGGGAATCTGTTTGTAAATATTCTTGCCAATTGGTAAGTAATAGATATTTGATGCTCGTTCTTTAGGTCGTTCTGTAAAAAAGTTGTAGACCCCTATTGACATAATTTTTGTGCCACCAGTTAAATTAACAATAAGGTTATCTTCATCACTTAACTTTTCTTTAGCGAATTCAGTTAATTTAGAGTTAATGTCTTCAATAGAATCCTCGACCACTTTAATTATCTCTGTTTTGGATTTTTCTATATGACTCCCTTGGATAATAGAATCTGTTTTTCCTTTACCTTCCATTTTTTCAGTAGAAACAAACAGGTACATTCGTACATTTTCCCTATCTTTCTCCATCTCTTTTATGAATAGAACATCAGGAATTGTCTGCTTGCTTACTAAAGAAACTAAAACATTGCCCATTATACGTTCCCTCCTTCATATCTTCTAAACATCTTATGCTTGAATATACGTTCAGATTTTACTGTGTTGTCCTTCATTTGTCTCTCTACCACTTCTCGTTCAGTAGTAGAATAAACAGGAATCAAACCCATTGAAAATGCATAATTAACCATTGAATAGACCGCACCAAAATCGCCTTGAATAAGCACATAGTCCCCACTGTTGGAATTCTCGCTAACCCATTTGCGAAAAGGTTTCAGATAATCGCTTAACAAAGATTTGGTAGGTGGAATATTCATCCATAGTTGGTGCAAATCCGGAGACAAGGGAACAAACTCACTGATATTTAAGTTATTGCCTGCATCTTCTCTTTGGTCTCCAGTTAACTTATGGGAAAATAGAAGCAGCATCTTAGGCATTTTTACCTATACCTCCTACATAAGCTATGCCAAATCCCTGCACAGGATAGAAATCAGAAATTGCTTTTTGATTAAATACTTCAAAAGCATTTTCTAAATCACCTTTGATAATTTCAAAATAGTACACGCTTCCAGCAGGCACAGCTTTATACATTGGTTTGGGCTTTCTTGCTTTCATATCAAAACCGCCAATAAGGATTGGCTTACTTATGGATGCGGTTAAAAGTTTTAATTTAAGTCCTTTGTACTCACCCTCAAGTGTACTTTCATCTATCCACTTAGGTAGCCAGCCATTTTTGAAGATTGCAGGAGTTGATAGATATAACTTAAACCTATCGCCATCTAATTTGGATTTATCGACAGAGAAATTTACAGGTTCAGACTTCTGATAGGAAACAGCTTTACCTTCCCCACCAAGCTTCATCATCCCTCTTCCCGGCAGGTTCAGACCTTCAAAATCAATGACTAAACTGAGACTTTTCCCTTTTTTATTTTCCAACCGCATCATATCCACCCGGTAGAGTTTACCCTCTTCACTTGTGCCTGTTTCCTTGCTGATACCGATGCCTATCTTTGGCTCTGGTAATACTCTGTCCTCCATTTTGAGAATAGAAGAGAACGAGTCCTTACTACATTCCAGATATTCTTTCAATGAATCTATCTCGATTAATCCTCCACCCACATTTTCTACATTTTCTACACTCTTTAAAGCGTATTTAGCAGGACAGGAACTTTTTACGTCCTTTAATCCATTCATTGGAAGTACAGAAACCACAGTTTTTTTACCATCTTTTTTTTGCACACAGTTATTGGGCAAAGGTAAGTATGTTTTGTCTTTGTCTGACAGATATACACCTACACCTACTATTTTCAAATTCTTTGTGGGGTCATCACTCTTAGTTGCTTTTTTAAGTTCGCCTATGTGATTGGAGAAATAGGCACTTCGTATAGCACCATATAGCACAGATGGTGACGGAGGAAACATACCATTTGACCAGGTATCTTCCCCCATAGTAAAGGGTTTACCATCCCTGAAAAAGAGAGTATCCAGGGGATCAATTTTTATTATCATTTTAACTGCCCCCCTCTTTTTATAAAATCTGCTATTTCTAGAGATGATAAGAAGTTATCCAGCGATTCGCTGTTAGTATAAAGTCTATCCAGTTTTTCGGTTAAATCAGCAATCGTTTGCTTTTTCTTCTTTTTGAAGTCTTCCTTTGTCTCACCTTCTCCTCTTGTCATCAGGCAGGACCTTCCAACCAGCCGTTTCATCTCTGTCTTGATGATAATCTCAGTTTTGATGGTCTCTTCTTCTTTATATTCACATTCTTCATCAATAAGTCGTCTGAATTCCATACCCAAATTTTTGATGAATGTGTTGGAAAAATCCGCATGTTTTGAGTCTTCTTTTGGTTTTAAGGATTTGATGAGATGCTCTAATATTTCTATGCTGGATGAATCACCGTATTGCCATTTGAATATGGTTTTACTAATCCCACCAGACCGTTTAAGCACGGCAATGGCAAAAGCATCTCTCCCGCCATTTTCTTTTGCTTCATGTTCCATCTTCCTTGCCCAGTTTAACACCTCAGAAAGAGGAGTTTTGTAATGGGCAATGGCAATACCCACTGAGGGTGAAGATTTTTTGTTATCTCTTGTCTTAAATCCAAACCCTTCAAATTTAGGAAATTCCTTTCTTAATCTCTTCATCAAAGGCAATAGATAGTTTAAATTGATGAATGCAAGCACATCATCTCCACCGGCATAAACGAGTTTACCTTTTGGATTTTTAATAATCTTACTCACACATTTTGCAAAAGAGTCCAATTGTTCAGTTAATTCTTTATGGAAATCTTCCAATCTTGTCTTCTCGTGCTCTTCTAAAAATTCTCCAGAAAGCCATTTACCCATATTGTCTCCATCAAGCATCAATATCACATAGTACTGGGAAAATATTACCTTATTTTCTCTGGCTTTTTCAGATATTTTTCTGTAATATTCTTTTGCGTCTTCAAGCTTCTCAATAGGGTAGTTATTTTTCTCAAAATATCTCTCTGTCAGGCTATCTTCATAATACAACTCTTCATCAAAATTATTACCAAATATTTCCTCATATTTGTCCAATAAGCCACTATCTAATTTATAAATTAAATCCATCAGAGCGATTTCGGCGGTAGAGGGGTAATCTTTTTCATATTTATCTTTAAATTGATATTTGTCCGCAAAGCGTTTGGTAAAACAGACAGCACAGAAACACTCTCCTTCTGTCATATATCTTAGATAGATGTGTTTTTTATGAAGATTGACTGCATTGGTATCGATAAATCGTTTTTTAAGTCCGGTTTTCATATTTATGATGTCCACGTTTCTATCACTCGAATTAAAAAATAAGACGTTTCTTTCTCCACATAAAGAACATTTCCTTCCTGTTTCCTCCAGTTGGCTAAAATCCCTTACATTTTTAATGGAGCCGAGATAACTCTCAAGTTTTTTGTAGGTAACGTCATAATTATCATTTTCTAAAGGAAGAGCAACCCAATTCACCTGGAAAAAATCTTTTATTTGTGAATTGAAACCATCCGGGGAGGCCAAAGTTAGTTTATCTAAAATACTGGTGGATATCTTTTCAAATGTCTTCGTCACGAAACTTTTTAATTCCTTACCCAGCTTCTCTATATCATCAGATTCTATCTCAGCGATGAAACGGTTGGGCTTGGATTCTATCGCTTTATTTGGGAAAATAAATTTGCAGTTATTCACCTTATCCTCAAGTTCTTTCATGGCAGAGTCAATTAAATGAGATAGCAAGAAACTCCCTGCATAAAGGTCCTGAGTCTTACGTGCCTGACCGATGAAAGATTGGACTGGGCCAACGGTAAAAAGGAAGAGATATTTATTCATAAGATATCACCCTTGCCTTTTCCAAAAGCCATTTAAGCGGTTTAAGATATTCATTTTTGATATTCTCAAATATCTCTCTTGACTTTACAGATTCATAGACATGAACCAGTTCATTTCTATCTTCAATCATTTTTAGCCATATATCTTCATCCCTGATTAAATCATTGATAAATGCTTCCTTGAAACAATCTCTGGGATTTTTACATATAATGCCTTGATTTGCCATAATCTCTTTTATCAGTTTCCATGAGAGTTCATAGCAAAGTTCAAATCGCTTGATTGTGCCATCAATCTCAAGATATGTTTTTGCTTCTTTAGCCGCAATTTCTAAATTATCAAAGGCGTTTTTAAAATCAATGGATATCCTTTTTAGCCTACCATTCATAGTTCTATACCCTCATCCTTGATTTTGTCTTTAAAAGATTTATCAATCTTTTTAAGCTTTATTATATCAATAGCACCATCTATATTAGCAAGCTCTATGCTTTTATCGGTTTCAATAGCGATATCAATATCAGATTTTTTATGGTAATCCCCTCTTGCTTTTGATCCAAAAAGAATCATTTTCTCCGGTGAAAGTTCCTTTTCAATCCTCGCCTTAATCTCATTTAATCTATCTGGAATGGACAATACCCTCTCGCTTCCTTTTTTCTTAAGAATACCCCAGAATTCATCAAGCCTGTCATAAGTTGGTTTCTGAAGTTTAGACCTGCCTTTTAAGACGGTATCTTCTGGTAAAAATTCCCCTGACAGCCGTAAAACCAACCAATAGTATTTATCTCCAACTTTTAAGATTTTAAATATCAAAGGAGAGCTACGCCGATTAACATCTCTGTTACTGGTCTCAATGTGCTTTCTCGGTAATCCGAATGATACAGTGCCAAAAATATCGCTCTTATAGTCTGCGCGAAAACGGGCAAATTCACTTCCTATATCATTCAACGCTTCTTTCCACCCCTTAAAGCTGTTGTTGAAAATTATAAATCTTGAGATAGATAAATTTGAATACTCTGAAATAAACTGTGTTCTCTTATTTTTATTCACAACCGATTTTGCTTTGTTATAATTATGAGTGAGCCATTTCGCTACATCATCACAATTCCTGCCAGTTAGTAAAAAATCAGGTTCGGCTTCGCCTAAAAGATTGTCATCATCTTTAATATTTCTAATGGCAATATTTCCTCCTCCTCGCCTTGCCCTTGTGCCTATTCCGCCTAGATAGGCCAATGCCCAAAATGAAGCCACTGCTTGCTTTAAAGCATCAGGGTATTGACTTTTTATCTCTATGGTAAATTTTTGGTTATCTTTAATATAGTATTTACCACCACCTAAAACAGTTGAATATAATAAATAACCTATACCTGCATCATCGCCATCTAATCTATTTCCTTGCTTATTATAGTTCCACTTTAAGTTATAATCTTTTCTTATATTTCTCCCTCTTTCCAGTTCATTATCACCTTTTACCCTGAGCACTATCCTGCTTCTCCCTTCTTTTTCCCCACTTCCCCCAAATATTTCCACCTCTTCTTCTTTCATATCTTCAAGGGACAAGGACAAATGCCCATTCATTGCCCTCCACCAGAAACGCATCAAACCTTTGATTGAAGGAGGTCTCAGTTCTGGCGTTCTTCCGTCTGCTCCAGCAAGGAACATCGGTGTAATAGTTTCACATTCAAAGGTTATGGTTTTTATTATAAACCCTCCAGTAATCTACTCTGTTACATATTGACATTATAGCATATATAAATTTATACTATACGCATTTTTCCGTGTTTACTAATCCTGTGAAAACATTTTGGTTGAGTGATTTAGAATCAGATATATACTATCAGACATGACCTTCGTTAATTTTCTCAGCGGTTTTGTAAGCATCATACATCCCCCATATCCAGACAATAGGAAAAGTGATGAAGCCAATCAGTATGACCGTCAGGAAGATATTAATGACCTGAATGAAGATAAGCAGGATACCCTTACCTATCTGACCGTTGTAAATTTGCCAAAAACCTGCGAAAAAGAAGCTCAAAACAGCAGCTATGTCTGGGTTCTTCTTTTTAGAGTTTAAGAATGATTGCCGTACTCCGCATTTGGGACAGATTTCTGCTTTCTCATCAATTTTCTCCCCTCAATTTACACAATATTTTTCATCCTTCAGCGTTCATCCATGAGTTACACCTCCTTCAACATGTATAATCCATTTCAATTCCACCCTTACTGAATTAAGCCCGAAGGTCTGTCAATCCTTCTAAAGTTTCTATTGGCCACACATATATATCTGTCGTTTTGAAGTGTTAATCCACCGAATATCAGCCCCATCTTAAATTCGCCATCATATTTTTGATATGTTTTATTTACTCCCTCAAGGAAAAAGATTTAATAATCTTAAGGTCAAGCTATTTCCTATTAAAATTATTGAGGTATTATCATGGACCTGCTGGAATATCAAAGCAAGAAGATTTTTTCGAATACAGGAATACCTGTACCCAGAGGTGAGGTTTCTGAGAATCCTGAAGAAGCCTCAAATGTAGCTGAGAAGCTTGGTGAAGTTGTGCTTAAAGCCCAGGTGCGTGCCGGAGGAAGAGGTAAAGCAGGCGGCATCAAGTTTGCTTCATCACCTGAAGAGGCAGAGAAAAGGGCAGGAGAGCTGCTGGATATGAAGATTAAAGGTTTAAAGGTCGAGAAACTTCTTGTGGAGGAGAAGCTGAATATAAAAAAGGAGCTTTATGCAGGAATTACAATAGATAGAACAGCTGGAAAGGCGGTTTTCATGGTTAGCAGCGAAGGTGGAGTTGATATTGAGGAGGTGGCAAAGTTAAGTCCCAAGAGGATTTTTTCAAAACATATCGAACCTTTTATTGGCTTATATCCATATGCTGCAAGAGAGCTTGCCTCAAAGCTTGGGCTGGAAATAGATGAATTCAAGAGCATAAGTGATATATTTTTGAATCTCTACAGGGTTTTTGAGAAGACAGATGCTCATCTGGCTGAAATAAACCCCGTAGTAGTTGCAGAAGAGGGTATTTATGCAGCCGATGCCAAACTCGTTATAGATGACGATGCCCTATTCAGACAGGATTTTGACAGGAGTAAAGATATGCCCTATGTCGAACTTTCAGGAAATATTGGATGTATTGTTAACGGCGCCGGGTTGGCAATGGCCACCATGGACACAATAAAATATCTTGGTGGTGAGCCTGCCAATTTCCTTGATATTGGAGGTGGAGCAAGCAGCAATACAATGAAGAAGGCTCTTGAAAAAGTCTCTTCCCATCCAAAAGTCAGAGTTATTTTTGTGAATATTCTTGGTGGGATAACAAGATGTGATGAGGTGGCAAGAGGTATTCTTGGGGTTTCAGAAATAGAAAAACCCCTTGTTGTCAGGTTTAGAGGTACAAGGGCGGAGGAAGGCTCAGCTCTGCTCAGGGATAAGGGTTATAATGTTGAGAGAGATATGATTAAAGCAGCAAAGCTTGCTATAGGCATGGCTGAGGAGAGAGAAGATTGAGCATATTAATAAATAAAAATACAGGAGTTATTGTTCAGGGAATTACAGGTTCCCAGGGCAGCTTTCATACAAAGCTCATGCTGGATTATGGCACAGATGTAGTGGCAGGAGTCACTCCGGGAAGGGGCGGTAGAGATGTGCATGGCGTCAGAGTTTATAACACAGTTGCTGAGGCTATCGAGGTAAGCGGTGCTGAGGCAAGTGTTATATTTGTGCCTGCTCCCTTTGCTCTTGACGCTGCTCTCGAGGCTATTGAACACCTGAAGCTTGTGGCTATCATAACAGAAGGCATACCTGTGCACGATGCACTGAAGATTAAAGCTTATGCTAAAGCCGAAGGTGTCAGAGTAATCGGCCCCAATACTGCCGGAATGATTGTACCGGGTAAAAGCAAGCTTGGAATAATGCCTGCTGAAGTTTTTACTCCTGGTAAAGTCGGTATAATATCAAGAAGTGGAACTCTTGCCTATGAGATTGCTCTCACTCTGACTGAAGCTGGACTTGGCCAGAGTGCTCTTGTTGGTATAGGCGGTGACCCTGTCGTGGGAACTGATTTTATCGATATTCTGAAGCTCTATGAGGCAGACCCTGAAACTGAGGCGGTTGTGTTGATAGGTGAAATCGGGGGTGATGCTGAGGAGAGAGCCTCAGAGTATATAAAAAATATGAGCAAGCCTGTTGTAGGTTATATAGCGGGAGTTACCGCACCCGAAGGAAAAAGGATGGGTCATGCCGGAGCAATAATTTCCCATGGTAAGGGCACAGCTAAGAGCAAAATTGAAGCACTGGAAAAAGCAGGTGCAGAGGTGGCAGGAATTCCCCAGGAGATACCAGAACTCGTAAAGAAGATATTACCTTAGCCTTGAAGGCTGGTAGCGCCACTCTTTATAGCTTTTTACCGCTGATGTAAAGAAGGCGTAAATTAGGTATAAGCCCAGGATAATCTGAATAGCTACAAGGTAGGAGTATAGCTTCTCATGAGTATAGATGGCTCCATAGGTTAAAGCAAGGGCAGCAAGGACTATAAGAAAAATATTTATCAGATGGCTTCTTAGCATGGTATGTTTTCTGCCTTTTCACATATATTAAGGTAACTGTTTATTGTATTGCTTTGCATTAAATGTATAGTGCTGTTCAATTAATACCTTATGCCTGATAGGTATTATGGCAAATAGTTGCCTTATTATATAGCACATATTAGCTGGTTTAAAAAACTCGACAAGAATTTTTAAATAGGTTAA